>Ga0247834_1004363_pt1 | contig 17994 bp, 16 predicted proteins | sample LaCruzMarch2015__8_FD_187118 | JGI IMG/M metagenome (GOLD analysis project Ga0247834, IMG submission 187118) | Freshwater microbial communities from meromictic Lake La Cruz, Castile-La Mancha, Spain - LaCruzMarch2015_12m | ecosystem: Environmental > Aquatic > Freshwater > Lake | place: Spain...
CACAGGAGCACGGCCCCCATCGACGCCGCCTGGCCAATGCACACGGTCTGCACGTCGCAGGGCACGTATTGCATGGTGTCGTAGATGGCCAAGCCCGCCGTCACCGAGCCGCCGGGGGAGTTGATGTACATGATGATGTCGCGCTCGGCGTCGTCCGCCGAGAGGTAGAGCAGCTGGGCCACCACCTCGTTGGCGACGTCGTCGTCGATGGCGCTGCCCAGAAAGACGATGCGGTCTTTCAGCAGGCGGGACCAGATGTCGTAGGCCCGCTCGCCCCGAGCGGTCTGCTCGATGACAACGGGTGAGTAGCTGGCCTGGGTGGCGAGGCTTGGCAGGGGACGATGGTCGCTCATGATGGGACGGTCGTAGCAGTCGGGTCCCCCCCGCGACAAGCGACGGCCATCCGTGGCCACCAGAAAGGCTTCAGCCGGTCGCCGCCCGCAGTTTGACCAGCACGGCGTCGGTAATGTCGGCGGCGGGATCGAAGGCGAGGGCGGCGCGGCTGTCGACGACGACGCTGGCCCGCCGGTCGGTCATGACGGCCGTGATGGCGCTGCGGGCCCCGTCGAGGACCCCCTGGCGCAGGGCCCCCCGCTGGGCCTCGAGCTCGGCGAAGGCGTCCCGTTCGAAGGCGGCGGCGGCGTCTTCGGCCTGGCGCTTGCCCTGGGTGGTGGTCCCCTTGTCGCGCAGCTTCTCGAAACGGGCCTTCTTGTCCTCGTAGGCCGCCTGCAGGGCCCGGGCCCCCTCCTGGCCGGCGGGGCTCTCGTCGAGGAGGCGGGCGGTGTCGACGACGACGACGGCGATGGCGGCGCCACTGACGGCGGCAGGGGTGACAGCGGTCATGGAAGGCTCCGGTTCGGGCGGCAGCAGGCTCGACAGATGGCTCGACAGATGGGCATGCCGGGACCATCATGCCCACCTTGTGACCGACCCTGTCTATGCCTGGCGCGGCTTGCGCTTTGTTGCCCCGGCCGGCTGGCGGGACGACACCCTCGTGACCCTGACGGGCCCCGGCGCCACCATGAACCTGACCGTGTCCCAGGACACCCTGTCGGGCCCCGTCGACGCCTACGCCCGGGCCCAGGAGGCCGCCGTCGCGGCCCAGCGCCTGGCCGGCTATCGCGCCCAGGCCCCCCAGAAGGTGCGGGTCGGCACCGTCGACGCCGTCGTCTGCGAGCGGGAACTCCACGACGCCCGCGGTCAGCCCCTCGTGCAACGGCAGGCCTTCGTCGTCGTGGTGGCCGGCACCGTCGTCATCGTCACCGCCACCGCTCGCGCCACCGACAAGGCCGCCGCCAGCGCCGCCCTCGACGGCGTGGTCTCGTCCCTTGGCACCTCAGCAGCCGGAGCTCCCCGATGAAGCCCATTGCCGTCAGCCAGACCAAAGCCCCATCGTTTTCGTCGCCCACGACGACGCTGTCCCGGGGCGCGGCCGTTGCCCTGCAGTCCGTCCAGGCCCTCGAGACCGCCGGCAAGGCCGAGAAGACCGACGGCGGCACGTTCAAGCGCGCCGTCGTCGCCGCCCTCATCGGCATCACCCTCCTCGGCGCCGTGGTCCCCGCCCACGCCGACACAGCGCTGGTTCAGGCTCCCCAGACGTCGAGCCTGGTGATGACCCACCAGGCCACGGGCCCTCCCGAGCTTGTGCAGCAGCGCTTTGAGCGCTTCGTCAACGGCGCCAACGCCCAGCAGTCGGTGTCGTCGGCCGTTGTCGACGCCCGCAGTGCCGCCGCCTTCGATTCGTTCAACGCCAAGCTCACCCAGATTCTCCACCGGGATGCAGCGTCGCTGGCCATGGGCCACCGCCCCGTCGGCGTCGGCGATCAGGTCAGCCAGGCCCAGACCGACCAACTCCAAAAGGCGTTCACCGACCTCGTGTCCGAGCTGCCCGTCGGCTCGTTTGGTGCGGGTTTTGAGCGCATCCTCGAAGGCGTCACCGGCGCCCTCGGCTCCGACGTCGACCTCGCCACCGTGCGCCTCAAAGATGTGGGCAAGGTTGGTGGCGACGCCGCCCAGGCCCTCGTCAAGCAGCTGCAGAAAGACCACCCGGTCACGTTCTGGAGCCTCGCTGGCGTCGCTGCCGCCGGCGCCGTCACCCTCGGCTACACCCAGGGCACCGACGCCCTTGAAAAGCTGGGCATCCGCCCCGAGGTCTCCACCAAGCTCTTCAGCAACGACCACGGCAACCTGCGGGCCACCGTCGGCGTGCACACCGGGCCGAAGCTGTCCGATCCCGCCGTGAGCATCGGTCTGCGCGGCGAGCACACCTTCGACAGCGGCACCATCGTGCGCGGTGGCCTGCAGACCCGCCTGCAGGGCAAAGAACTCGGCGAGACCCGGCTGAACGCCAGCCTGTCGACGACGACGGGCCTGAACGTCGCTGGCGAGGTCCGCTTCAGCGGCAACGATTTCCAGCCCATCGACGCCCACCTGTCGGCGAACAAGCAGTTCGACCGCTGGAACGTCGGCGCCGACGCCAACTACAATTTCCAGAACAACCGCTTCACGTCGTCGTTGTCGGCGGGACGCACCTTCGACGTCTGGCAGAAGAACGACCTCGACGTGCAGATCCGCGGCAGCTTCGACAACCAGGGCAGCCAATACATCGGCATCGGCGCCACCCTCAGGTTCTGATGGCTGACGTCGTCGTTGTGGCCGTCGTCGTCGGCCACCGGAAGGTCTCGACGTAGCGGGGCTCCTCGGCCTCAAACACCGCCACGCCCCCGACCTCGACCCAGGCGTGGGCGGCGACGGCGGGGGCGTTGGGCACAATCCCCATGCAAAAGGTCGCGTCGACACGGGCCTGTCGCAACGCGGCGTAGCGGGCCAGGGCCCGAAACAGGCAGGTCTGGGGCCCCACCGGAGTGCGGGCGACGACGGCGTCGACGGCCCCGATGGTGGCCCCCACCGAGCGGGGCACCTGGCGAAAGCACGGCGGTCGGTGCTGGGGCGTGAGGCGGGCCATCAGCGACGTCAACGACGCCTCGGGCAGGGTGCGCCACAAGGCTCGCACGGCCACCTGGGCGATGGCCGCCCGGCTCAGGTCTTCGACGTCGGCCAGCAGATGCACCCGAGCAGCCTAGCCTGACGACGTCGTGGAGGGAGGGGTGAATGCGCCCCCGCGCCGTCGGTGTTGGTCTCGATGTCGATATCGATGTCGGTGTCGGTGGGAGGCATACATGTCACCGGCGGCGCCGGGAGCGCCGGGACCGCCCGTTGTCCGGTGGAGCGTTGGCCCGTCGAGGTCGTAGACTCCCGTCGTGGCTGTGTTGCGGATCATGCTGTTGGTGTTGGTCGCCGCCCCCGGCGGGTGCGTGCTGGCGCCCCTCAACGTCGAGGGCAAGTCCTGCATCGACGACAGCGACTGCGCCGTCACCGTCGGGCTCCGCTGTGTCCAGAACGCTTGCGAAGCGGCGCTGCCCCTCGGGGAGGGCGAAGGCGAGCCCGGTGAGGGCGAGGGTGAGGGCGAGCCCGGTGAGGGCGAAGGCGAAGGAGAGGGCGAGCCCGGTGAGGGCGAAGGAGAAGGTGAGGGCGAAGGCGAAGGTGAGGGCGAAGGTGAGGGAGAGGGCGAAGGAGAGGGCGAAGGAGAACCACCACCACCGGACGCCGACGACGACGGTGTGGCCGACGTCGACGACAACTGCGTGACCACCGCCAACCCGGGTCAGTTCGACGAGGACGGTGACGGCGTCGGCGACGACTGCGACAACTGCCCCGACATCGCCAATGCCAACCAGGTCAATGTGCGCGAAGTGGACGCCGGTGCCGCCGTCGACGCCGTCGGCGACGCCTGCGATCCCGATCCCACCCTGCCGGGCAACGCCCTGCTGACCTTTGAGGGATTCAACGACGCCACCGTGACCGACTGGCGGACCGCGCTGGGCGCCTGGCAGGTGAGCGGCGGCAAGGCGACGCCCACGGGGACCCGCGCCATCCTCGAGCAACGCACCTTCGATTTGACGTCGGTGCTGTGGGTTGTGCGGGTGGTGTTTGACGTTCGTCGACTGCCGACCACGCCCCTCAGCATGGGCCTCGCGGGCCGGGGGACGGCGGCGGGCTGGACCACCTGCGCCCTGCGACAATCCGCGACGGAGGCCGCCATCGAATTCTACGTCGCCGACGACGCCGGCGCACCCCAAGGCTTCCTGCCCGGGCCCGTGGCGTTCGACGTCATTCCTGCTGGCGGGCTCGTTCGTGGCGTCATCCGCACCGAGGGGACTGGCACCATTTGCGCCAATCGCGGCCTGAACCACACGCCCAACCACGCCGCAACGACGGCGGGGATCATCATCGAGGGCGAGGTCGCCTCGGTGCGGTCCGTGTCCATCTACTACCGTGAGGACGGCTGAGCGTGACGTCGACGGTCGAGGGCGAGACCCTTGAGGCGCTGCCGGGATCCCTGCGTGTCGGGCCGTATCGCATCCTTCGCCATCTGGGCGCCGGCGGCATGGGCACGCTGTCGTTGGCCACCCGCGTCGACGGCGACGGCACCGTCGTCGTCCTCAAGCGTCCCCTCGCCGGGAGGGGCACGCCCCAGGCTGTGGCCCTCGCCCGCCGCGAGGCCGCCATCGCGGCAAGCCTCGATCATCCGGGCATCGTCGGCGTCCTCGACGTCATCGACGACGGCGGCGTCCCCGTGCTGGTCATGGAGCACCTCCTCGGGCTGACGCTGTTTGAGGTCGGTCGACGGGCCCGACTGGCGGGAGCGATTCCCCTGGAACCCCTCCTCGACGCCGTGGGCCAGGCTGCCCGCGCGCTGCATCATCTGCACACCCGCACCGACGAGCAGGGGCGGCCTCGCGGCCTGGTCCATCGGGACATCTCCCCCGACAACCTCTTTGTCACCAGCGGCGGCGTGGTGAAGCTGCTCGATTTCGGCGTCGCCCGCGCCGACGACCTCGACGGTTTGACCCGCGTCGGCGGTCTGCGGGGCAAGCGCGGCTACTTCGCTCCCGAGCTCGTGCAGGGGCAGCCCGCCGACGCTCGCAGCGACCTGTTTGCCCTCGGCGTCACCCTCTACGGCCTGCTGTGCGGGCAACTGCCGTGGGGACGCCTCGACCCGGGTCCCGCCTTCGTGGCCATGATGGAACACCCGGCCAGGGCGCCGTCCCTGCGCAACCCGTTCCTGCCTCCCGCCGTCGACAGCCTCGTGCTTGGACTCATCGCGGTCGATCGCGAGACCCGATTTCCCGACGGCGCCGCCGTGGCTGCCCGCATCGATGCCCTGCTGGTGCGGGTGCCGCCGTCGGTGCGCAGCGCCGGCCGACTTGTCGAACGCTTTGGCGATGCCCCCGTCGAGGCGACCCTCATCCAGGCCGAGAACGACGCCGACGGCCACGATGCCAGCGACGACGCCAGCGATGCTGGCCGGTCCGAGGGGACCCGCCCCGCCCAACGCTGGGATGCCGTCGGCGCCTCGGCCTCCGAGGACGAGGACAGCACCGCCGCCTTCGTTCGGCCGCGCCCGTCGGCGCCCCGGGCCCTGCAAGTCCTCGGTCTGGAGACCGTGGCTGGCGAGGCCCAGTCGACGACCCACACCCTGCTGCGCGCCCCCCTGCCACCGAGCCAGTCGGGCCCCCGGGTCATCCCGGCCCTCGATCCCCGCCCGGCCCCATCGTCGGTCACGTCGCCGGTCACGTCGCCGGTCATGTCGCCGGTCACGTCGTCAGGGACGCCTTCGACCACGTCCATGGGCGGCGCCCTCGGGCTCGTGTTGGGCGGTCTGCTCGGGATTGTGGTGTTGGTCGCTGTGGGCTCCCGCATCCTCGGCACCGATGATCCGCTGACGCCATCACCGCCGCTGACGACGACACCGGCGCCGATCCCTGTGCCGATGGTCCCGCCGGGGCTGCCGCCGCCGCTGCCGCCGCCGCTGCCGCCGCCGGCACCAGCGGTCGAGCCCGCCGGCCCACCAGCCGTGGCAGCCCCCGTCATCGATTCGTCGTCGTCCCGGCCGACGAAACGGACGGTGTCGCGGGTGGCCGTGCGGGGGCCGGCCTGGGTCCAGTGGCGCCTGGGGGCCCGCACCTTGCGGACCGGGCCGGGCAGTGTCGACGTGCCGGTGGGAACCCGGGTCGTGCAGGGGCGCGACACCCGTCGCGGGGTCACCGTCGCCGTGCCCGTCGTCGACGACGTCGCCGACTGGGGCGCCCTCCCCGAGGTCACCCTGCTGTTGCGGGCGCGCCCGTGGGCGACGGTCAGCCTGGGCGAGGAGGCCCTTGGCCAGACGCCCCTGCAACCCGTCACGGTGGTGCCCGGCCGGTACCTGGTGCGCTTCGAAGGGGGTGGTCACGTCGTCACGCGGACGGTGGTGGTGAAGGCGGGGGCGGGCACCATCAAGGTCAACGTCGACATGGAGACCGACGGCGATCCCTGACCGATGCCCGACCGATGCTCGAGCGACGCCCGACCGACGCCCAACCGACGCCTGCCGAACACGCATCAGAACTTCTGCCGCGCCCGCCGAAGCAGCATCAGGACTCCAGCGGGGTATGGTCCCGGTCGTGGTCATCCTCGCGCTTCTGCTCCTGACAGCGACGCCGCTCGAGCAAGCACCCGCGTTCCAGGCGGCCCGCGACAGCTATGAGGCCTTCGAGTTCGACGAGGCCCGCCAGGCCTTCGAGAACCTCGCCGACGACGCCGCCCTCGACGACGCCGACCGCGCCAACCTGCTGGTATGGATTGGCATGTGCCACGCCGAAGAGGGGGCCCTGCGCAAGGCGGCCCGCACCTTCGAAGAGGCCGCGGCCCTCGACCCCGACGTGGCCCCGTTGCCCACCATGTCGCCCAAAGCCCGGCGGATGCTCGACGATGCCCGGCGAAAAGCACCGCCACGGCGTCCGGTGAAACCCTCCCAGGTTTCCCCACCTCCACCGACCGATCCCCACACCGACCCACCCGCCGGTCCGCCTGCCGACCCGGCGTCAGGAAGCCCTGACAGCCCAGGCAGCCCGGCAGAGCCCACCGGAGCCGCCGACATGCATCCGGCCGTGTTGGGGGGCGCCGCAGCGATGGGCGTTGGCATCGTCGCCGCCGCCGCCAGCTTCGCTGCAGGCCTCGCCGCGGCGGGGGCCGCCGATTCTGCGCGGGAGGAGCCAAACGCTGCTGCAGCAGCGGCTCGCTTCGCCGGAGCCCAGCAACTGGCGGTCACCGCCAACGCCGGCTTCGCCGTTGCGGGCGTCGCCGCCGTTGCTGGCCTGGTGGGCCTGTTGATCGGCCTCACGGGGGACTGATCCCGAGACCTCTTTGATCTTCGCCCACGGAGTGGGCTCGCTCAAAGAGATCTGGGAACTGCTTTGCCGCCCGCGGGGCGGCGTGGATTCCACGCGCTCCGCTCGTGAGGTGCTTCGCGCCATCTTGATGGACATGGTCAGGAGTCAATGGTCATTCGGGATGACTCAGCCGCTGGCGCCGCTGAGCCGTGGCCCAACGCGCCGCTCAGGGCCCGTCGAGAAAGCCGAGGTTGCGAACGCCGATGGCGAGCTCGGAGCCGCAGGGAAAGCCAGCATTGATCCCCCGTTGGATGGCGGCCGGCACACAGTCGGGCCCCGTGCAGCTGCCACGGATGACCGCCGTGAGGTCGCCGGCGAAGCGAGGCGGGAAGGTCGTCGGTCCCCCCACGTTCAACGTCTTCTCGAAGAAGCGTCCGCTGAGGGTGAGCTGGAGGTTCACGACCGCCGTCAGCGTCGAGACCTGGCTCAGGTCGACGATGGCGTCCTTCGGGGTGCACGTGAAGGTGCCCGTGGGTTGGTAGCTGCAGGTGGTTCCAGCCCAAAAGCCGCTGTCGGTCCCCGTCACAAACGTACGCGCGGCGGCGTCGACGGCGCTGACGACGAAGCCGTTGCCGATCTCAAAGCGCTGCAGCTGGCAGCCGTTGATCGAGAAGGCGGGTTCGTTGTCCCAGCCAAGGAGCCCGGCCGCGGGACCCTCAGCAGCGAACGCCGCGTCGACTTCGCCCTCGCCCTCGCCTTCGCCTTCGCCTTCACCTTCGCCTTCGCCCTCGCCTTCGCCTTCGCCTTCGCCTTCGCCTTCGCCTTCGCCTTCGCCTTCGCCTTCGCCTTCGCCTTCGCCTTCGCCTTCGCCTTCGCTCGGTGCCTCACAGGCACCCAGGCTGGCAATGCTGGCCACAGCGGCGATGACGAGAACCGGGGCGGCGGTCAGGAGGCGGTGCATGAGATGCTCGCAGGCGTGACGGGTGATGGGCACGTGGCCATCATCGACCACGACGCCAGTGTGCCTCGTCCACCCGCGCCCTCCATCGTAATATGTCCCATGGGCTCCCAGACGACGGGCCAGGCCCGAGCCTCGAAGAGAAACCCGCTTGGGGGTTTGTCGCCGAGGCGAGTCTCCCAAGGGGCGGGCGGGGAAACCTCCCGCCACATGCGTCGAGCCTCAGGCCGGTCGGCGACGACGACGACGCAAGCCCAGCAGCAGCACCGCCAGGGCTGCGATGGTGGCGCCAGGCATGGTGGTCGCGCTGCAGCCGAAGCCATATTGCAGTTGGTCGCCGCCGCCGCCGCCACCACCGGTGTTGCCGTCGTCGGCGCCGTCGTTGGGGTTGGTGCCGGCGCGCAGCTCGGCGACATCGCCGACGCCGCCGGTGTCGCTGTCGGTGCCAGCGGTCTCGAGGGCGTCGAGCGCGGCGGTGAGGCCAGCGATGTCGCTGCCGCCGCCGAGGCCTTCTGCGACCATTGCCTCACCAAAGGCCGCCGTGACGGTTCCGGCGCCGCCGGCATTGGAGGTATGGCAGGCGGTGCACGACGGCAGGGGCGTGGTGCCCCCGAGGTGGTTCGACACTCCACCAGGGTAGTTCGACGACGACAACGCCGCCGTGGCGGACAACAAACCGACGACGATGGTGAAGGCCAGGCGATGGTTGGGCTGCATGGGACGCCTCACAGGAAGAAGTGGACCTGGGCCAGGGCGGTGAAGGAGCCGATGCTGTCGACGTTGGCCGGCGACACCTGTCGGTAGATGGTGTCCAGGCGCAGTTCCGTATGGGGCAGGGCAAACCAGCTCACCGTCATCCAGCCACCCATGGTGGGCAGCGCCGACGTCGTGTCGGTCTGGCCGGCCTCGACGGCGGGAATCAGATGGACGCCCTGGATGGGCTCCCAGTCGGCCTGGAGCCAACCCACGGCACCCGCTCCCCAGACGTCAGCCGAGGAGTAGTTGATGACGGCGTCGACCTCCGCGAGCAACGCCAGCGACGTCACCGGTGCCCAGCGGACAAAGCCGCCGTGGACCTGGCGCAGCAGGGGCACGCCGGCGTCGATGTCGGCGTTGGCCCAGGTGGCCAGGGAGGAGGCGCCAAGGGTGAAGTTCTGGCTCACCGCCCATTCGGCAAAGGCGACGGCGCCGCGCTCCCGAAAGGCATCCGGGCGAATCTGGTAGTTGCCGAGCAGGACCATGACCTCGGCACGCCACCCCTCGGTGTTCCACGCCAGCGCCAGACCGTGCTGCTGCTGCACGTTGGTGTCGGTGCGGGTCAACGACCGCACGAGGCTCGTGTGTTCGTTGTTGCGCAGGCCAAAGGGCAGGGGAATGCGCCCAGCCCGGATGGTGAGCTGGTCGTCGATGAAGCGGGCCCCGGCCCAGTACTCGCGGGCCACCAGCGCGTTGTCGGGACCGCTCTTGTCAGAGATGACGACGGCGGGACCGACGGCGCGGGCGCCGTAGCCGACGACCGCGTGGGCGATGAACCAGTCGAGGTTGACGGTGGCGGCCAGGTCGGCGGCCATCAGCAGCGGCCGCAAACCCGCACCTTCACCGGCAGTCGGACCGGTGACGGTGGTGTTGAAGAGCCCACCGCCGCGCACGTTGCCTGACACGTTCAGCTGCTCGGGCAGGGGCACGAGGCCCCACAGAAAGCCCGTCGTCGGCGAGGCTTCACCCTCCTCGATCACCTTGGGGTCGAAGTGCCAGCCCACCAACAGGTCGGACTGGGCGCGACCATAGGCCGTGAGCTGACCACCCCCGCTGGGGTCCACATGGCAGGCCTGGCAAGAGGCATAGCCATGTCGAACCATGGTGGGGAACGCTTGAGAGGCGGTGGCGCCGGTGAGGACGGCGACCACCACGAGGAGCTTCAACGTGGTGCAGCTCACGGGCGCTTGACCGAAAAGGTGGTGCCGATGGTGACGTTGGGCTTGACCGTGATGCCGAGGTAGCTCGGCACGACGACGCCGTAGTCGTTCATGTTGAGGGTGATGGTGCCCTCAAGGTCGCAGACGTTGTCGGCCTTGCAGGTGCCCTTGTAGTGAAAGGGCTGGGCCTTGGTGACGCCGTGGAGCGTCATGTTGCCGGTGGCGTCGCCCTCCATGGGGCCGGCGGCGGCGGGGATCTTGAGCGCGTCGATGCCCACGGCCAGGGTGGTGGTGGGGAACTTGGCGACCTCAAGGTACTTGTCGCGCATGTGACGGTCGCGCAGGGAAATACCGGTGACAAGTTCCGTCAGGCCGACCACGACTGTGACGGTCTTGCCGTCGTCGGTGACATCGACGGTCGGCGTCTTGCCTTCCATCTTGAAGCCGCCGGTCCCGATGGCCTTGAACGTGGCTTCCCCGACGCCAGCCTTGGTCCAGCCTGCGAGGGCCACCGTCGACACGAGGCCACACAACAACACGGAAAGGACGGTCTTTTTCATGGATGACTCCAGCACAGGTTCGGACGCGGTTCTTCTGTGACGCTGAAGAACCGCACAGGCTTCAAGGCAGCACTTCAGAGCAGCACTTCAAGGCAGGACAATGCGCCCCGGGGCGCCTTCAAGTCCATCGGCGGTGTGACAGGCGTTGCAGGAGCCCTCGGTCTGGGCGCCGGCCATTTCGATGCTCCGGCCGTCGTAGGTGACGCGGGCGGTGTAGGGGGCGACGCCAGCGAGGGACCGTGACGACGTGAAGTTGCCCACGGCGTTGGCCGTCATCGTGAAGGCCACCTGGCCATTGCTGCCGATGATTTCGACGACGGCCGCGGGGATGCCACGGCAGTCGTCCTCGTCGTGGAGCCCTTGAAACACCGTGCCGGCGACGGTGAAGATCGGACCTTCGCGCTCGCGGGTATGGCACTCGATGCAATCCACCCCGGGGTGCATCAGGGCCGACTCGCGATCCCCCAGGACCCACCATTGCCCCGTGCTGCACTCGCCGGGGACGCCGTCGAGGGGGGACGTGTCGAAGCCGTTCGGCGGGGGCCCGACGTCGATGGGCTCGCCTTCGCCCTCGCCCTCGCCTTCCCCTTCGCCTTCCCCTTCGCCGGTGGTGTCACCTTTGACCAGGCCTGGACCGCAGGCGGTCACAGCAGCGGTCAGCCCGGCGGTCAGAATCGGGAGCAGGGCGCCAATGGTCCATCCAGAAGCTTTCATGGGCGCACCAAAGCACAGCGGCCCTCGCCCTGCATGGGTGTTTTCTGTGGGAAACGGCGAGGGCGCGCCCCAGTGCCATTGATAAAAATGTCAACCTCGATTGACACGGTGCGGCACAGATCGCATCCAATCCCATCCGGAGGACATCCATGGCCGCCAAAGACAAAAGCCCCTCGCCCCGTGACGTCGTTGTCGTCGACGCCGTCCGCACGCCCTTTTTGAAGTCCAACGGGGCCTTCAAGGGCCTCATGAGTTGGGAACTCGGGCGGGAGGCCATCAAGGGCCTGATGGCCAAGACGGGCCTGGATCCAAAGGCCGTCGACGTCGTCGCCATGGGCACCGTCGTGCAGGACCCGCGCACGAGCAACCTGGCCCGCGAAGCGATGCTCGGCGCCGGGCTGCCCAACACGACGCCGGCGTTCACCACAACGCTGGCCTGCATCTCGGCCAACGTCGCCATCACCACCGTGGCCGACCAGATTGCCCTGGGTCGCGTCGAGGTGGCCGTCGCCGGCGGCGCCGAGAGCTTCTCCGACCCGCCGATCCGCCTGTCGAAGAATCTGCGCCAGGCCCTCGTGAAGCTGCAGAAGGCCCGTGGTCCCCAGGACTATCTGTCGGTGCTGTCGACGCTGGCGCCCCAGGACCTGGTCCCCGATGTGCCGTCGGCGGCTGAGTTTTCCACCGGCCTGACGATGGGTGCCTCGTGTGAACGCTTCGCCAAGCGGGTAGGCGTTTCCCGTCGGGAGAGCGACGAATTCGCCGTCCGCTCCCACGTGCTCGCCGACCGGGCCTGGAAAGAAGGGCGCTACGCCGACGAGGTCTGCGGCGTCGAACTCGCCCCGGCCTTCGACGTCATCACCACCGACGATGGGCCTCGCGGCGACTCCACCCTGGCCAGTGTGTCGGCCCTCAAGCCCGCGTTCGATCGCGACTTCGGCATGCTGACGGCCGCGTCGTCGTCGTTCCTGACCGACGGCGGCTCGGCGGTGCTCTTGATGGGGCGCCAGAAGGCCGAGAAGCTTGGCTACACGGCTCGCTCCATCATTCGCGACATGGTGTACGCCGCTGGCGACCCCCTCGAGGAATTGCTGGCCGGCCCCGCCCTCACCATTCCCATGATCCTGCAGCGAAGCGGGCTGACCGCCAAGGACATCGGCGTCTGGGAAATCCACGAGGCCTTTGCCGCCCAGATGGTGGCCAACCTCAAGCTCCTCGACGACAAACGCTTCTTGAAGGAGCGCTGCGGCTACGACGGCGTCATCGGCGAATTGCCCATGGAGACCGTCAACGCCTGGGGCGGATCGTTGTCGCTGGGCCACCCCTTCGGGGCCACCGGTGGTCGCCTGGTGGCCACTGCCACCCGCCGTATGGCGGTCACTGGCGCCCGCTACGCCATCGTCACCGGCTGCGCTGCCGGCGGCCAGGGCTCGGCCATCCTCCTCGAGAATCCCGCGGCCTGAGCCCGCGTCGCATCTCCTTCGTCTTCCTGTTCCTTGTTTGCGTGAGGTCATCACCATGACGTCCACCACCGCCGCTTCGTCCACGTCGTCTCCGTCCTCCACGTCGTCCGCCGCCACTGAACCCGTCACCATCGAAGTCAGCGACGGCATCGCCGTGCTGACCTTCGACGTGCCCGGCGAGAAGCAGAACACGTTGTCCGAGCGCTCGGCCAAGGCCCTGCAGCGGGCCTTCGACACCGTTGGCAGCGACGACGCCGTCAAGGGCATCGTCCTCATCAGCGGCAAGGCCGACTTCATCGCTGGCGCCGACATCAGCATGTTGCAGGCCTGCACCACCGCTGAACAGGTCGAGACCTTGTCGCGGGACATGCAAGCCCAGCTCCGGAAGATTGAGACGAGCAAGAAGCCCGTCGTCGCCGCCATCGACGGCGCCTGCCTGGGTGGCGGTCTTGAAGTGGCCCTCGCGTGTCATTGGCGTTTGGTCACCGACTCGCCAAAGACGTCCCTCGGCCTGCCCGAAGTGATGCTCGGTCTGCTCCCCGGTGGTGGTGGCACCCAGCGGCTGCCGCGCCTGGTGGGCCTGACGGCGGCCCTCGACATGTTGCTGACGGGCAAGACCATCCGGGCCCCAAAGGCCAAGCGGATGGGGCTCGTCGACCAGGTGACGATTCCATTCGGCCTCAAAGAGGCCGCCATCACCGCCTGTCAGCGCCTCATCAGTGGCGAACTCAAGCGTGTCGACCGCAAGGATCGCCTGCACGGCTCCGAGAAGATGAAGGAGGCCGCCCTCGAAGACACCGCCGCTGGCCGCGCCGTGGTCTTTTCCCAGGCCCGCTCCAGCGTGATGGACAAGACCCTGGGCCTGTACCCGGCCCCCCTCGCCATCATTGACGTCGTCGAGGCCGGCTTCGGCCACCACCAGGACGACGGCTACGCCATCGAGAGCAAGCGCTTTGGTGGCCAGGCGATGACCAACGAGGCCAAGAGCCTCATGCACCTGTTCTTCGCCCAGACCGCCCTGAAGAAGAACCGCTACGGGGCCCCCAAGCACAAGGCCCAGACCGTCGGCGTCCTCGGCGCCGGCCTGATGGGTTCGGGCATCGCCGACGTCAGCGCCAACAAAGGCCTGCGGGTCTTGATGAAAGACGTCAGCCCCCAGAGCCTCGCCCGGGGCCACAAGAACATCTGGGTGGGTCTCGACAAGCGCGTCAAGAGCAAGAGCCTCACGCCCTTTGAGCGCGAGCGCATCCTCAGCAACGTCGTGGGCAAGCTCGACTACCAGGGCTTTGCCCAGGCCGACATCGTCATCGAGGCCGTCTTCGAAGACCTCGCCGTCAAGCACAAGGTCATCAAAGAGGTCGAGGCCGTCATGCGCAAGGACGCGGTCTTTGCGTCCAACACCTCGGCCCTGCCCATCAAGGACATCGCCAAGGGCAGCGCCCGCCCCGAGAACGTCGTCGGCATGCACTACTTCTCCCCCGTGCAGAAGATGCCGCTCCTCGAGGTCATCGTCACCGACCAGACCAGCAAGCACGCGGCGGCCATGGCCGTCGAGGTGGGGCTGCAACAGGGCAAGACCGTCATCGTCGTCAAGGACGGGCCGGGCTTCTACACCACCCGCATCCTCGGCCCCGTCATGGAAGAGGCTGCCCAGCTCGCTCTCGAAGGCGTCGAGCTGCACGAGATCGATCGCTTGATGCGCGAAGTCGGCTTCCCCGTGGGGCCCATCACGTTGCTTGACGAGGTCGGCATCGACGTCGCCGCCCACGTCGCCAAGGACATGGCCCCCTTCTTCGAGATTCGCTTCGGCAAGCGTGATGCCTCGGCTCTCGACGCCATGGTCAAGCAGGGCTTCCTGGGTCGCAAGGCCAACAAGGGCTTCTTCCTCTACGGGAAAGAGCAGCCCAAAGACGCCCTCAGCAAGGCCCGCAGCATGGCGGCGAGCCTGCCCTTCGGCGACAAGCTGCAGGCCCTTGGCATCCACCGCGGCAAGCCCCTGAACCCCGGCGCCCTCGAGATCCTGAGCGCCCATGGCGCCAAGCACGGCAGCAAGAAGGTCGACGACCCCCGCGAACTGCAGGACCGGGTGCTGCTGCGCATGGTCAACGAAGCCGTGCAGTGCCTGGAGGACGGCATCCTCGACAACCCCCAGGATGGCGACATCGGCGCGGTCTTCGGCCTTGGCTTTCCGCCCATGACGGGTGGGCCCTTCCGCTACACAGACACCGTCGGGGCCTCGGCCATCGTGGGCACCCTGGAACGCTTCGCCCAGCGCTTCGGTCAGCGCTTCACGCCCTCGAAGCTCCTCGTCGACGTCGCCCGCTCCGGTCGCCGCTTCCACGGCTGACTGTTTCGCGACGGGTGTTTCACGCGGTGTTCCACGGCCGGCGCGGGTGCTTGCACCCGCCTCATCCGTCGGCAGACAGTGCCCGGGCGTGCGCCGGTCACAGACGACGGCGCGCTGCAGATCGGCCGCCGTCGTCGGCCGTTTGAGGCCCCATGAAGTCCATCCGCGCCGTCCGCTCCCTCCGTCGTCGCCGCCACCCCCGCCTGGCGGCCCTCACCCTCGCCGCAGGCCTGGTGGCGGGCCTGGCAGGCTCCAGCGTGCGGGCTGAAAAGCCCAGCGGCGGTGGCTGGGGCGTCGTCGGCGATCCCGGTCAGGCGGCGGGGCAGGGGGACGCCCTGCGAGCCAGCCAGGCGATGGATGACGAAACCCTCAAGGCCTTCCGCCAGGCCATCGGCGCCGTCGTCGAGATGCCCAGCAACCAGTCCCTTCAGCAGCGGGCGGGCACCATGGGCCTGAACGTCCTGAACGTGCTGTGGGAGGACACCGGGCGCTTCGCGGGCTCGTCGGTGGGCCCCAATATTTCCGACGTGACCCTCCAGGTCCGGGAGCCCGTGGGAGGTGGGACACGCACCCACCTGCTGCCGGTCATTCGCTTTCCGAATTTCAGCGACAAGACCGCCGACATCGACGCCTCCAAGCTGTGGATCAAGGTCGGCAACCAGGCCAAAGGCGGGCAGGTCGTCACGGTTCCCCTCACCGAGGTGCTCGCCCACCTGCGCGAGTACCTGACGGATCCCGACTCCGTCATCGGCGAAGGCAACCTCCTCGCCGCCCGCGACAGCCATTTCCTGACCAGCGCCCAGCACGTGTTCGTGCCCATCCCCAAGAAGGGCAAGGCCGAGTTCAACCCCGTCATCTTCAACTACCAGTCCCAGCCGGGGAATCCGGCGGTGTTGACGTTGCTGGCCACGCGCCAGGGCACGTCGGTGGCGGTGATTGAAAACAGCGGCGGCGACCAGAGCTTTCAGGGCGGCGGTCAGCAGCTCTTCCACAACAACCAGGGCCAGAAGACAACGTTCACCGCCGAGCGCAAAAGCGACGTCAAGGCCCGCATCGAGGCCGGCGAGGCCACCGCCCAGGACGCCGGCGCCCTCGACGACGGCGCCGACATGCTGCTCATCATCCAGGTGCCCTTGAAGTTCAAGCAGCCGGAATTCCGCGGCGGCCTCGGCATGGATGGCATGGGCTCGGGTGGTGGCGGCATCGGCACGTTGGCCATGGAGGCCCCGATGGCCTCGGCGCCCATGCAAAAAGGCAAGGGCGGCGGACCAGAGAAGCGCAGCGCCGTCTCCGACGTCGAAAACGCCGTCATCGGCCACGGCGAAGACCTCGGCCCCGTCGTCGAAGGCCACCAAATGAAGCTGGAGCGCGACGACCGCTTCCCGGTCCGCGTCACCGTCCAGTTCTACAAGGCGACATCCAACGGCGTCATCTCCGACGCCGACCTCGCCGAAGCCAAGAGCCAGATCGACAAGGTCTACGCCAAGGGCGACTACGTCGGTTCCCTCGTCGTCCCCGAAGGCAGCCGCCACCGCCCCACCGACTGGCACCTCGGCAAGACCCCGATGGCCAAGCCCGTGACGACGACAGACCCCACGTCGCCAGCGACAGTCCCCGCCACCACCGAGGAGACCATCACCAAGACGCCGAGTGCCTGGGAGCGCTTCCAGAGCTGGCTGTTCGACTGACCTGGTGCCCTCGGGTAGCGTGGGCGCCGAGGACGGTTCGTTGCGGCCCTCGATGGAGCGTGCGTGGAGCGTTTGATGATGATGGCCCTGGTGGGCGGGTTCCTGCTCGCGGGCTCGCTTGGTGCGCGCGCAGCGGAGCCCACGTCCCTGGCGCTCCCGCCGACGGCAGCCTGCAAGGTCGCGGTCATGGACCTCGAGGCCCAGGGGCTCGCTGCCGACAAGCTCTACCTTGCCAAGGCCTTGACCGACGCCCTCGCATCAAGCGTGGCCGACGTCAGCGGCTGTGACGTCATCACCCGCGCCGACATTGCTTCGATGGTGGGATTTGAGGCCGAACGCCAAACATGCGGCGGCGACGGCGCCGACAGTTGTCTGGCGGAACTCGGTAACGCCCTCGGCGTCGAGCGCATCGTGGCCGGCTCGGTGGTCCGCATTGGTGATGCAACGACGGTCAGCGCCCGCGTCATGAACATGAAGCTTGGCAAAGTGGAGGGCCGTGCCGAGGAGACCAGCGTCGCCGAAGCCTCCCTCCGGGACATGACCCGCCGCATCGGCCAACGCCTCTTTGGGGTCGCTGGCGTCGCGTCGTCGTCATCGGTGACACCGTCGACACCATCCTCGTCGCTCGCGTTTCTGGTTGGCGGTGGCGTCGTCGTCGGCCTGGGCGTGGCCGGCGCTGCCGTCGGGACCATGTTGATTCTGCCTGCCGAGCAAGTCCTGGGCACATCGTCATCGCTGCGCGCCGACAAGGACGCGGCCCGCAGTTCGGGCTCGACGGGGCTGGTGGTGGCTGGCTTCGGTGTCGCCGCTGTCGTTGTTGGCGGCGGTCTCGCCGTCGCTGCCCTGGTGATGGAATGAATCTGCGTCGACTCCTGCCCCTCGCCATCGCGGCAATGCTCATCCCCGGTATCTCGTGCCGCCTGCTGGGCCTCGACGACACCCTCTGTGACGACGATGCGTCGTGCCCGACGGAGTTCGTTTGCGACGCCCAGACGGGCGCCTGCGTGCCAGCTGTCGGCGAAGGCGAAGGCGAGGGCGAGGGCGAGGGCGAAGGCGAGGGCGAGGGCGAAGGCGAAGGCGAAGGCGAGGGCGAGGGCGAAGGCGAAGGCGAGGGCGAGGGCGAGGGCGAAGGCGAGGGCG
>Ga0247834_1004369_pt1 | contig 17958 bp, 11 predicted proteins | sample LaCruzMarch2015__8_FD_187118 | JGI IMG/M metagenome (GOLD analysis project Ga0247834, IMG submission 187118) | Freshwater microbial communities from meromictic Lake La Cruz, Castile-La Mancha, Spain - LaCruzMarch2015_12m | ecosystem: Environmental > Aquatic > Freshwater > Lake | place: Spain...
TTTGATGTTACTAGGACAAATATCTACCTAAATACAATAAGAACCGCCCGCCTGCAAAAACAAAATCTCCAGGCGGGCGGAGTGCTTTTTTCCAAGCCGCCGGCTCTCCGCTTCTCAAAATTAGGCACTCGAAAACCAGAAGAGGCGGGCGGCAGGCGGGCGCTGCCTAAACGCTCGCCGTGAAACCACTCTAGTATTGAGACGTGTTCTATGCCTGTCCTGGAGACTCCATCGTTCTTTCCTTCTGCGTCATAGGGGCTCCGCCTTGCTAGACGATAGGAACTCCGCCTCGCACAAGGCGCGGCGGGCGCTTTATTATTCCCTTGATTTCTGATATGATTCCACCGTTGGCTCATTTGATTCACAGAAACCTCGGAGTGCTAATCTCATAGTTTTTGTTACTCTCTCTCATATTCCTATGTATGTTTATTCCTCATCCGATTATTCGGAGTCTCTTGAAAAGCGAAGCGAAGCTTCTTCACGAACTCCAACAAATTTGGCCTGAGCGCGTCTTTTTGACCTCCGACACTCAAATTATATTTCAATCATTGACCCGCGTCACAATACGAAAGTTTATCAAGTCCTGTCGGGGATTAGCCGTTAATAGTTGTAAAGTTCTCACTTGTCGTCATTGGTTTGACAAATTTGTGTTATTGTTCATACATTATTTGAACGTTAGTAGCTCATCAACGTACATCATACATCCTACCTCCATAGATAGTATGACAAAGATTAGCATGACAAACAAGAACATTTTCATACTTACAACAGCCTTGATTGCTAAAGCTGCATGTAGTACCGTCGATGCTACTACTGCGACTCTCCTGCGCGGCGGCGGGCTACGACAACAACAACAACAACAACATGTCGTCGTACTGGAGGAGGAGGAGGACGGTATAGACGAGGTCGGTGAACAAGTTCAGCATTATCCACCACCCAATTGGGATGGATTGTCCACTCCATCTCGTCGTGAATTGATGAGAAATAGAGCTTTAGATGCCTCCTTACAACAACATTTGGTAGACGAGAGTGAAGACCCGAACCCTGACATTGCAGTCATGGGAAGGTTAATTGAAGATGAGAATGATACGGGTCTATTTGACTGGGAAATGATAGTCGATGCTACTGCTACTACAGTGGAAGAGAAGGTATATGATCCACCAGTTGATGCTATTACAGTGAGTTTATACATTATGAACGAGTGATAATCAGAGCTGCTGTTTGATTCAGTTCGTCTTCATAACGAATATCTCTCTCATCCCAACCCCCTTCTCCTATTCTGTCTGTTCCTTATCTCTCACTATCTTCACAGCTCGAGGGTACCCATCTACTTGGTGGTGGTGACATTGAAACATTACATGACTTTCACAATCGTAATCTAGAAACATCCTGCAACGACGATGAGTCTGAAATCTCCATTGCTTTACGTACTGATAATTATGCCTACGAGACACAATGGAAGATCACCAACATGGAAGACAGCACTATACTAGTCAAAGGTCCACCAGCCGGTACCAAGTATGATGATCGTAGCTCCTACACTGGTAAATGGTGTGTACCCAACGGTTCATCCTACAAGGTTGTCGTATCTGATGCGAAGGCTGATGGTATGTGTTCCAAGGGTACGAGCATTAGTCGAAGTGGTGAAGGCAGTGATACAGGCTGTGGATACTTCAAGGTATACCTTAATGGTGTTACGGCAGGTATGATTGTACAGGATAAGTCTGCATGGACAACGAAGCAGTTTCTTATCGATGCCGTGCCTGCTAATTCACGTATTGCTGCTGCCACAGAAGAAGACGAAGAAGAAGAAGGTGGTGGAGGAGGTGGGTGGTGCAACAAGGTCAAGTCAGTCCAAACGATCTCACGTGGGACATGTAAGCTCCCAGATGGAAGCCGAGGGCATAGTATCCGTGTCTCAACAACTGTGGATAAATATGGAAGTGAAACATCATGGAAGATTGTACGTAATGGATCAGTACAAATGAAGCTCGGGGCTATCATCCCATCCATGTCCACCAAGGCTGTCGAGGATTGTGTAGCACCTGGTGACTACACTTTCACTATTAATGATTTAGATGGGATATGTTGTAAGCATGGTACCGGTCATTATGAGATAATAGTGGATGGTGAGGTCCTAATCACCGGTGGGTCATTCATTAATCAAGAAAGTCATACTATCAAATTGGGATATGATTGGATAGATAGTATGGATGAACGTGATTGTGAGTGGTGGTGGGCACACAATTATCGACGTGAGGATTGGCATACCCGATGTACTGATCATTACTGTAATAAGAATGCACGACATTTGCGTTGGTCAAGTACACTTGAGGCAGATGCACGTGATTATGCCGAACGGTTGTTAGAGACATGTGAAACGATCGGCATTGAGCATGATCATACCGATCAAGGTGAGAACTTGGCCAAAAATCGTGGTAAGCCTGGCACACAGTGGTCAACACTGTACCCAGCTGACAATGTCGTGAAACGCTTTGTTGACAATGAGGAGACATGGGGATGGAATGGCAATGCACACTTAACACAGGCTTTGTGGTATGATTCACGTTATGTCGGATGTGGTGAGAGTGTAGCCACGATGAGTGATGGTCGTATATGTCGCATGCAGGTGTGTAGATATGCCAAGGCTGGTAATTGTATGATGCAATCATTCCAATCGGAAGTTGGGAATAGATGGATGATACCCACATTTGCGGATGAGTCGGCTTGTGGTCCAATGTGCCCCCCGGGTGGTTGTCACCTTTAGAATTATGAAACAAGAAAGAATAAAACAAGAAAGAATGGATTCAAGCGCACACCAATGCTTAATGGAGTTTTGACATGTAATTTAGGATTTGGCATTGAAACCATAAGATGTATAAAGATAACAGAGAAAACACTTCAGACGTCTCATTGAGTTATGTACCTATGGAAACGTGTCAGCAATCATTACAATCAAGGAAGGCTTTATCACTCACAGTCTCCCTCCTTCCTCTTGTACCACCAACTCCTTCAATTCATTTCGAATACTGCCCCAAGGAATGGTTACTTTCTCGTTTCTCACATTCAAAATCCACAAAATGCCGATCGATCTCCCACCCTCATTCACAATATTCTACACTATCGTCATGACGTCGTCCGCTGGAATGCATCTGCGTCGATCGCTTAGTGGTGTTAAGGACGAGAAGAATGGTAAAGTCGTAACTCTACGCAGCAACACTGCCGATACGACAATGCGAGAGGGGTATAGCCTTGGTCGATTCCTTTCGAGTCCAGTAACATCAGCAACGAGGAAACAACAACAACAACAACAACAACAACAACAACAACAACAACAACAACAACAACAACTGATGGATCGAGGTCCCATGGCATTGAATCGTCGTACGGCGTCGTACGAGCCAGTATTGGATGAAGGCAATCATGACGATGATGATGACGAGACTGAGCAGCAGCGTCGTCGCAAGGGTCCATTTTTTGCATCAATAACGACCACATCTACGTCATCGTCGAAGCCATCATCCAAGACGTCATCCTCGTCTACGCCACCGCGCGTTAGGAAGAGCTCGTCATCCACGGCCGCCTCAGTAATGACTACCCCATCATCGAAACAACTAACAAGTCCAGTACCACTCAAGAATACACTGTCACTACGGCGTAATATATCCAAGCAAGTCACGAAAGAACCACCCATTGATGAATGTTATGATGAATATCACGAAGATACAATTGATGAATATGAAATACAACACAAACAAAAGAAAGTACCGACGACAACTACTGGCACGACTACAACTACTGTACGTCGTAGTTGTATCGCATCATGTTTATATACTATATTCATATTATCATTATGTGGTGCCTGTGCAACTATTGCTTACTTTACAATGACACATATCATGACTAATAATGATAAGAATAATGATAAGACGAGTGCAGCAGCAGCAACAACATTGTCAATGTTGGAGTCGTACCTATCATCCAATACTAATGTAAACACTATACCATGTAGTACAGAAGAGAAATGTCATTTGCAATATATCAACTTACGGCAAAACTTTAATACTCATGTTCAACAAGAGCAACTTGTTATCGTAGTAGATCAATTTTTAGTAGGCAATTATAAAACCAAGGGGTGTTTCCTAAAAGGTAACAATGTCTACTTTGGTACAGGCGGGACATTTACTGATATGATTGTTGAACTTGATGATATGACAGATGATAGTAGTAGTAGTAAGATTCGTTTACAATGTCAAGAAGATAACAATAACGAGGAGTATACTAATCCCAATTCCTCTAACCAGAAGTATATTAATAATGATGATGATGGCAATGATAATGACATTATGGAAGAACTAACAGTACCCACACCCCGTGATGATGATGGTACATTTTGGGATGTATCACTTGAAGATGCCACCACTGCTACTGACGATGATGATGATGATGATGATGATGGAAATGGAAATGTTCCGCCACTAGCAGAGGCTACTGTCAATAACATATTCTTTGACAGCACTACTACCCCATCACCCACCACAATCATAGCAACGCCTGTCCCAACAACCCTTTCTCCCACTGATACGATACAAGATACAGTAACAGTATTTTATGTAATGTCCGACTGTCCCTATTCCGATAATGAACGTCAAGTATTAATGCCAGCACACATTGCGTCCATACCAAGTGATGCAGAATTCTTATTCCACTTGGGTGATCTACAATATGCCATGACTGACAATTGCGAAGAATGGGCCTATGAGTCTGCATCTTCCATATTAAAACAATCATCCGTACCAACCTTTGTATTGCCGGGTGATAATGATATGAATGATTGTGATAATCAAAGTCAAGGTATAGCAATGTGGACAAAGTATTTTATGAAATTAGATTTATATTGGGGACATAGCTTTACTATTACACGTTGGGGGACATTAGAAGAGAGTTTTTCATTATTATATAAAGGTGTATTATACTTTGGTTTGAATATACCAGGTGGGACACCTATTAATCCTGTTGAGACTGCTAGATTACATGCGGAGCATATAACAATGATATCATCAATCATTGATGGCTTAGATGAGTCGGACTATAGTGTTATTGTATTACTAGGGCATGTTGATCCATCGTATGATGATGCTGGATATTCACACAACTTCTTTGAATCGTTTACCAGTATAGTTCGACAATTGAATAAACCGACTATACACTTTCATGGTGATTGGCATGAGTATTATGAGGTAGAAGGCGGAGATTACAAGGTTGATAAGTATATGCGTATATCATTAGATGGTGAAAGTATAGCCCCACCATTACGTGTTGAAATTGATAGTAGTAGGGTTGATGGACCGGTGCGTATTAGTCGTATGGATAGTTCATTGGTTGTGGATTGTTGTGATAATGGCTGGCCTCGACAGGACGAATTGTAAGAGAGAGAGTGTCGTAGTTGACATAGAATAGTAGAGAAAATTTATTGATTTAGTTAGTCATTGAATTACTTGTCATCTAAGCAAGATTAGCTTTTCAATTCATTTTCTACGTCGTCGTTTACTCGTCATTTGAGTTATTGAGTCGTCGACACCCTGACTGTTAGTCATTCGTTTCTTCTTCGTTGCATATTCAATATGTACCGACCTAATCCTATCAATAACTTCCGGTGTTACCGCCATGGTAAGTTGCGATGAGAATGTTTTCAAATCATCACAATCGTCTCCTTTTTCTATTGTCAAATTGTTGTTTGATTCAGGTATTGTGGATCGAATCATTTCTCTACTGCAAGCATGCTCGTCGTTGTATTTCTTGTCATACTTCTTTTCCTGCTCCTTCCAACCAAAGATGTAAACACATGCATCATGACAAGGAAAGGAACGTTTGTCAAGTGCCTTCCTTGGTGTATATGGTTGGTAGATACATTTGTCAAACACCAACCGTCCCTTGTACTCTAATACCCTATTCCTTCGTTGGCTAGATTGTTTCACCACATGATTGTGGTCGTCTTTCATAATTAAATCAACATCAATATTTGATACCACTGCTAATCCCTCCAATGCAACCTTTTCCAACAGCCATTGATTGTACGGTGGTTTCGTCTTGTGTAATAAATGTATCTCACTTCCTTCCGTTTCACTCAAGTAAGGTAATGCATTACAAACAAATTTACGTATCAAATCCTTGTTATTTTCCATTTCATGATTCTGTCCATCTTGTCCATCAAGTATGGCTGTGCATGGAAAGTTCCATACTATACGATGGTAATATTTACGTTGGTTGTTAATTGCGCTTGGTAGTGTTGTGACAAGATTTGTTGCGTCGACATTGTACCCTATGCAAATGTTTTGTCTTTTTGTGTTGTTAAAGTTTGTTAATAGATGGAGGTTGGTAGTAAATTCGGGATATACGCTTTGTAATGTCTGCCCATTTTCATAGCTTGTTGCAACTACCACGCCACTATTAGAACCATCGTCAATTACTGCCTTGGCAATTGCAATTGAGAATGAAAAATCGCCATCGCCAATTGTTAATACATGCATGCCTCTTTGATGTCCCACAACCATTACATTCTCTGATGCTGCTGCTGGTGATAATGATGATGATGAACGAGGACAGCATTCAGGTCGGACATTCGGCACAGTGTCACGAAAGGCACTGTCGAGTGCTACATCAAAATTACAAATTTTATAGGCACATGAGCTACAGGGCGACTTGCTATTATCGTCCCCACCAGCACCAGCACCACCACGAGGATAGCCAAGTGCACATTGGTAGGTAATTGTGGAACAGTGCAGCTTGTCAATATTCCGGATCGGGTAGGAAGAGGAGGACGCCATATTGACGTTGCAGCGATGTACGTCGTGGTGTTGAGTGGGGAATGTGGAAAGGGGGGAGAGACTTCCAGCATAACGACGTCCACGACGACCTAAAATTCAGGAGAAGAGGAAGAGAAACGGTAGTACTGCTAGTTCACGTACGGAGAGCCTCATATCTACCTACATCTCATCCTGTTCTCGTGGGAAGCAAGGTGTCAAAAGGGAGAGAGGCACTCAAAAAAATCTTTTTCGCGAACTCGATCCTCTCTCGCGACAGTACAACATGTTCGTTATGGTGGTATTGAAGCATGTTATCCTCCTCACCATGGTCGCAACTCACGTATCGGTGGTGGCAGATCGTGCCGCCCAGGAAGTTGTCGGATCAAGCTACTGTACCTATGCGCCCAACACAGTTTGTTACGCATCCGGTTGGCCAGCATGCTGTGTTATCAACAACAACAACAGTACCAATGTCTCCTGTACTGATACACAACCACCCTGTGATGTCGACAATATCGAGCCAGGCTACTTGCCACTCATTACTGGGACGAGTTACTGTACCTACGGTCCCGATATGACATGTTACGAGTCTGGATGGCCATCCTGCTGTATAGTGGAGGGTGAGACCTGTCCTGACGAACAGCCAGGGTGTACTATTGCACTTCTTGATGGTAGTGGTAGCGATATGCCAGCTGCAACTCCTCCGTACCTATCGGATCTTGCTGGTACACCGGATGTGATGGCGCTAGTATCAGAGCCACCGGTAGCGATGACTGAATCATCAGCAACGTCTATGATTAGCTTAATCACGGTTGTTTGTGCTATGATCGTATCGATGTTCATATCCTCTGGGGTATAAAGAAGTGCTTTTGCCCCTGTTTGGGCATATGATTCTATTTGCATTCGATATACTTTACATTGACATGCAGTTGTCAGAAACTAGATGTTACACATCATTAGAGGGTTGGCAGGCCATAAGAGGACTTAGTGCGTGTTAAACAACATTCTATTAATTACCTTACTACTTTCAATAAAGAAGATTTCACATGTAGCCCCGACCTCGTCCTCTCCCACGCATTGAGGGAAACATATTCGATACATCATTATTACTTCCTCCTCCTCGATTACTTATACTCATGTCCACCCCACTCCGTTGTAAGATGGACGATGATGAACCACCTCTACTTTGGCTGCCACTGCCAGCCATGTAGCCTCTGCCTCCTCCTCGCCCTCCTCCACTTTCTCTTCCTCCTCCTCTCCCACCACCTCCTCCACGTCCAGGACCACCACGACCTCGTCCACTACTACTACTTCCTCCACTGATGCCTTGTCCACTTCCAGCCTTGTCACCACCACCCTTGCTTAATGATTTACTACCACCACTAATACTACCTACACCCTCTTCGGCAATCCGACCAATCATATGTGTCAAGTAGGCACTTGGATTACGTAATAATCCCTCCTCATCCACACCACCTCCACCACTATTATCATCACTTTTTCGTAATTTACGTTCCCTCTTTTCATTAATATACTCTTTAATGGCCGCCTCAACAACTGTCGTGGAATGTCGTGTACACAATGCCTTAACTCCATCATCTAATTCATTGGTAGATAAGTCACCATTATTAATATAAGTAGATAATATAGCCTCCACTGTATTGGCAATATATGTAGATTGTGCCGCACGGTGGGTAATAATACGTGAGCTTTTAATAGTGGAACCACCACCGGCAGACTTTTCAACATTGATACGCCGGCCATCTATATATGTTAAATGTAATTTTAAACATTCGTACATTATTTCAGGTGTAGATAGTTCAATGAATCCCATCCCACGTGATTTATTTGCACCCTTTTTCTTCTGATCAAGAAGTAATCGTACTTTGAGTGTGTCGGGTGTTATTAGGTCATCGCCTAATGTTGATTGAAAGTGTTGAAATATCATTTCGGATGTAGTTGTATATGCTAATTGACCAATGAATAATATGTATGGTATCTTCTTCTCCTTCTTAGCAGCATCAGTAGTATTGTTATCATCATTGGATTTTGTTGCCATCTTTGTCTTCTTCTTTGTTGGTGAGACTGAAGGAGGAGGGGCTACAGAGTTATACCAGTCAAGTAATACCTGAATGTCTTTTTCCCCGGTCTCTTCGGATGCAATAGCCTCAGCTTTACGCTTAGCAGAACGACGTTCCTTGGCATTCAACTTATTGCTGTCTTCATCGTTATTATCTAATGAAGCGAGTGTATCGTATAACTTCTTGACAGAATCAAATTTACGTTTGTCTTCAGCAGATAGCACTAATAATGCATCAGCCGTCCTCTTTTTCTTCTTCCCAGCGGAGGAAGAAGTGTTCTTCACACCGTCATCGGCGTCATTAGCAGCAGTATCAGTAGCAGCAGCAGCAATAGGTGGAATATAAGCCTCACCCCTAGCTGATGCACGAGTTATATTGCGTCGTATCTTGGCTGCGGATTTGCTCATTCCCATGTTGGGTTCTCTCCCTTTTTGTGGTTGGGAAGTTCCGCCACAAATTCGGTTTGTGGGTTTTGTGGTGCCGGGTTTCTTTTGCTTGTGTTCTTTACAACTCTTCTGACTTGGGAAGTCCCGCCACGGGGAGAGAACCACGACTCAATACCAGAACCACTTTTGGCTCGTGCTCACGCAATTCAATCACCATTCAAAATCGATTGACAAATATGACGAAGGCTATCATGCGCACGATCGCAACCACCATCCTCTTCGTTCAACAGGCATCGACAGCCTCGGCGGCCGGATCCTACTTCAAGAGCGCATGGCTCGAGGAACACAATGACATACGCTTCAAGTATCATACCACATTGAACAAGAAGGATGTCGTAAACTTACAATGGAGTACAGACTTGGCACAAAAGGCCAAGACGACTGCCGAGGCCAATGTGGCAGAATGTAAAGACTACCCACGCGACGACAAAGGATATGGCCGCAACGGATACATACGTCAAGGTGCCTCCTCGGGCCTCACGCCCGCCAAGGTTATTGACATATGGGAAAAACGCAAGGCATTGGGGTATCCACAAAATAGTGCACTCACACAAGCTATATGGCGACCAACGCAATATGTAGGATGTTATATTGCAATTAACAAGGCAAAGAAATGTCAAGCTGCCATTTGCTATTATGCCAAACCAGGCAATTGTAATATGAGTGGTGCCGAGGGAACGAGTGTCGCGCAGGTACAAAAATGGAGAATGAGGACCATGGCAGATAATAGTAATTGTACACCCGAATGTCCACCGGAGGGATGCTTCACAGCACCTCCAACGAAACGTCCTACACGTAAACCTACAAAGAAGCCAGTGAATTAAGTTGAATTGAGGGAGAAGGGTGTAATGCTGTGACTGTGGTGATGTTTTTTGATGGGGATACACAACTTTCATTTCTCCGATGTGAGTGGCTCTAGAGCCAGGCACTTTGAGATGGATATTTTTGTATTGGAATGGATGATTCGTCTAAAATAGAAGGTGGATGGGTTTAGAATTCTATGTTTGGAATAAGAATTAATATATATATATATATATAGTCTCAATTATTGAAGAATGATGACATGGTAGAAATATGATAAAAAAACACTAGTCGAATGGCACCAAAAAAATCCGCCATATTCTTCATTCATCAATGGTTAGGAGCCCGTGAAGTTAGAGCCGCATTGAATCCCTCGTGTGTATCTATATGGGCTGAGATTACACAAACACCGCGAGTCAAATTCTTATTGTTTGCAGCATCCACCAACGAGATGAGCCGTGGCACAAAGAACCAATTGTAAAAATGATGTAGCTCTGCTTTTTATTGATTGTATTGTTGCAGAAGATGGAGGAGGAGAACGTCCTGCTTGTGTTTTGCTATTGTCAACCACATGATTCCCTTCTTTCATGGACTGATCTTCTAGCAAGATGGTTCTCACTACTTCATCATTATCAAGCTTGGTACGTAAGTCTCTTTCTATATCACTAGCAACATAACTAGATGATGATGTCAACATCGAAGTTGTGGTCGTCGTAGTCGACGAGGTTGCACAGCAACAGCTAACATGTACAGCCAGAAGGCGAGATAACTGTTCCATCCCCACAAATAAGTTCAATCCACCACCACCACCACCCTTATCCGAAGTAGACGTGGCCATTGCTCTACTACTACATTTAATAATGGACATGACAATATGCTCAATGGCATCTTGTCTATTATGAAACAATGACAACAGTCGTCCCAATGAGTATAAATGTATCCCATTCAATGACACTATAATTTCAGGTGATAGAAGATTATCAATACGACATTTCACAGCATGTGTCAATGCTTCGAATGTATTTGTTGTATTTGATGCGATGCTGTTTTCGTTGTCGTCACAATGGCGATTGGATAATATAGTCGCGAGACGTATTTCGATAGAGTCATTCTCAACGTGTTGTTGTTGCTGGTGACCAGCATACGCAGGTTCAGTGGAACGATGATGGCCCATCTCCCCTTGTAATAGTAGTATCGCAGTCCAAGATGACATTGCCCAATCTGCCACCTGATCTGGATTAACAAGATTGCTGCTGCGACACAATTTGTGAGTATTCAACTTAGTGGACGATGACGACTCATTATCATCATTCTTGATGGTCCGACGTACTTCCTCCTCCTTTTTCCATCGTATACTCCATGTTGATAGGGTATCCACAACATGTCGCCATGAAGCGTTTGTGCGTCCACGAAATGATGATGATGATGTAGACGTTGATAGAACAGCGTCAGATGGAAGTCGTAGTAGAGATAATCGTACACGCTCTGTCAATGCATCATCATCTTCATCTTCATCCTCCCCTCTAGAATTGGTCTTTTGTCTCTTTGTCGTCGTATTTTCGTCACCATCGTGATCATCATCAGCATTGTGGGAACTCTCTCCTACCTTCTTTGCTTGATGTATCGATTGACGCAAGGTTTCATATTCGGCCACTGCCACCAATCCTCTAGCCGTGCATGCCTTGGCAAGTCGTAAACGATAGTATACACCCAATTCCACTGACAAGCCATTGTTGCTATCATCATTACCATTATTATCATCTGCTGTTTGAATCATGGTACTACTTACATCACTTGATATAATGTAAGGACGAAGGAGCGCACGTTTTATTGGTTGGAATATATGTGGAAAGAAACGTGCTGTACGTGTTAGTTGGGGTGGAATTTCATCTTCATCATCCTCATTATCAGTTGCATTCATTATTTCTACTTCTCCTGTGGCAGCGCTGTTGCCGATATTACCCTGTCGTCGTTTCTTCTTTCTTGATTTATCATTGAGTATGCAACTAGTGCGAAATTTGTCAAGTATTGGTTCTAATTGTGCAATGCACCGTTCCATACTAATTTTATTTCTAGTATCATCGTTCTTCTTCTTCGATTTGTTCTTCTCCTCGAATGATGATGGATTGTCATCGTCGTTGACGTCGTTGTTGTAGTTGTCATTGTCCTTGTCGAAAGCGTCATTGTTGAGCAGAAGACGCTGGTGACATGATCTTGTATAATCTGCTAAGTGTTGAGGCTCAATTGCTCCTCCTCCGAGTGGTGGTGGGGGGTTGAAGTTGGGACGACGGAGCCTAGACGTCATAGTTGTATGTAGCATCTCCTTCCTCCTCGTAATCTAGTATGGTAGTAGTAGAGGACACTTCTAAATCTACTTTCGGAATACTCATATGAATATTTAAATATCGATTAATGCGAGTTCGACGATGAATGCATTGGGACTCTCTATTTTTCCTAGTTACGACTTTGGGCTTTTGTTTGAACTGAAATAATGTCGGCCAGAATGCGCGGGCAGCAATGCCGAGGTCTTACACGGGGCTGGGTGGAGAGAGACCTCCGCAAGATGATGTGATCCGTGCTCGGGTAGATTCACATCGATCCCTGCTAAAGCATTTTACCGACACAATAAGTTGACCGAGCTGGAGCTCTGTGAAGGCGTCGTTGAAATCGGGGAAGATTCCTTCAAGTACTGCGGCCATTCTATTACGAAAATCATTGTCCCCACCTCACTCAGGAGGATTTGTGATAGTGCCTTCCTGGATTCTCTTCGAACTCCTATTCGTCTCCTCGATGGTGTTGAAATTATTGAAAGATTCGCACTCAATGGCTGCATATTTACCAACTTTAGAGTCCCACCCCTCATCACTGTTATTCCCTACGGCATGCTAGCCAGGTGCAAATCCATGTTTTCCGTGGAACTTCCCGAAAACATGACGGAGATTGGAAATTATGCATTCAACGGTTGTTATTGTATATGAAATATTGCCTTTCCTGACACTGTCTTCAGCGATGTTGTATTTATCATAGAAGGCAGAGAAGATTTGTCCGATCTTTGTCAGCTATTTGGTTCACAAGCACAAATAATTATTGAGCTGCAACATCGTTTTGATGGATTAACAATCCACAAATTAGTCTACTACCAGTCATATAATCAGGGATTGCTGCAAGATGTCATTGCTGCAATAAACATGACATACGGCCAACGTCGATCACAGCGCATTGCTCCTAAGCTAGATCCAACGGGCAATCAACAAGACTGTCTTGGGATGACCCCGCTTCATATTCTGACATGCTCGTCTATTCATGATCTGGAGCTGTATCATGTAATTGTTGAGAAGTACCCCGCAAATCTAATTACCAAAGACAGATGGGGGGCGCTGCCACTGCTCTATGCATTTTGGGGGGATGTCCCGAGCGAGATTATACAACTCCTGCTCGAGAGCTATCAATCGCTCTACCCCGGCCATGTGTTCAACTGGACAATGATGGTGGAGACTATGGGGAGATGTGATACAACAAAAGGAAGTATTGAGAATCTACTTCGTGTAAAACAAATGCACTTCCCTGAACAGCCACTTTATTGGGAATATTTGCTTGATTGCTTGCCAAGGTTCGAGGTTTTAGATTTTTCCCATGGTGGACAACTGTATCAAGAAACAATGCAATTTCTTTCCATGTGCGGCTTGTCATCTCGTATAGAATCTCTTGGCTTCAAAATCTGGCGTGATGACATCACAAACATGATTCACACCGCCAACTTTTCATGGAGGAGCAACAACTTGGATATTATGCGTAGAATTCAATATAAGCTCGCCCATTTCGAAGACGAACTCTCTAAATTGAAGCATATCACAACCATACTTGAGCTTGCGCTATGGAAGATGAAGATGAATGAGAAGAGCCACCAAGATATGGCTACACAGCGCAAGAAGAAAATGAAAGCTAATGATTCAAGCATTCGAAGTGAAATCAGGATAACTTGTGGTGCTGATGTTGTTATTGGTCAAGTGTTGCCGTTCCTAGTCATTGCTAGGTAGGATGAAGAATCCTACGCAGACTCAGAATCCTACTCAGATTATTGATTATTTGGCTTTCCCTTGTTACTGCTGTTTCTGTCAGGGAGAGGGAACAAAGGCTGTCAGCATTACAAGATTAGTGATTAAGTCCGATATAGTTCGTTCTAGTGGGGGGAAGCAATAAATCATCCATTCATGTGAATAAGTTGAATTGTCAAGTATCTTATTGTATCTATATATATGAAAGAACAACACCACGAAACTATTAAGTGCAGATTTCATGTGCAGTCCTGTTTTGTTTTGTCTCATTACCTTGGTTTTGTATTTTAACGTTTACTTTGCATCATACCAATTAGTGTGAGCATAAGAACCATCCACTAACAGAGGAACCTTCGTCTTTTCCAACCCGAGTACCCATGGCTCTTGCATGCATTGCAAAACTTCTCTGAATGCCTCCTCGGCAGTTTCCTCTGGTCCCTCCAATATGACCTCATCATGGACCTGCATCAACAGTATCCACCCCAGTCGCTTGAGCAATTCACTGTTATTGATCTTGAGCATAGCCATCATGGCAACGTCTGCGGCCCCACCCTGGATTGGTGTATTAATACTCGCACGCAGTGCATGTCCGAGAGACTTCATGCTATTATTATCCTTCGCGTGAGGTAAATGTCGATACCGACCCATTAATGTTCGTGTAATGCCATACTTCTTGGCCACTTCCTTTGTATTCTTTTGCCATTTTTCAACCTCTGGTCGTGACTTGTACCAGGCCTGTAGCATCTCCTCTGCCTCCTTTGGCGATACTCCCCAGTCCTGACTCAGCCCATGTGCAGTCTTGCCATACGCAATTGAGAAATTAAGTGTCTTTGCCTTTCGTCTTTCTGATGCATACTTATCCTTAAGCATAGGCTTATTTGGTTCATCACCATTGGAGTAATCCCACTCCAGCAAACAGTCACCATTCTCCACGGCGTCTTGGATGTATTTGAACATCCCCAATGCAGTTCTAGAGTGAAAATCCCCACCTGCCTCGAAGGCTTCTATCATTGACGTACAATCTGTCATACTAGCAAGCAATCGTAGCTCTAGCTGTCCATAATCGGCCACGATCAATTTATTTCCAGGAGAGGCGATGAATGCCTGACGGATTTTATACTTGTCCTTCTCCAATGCCGGTTGGTTCTGTAAATTAGGTTTCCGAGATGATAGTCGGCCTGTTTCGGTATTAATATTCAAAGACCCGTGTACACGTTGCTGGTCATCGGCCAGTGTTTGAAGACTTGTGAGGAAGTTGGCAATCATGGTATCAATTGAACCGATTGCCGTGAGACTATAAAATGCAACACATGCATCATGACCCTGTTGCCCACCACCAAAGAAGTCGTATGCTTTCCCGTACACTGGGGGATCCGCAAATGGATCACCTGCTAATTTCCTCAATACGTCTGATGTCGCACTGGGTGCACCACTCGTTGTAAATGTATCTGGCTCCATCCCAATACTTGTAATCTTTATATCTACATACTTGGGTTCTTCCATATTCTTTGCCTTGATACCATCAAGTATAGTTTTCAGTGCATCATTCTCACCAGACGCTGCTGCCTCCTCAAGCAGTTCACTAATCTTGCGATGTGTCACGGTGTATGATAAATCCGTGTTTGACGACGACGGTGATGATGACATGTGTGCAGCGGTGATCTCACGAGTATACGCATCATCTTCACGTAATGCCTTTACTAGTGCCGACTTCTTCCCCGTTGCCTCTACACCACGAACACGACACGTGTCACGAAGGTCGTTGACGGACATGGAATCATAATCGTCAACATTGTACTTAGCACCTCGAGGTGAAAAATTAGAAGTATCCCCACTACCACCGCCACCACTGTCTAATAATTGGAAATGACCACGTAAGCGTTGTTGTAGCTCAGCCTTCTTCCCAGATACCTTCAACCCATATTCCTTGCATAGGAGCTTTAACTGATCAGCTTTCATTAGATCAAAATCATCCTCCCCTATCAACTCAGTCGATGATCCCCCATCACCACCACCATCGGCAGTTGTCAGTATCCGCCCATCCTGATCTTCTTTAACACGTGCATTCCTCCATCGATATGCCTCCATGGCATCATCCGGTATTTCCTCTCGTGCAGTTTTAAATATACGTACAGTCTCAGATCGTTCCTTCGTTTTACTATTCATTGCACCACCAAATAGGAATGTTGTTAATTGGACAGAACTTGCCAAATTCATTGCCAAACCGTCAGGACCAATTTGTTCCGCTGCCCATTTTCGGAATGTCTTTTCATGCTCTGTACGGTCTTTACGTGCCTGTATTTCGACATCGGCAAGGTAGTTGGTTGCTATTAGCATCCCCCGACGTTCCAAGTCGGTTAGTAATTCACCAAATGGTCTCATGTGCATGTGATAATACTCCATGAGATTATAATCGTTAATCCATGGTGTGGATTGTAATTTCACTTTAAGATGCTGATATAAGTCATAGGTACTCTTGGCATCTTTGGCCGAGTACAATATCCAATTAGTGCGTGTATTAGGGTCACGCTGTAATCGTTCCATGGGTGGTAAATCAATTAATGCACCTGGCGTACCATCCTTCCGTGGCCGTGCTTCGCCAAATATCTCCTTCATGGGTACCTTGCGTTCATGTAATAAATCCTCGGTGAGTGATTCAAGACTATATTTCATACGACTCGTGTCACACAAACGTGCCATATGTAATGTATCTCCACCAAAACCCTGGACATTAATCCCCTCGTTATATAGCACATGTCGATCAAAACCATAATTATGCCATATCTTTAGTACATCCGTGTCCTGTAACCAATTGGTAAAGTACGTATTAAGTAATCCCGCGGAGTCATCCAAATTATCAATCCATAACATGGTACCAGGACCATCCCCTAAACCATAATCAAAGTCTGGACCACTATATACTGACATACAGGTGACATAACCGTTACCCACGGGACCGACCTTGGCTAAATCAATATCCATAACTTCTGTATCACACGCATGTACACGCGTGGGGTCGGCAATTTTAGATAACCGTAATGATTCTAATACAATTTGCGCCTGTTCGGGGGTACGTACGACTGAAACACCGGGAGGGATACAATCGTCGTACGTCGAGGTATCGTAATATCCCTCATCGCCCGGACGTAATCGCACGAGACTCGCGAGACGTTGCGTATTGGCCATCGAGCGCGTACCGAAGGAAGCGCACCAATGTAATGGATTCGTTGGATTCCATGCACCGATACCATCAGGTTTTGGACGCGATTGTATCCCGTGGAATAAGTCATTCGAGGAGGAGGATGACGACGATTCATCATTCTCATCGTCTTTTTCGTCATTTTTAACCGTCTTCTTTCTTCCGCGATTCGCCTCCCGTCCCCCTTCTTGCTCATCCTCCTCCTCCTCATTATCGTCATCCTCCTCCAATTGGCGATTTGATTCCCCCACAGATGACGATGATAATGCATTCGTCAACGACGACTCTAGTCGTCGACGAGACATATTATCCTCCACCGCCACCGCATTACCTTCCTTACCGTTCGAGGATGACGTATATTGTAAATCGCGATAATTGGAATATTCCAAGTCTTCGAAATCTAACAACAATGCCGTGGAGGTATCTTCTTCTTCCTCGGTCATTATTGTTGTTATCGTCGTTGCCCCCCAAGGGGTATAATTATCCATAGTAGTCATCGATAATGCCGATAATGGTCTACGTTGATGGGGACGATGTATGAAGTCGTGGCGATGGCCGCAAGATGCAGAT
>Ga0247834_1004380_pt1 | contig 17930 bp, 15 predicted proteins | sample LaCruzMarch2015__8_FD_187118 | JGI IMG/M metagenome (GOLD analysis project Ga0247834, IMG submission 187118) | Freshwater microbial communities from meromictic Lake La Cruz, Castile-La Mancha, Spain - LaCruzMarch2015_12m | ecosystem: Environmental > Aquatic > Freshwater > Lake | place: Spain...
GTACTACCCACACTACCCCACCCCTCCTCCTCCTTCTCATCATTAATTGTATCATATTCGACCACCATTCTTCCTTCGTAGCTCAAGCTTTTTGCAGCACAAATCGATATGATTGCGGCGTCGAATCATCGCAACATGAAACGCCAATGCTCGACAATAATAAACAGCGAAAAAGGAGGAACGCTAATAATAATAACAGTACTAACTGGGAGGCACACTCTCTACGTAGACAATACCAACACAATGGAAACAATATACTATACAAAAAATCTATACTAACAACTCAGGAAGTTACAGCTGTTAATTCTGCACTGCAATCTATGAACATTGAACAATATTTAACAAGTGAAAATGCATCCCAATCATTTGCCACCAATAGGAAAGGCATGTCTATCTCAAGGCACAACGAAGCGGGCGCCATGTTGTATGACATATTTGGTCGTGTGGGTGGTGGTAGTATGCACACTCTTGTCAATGCAATGTCAATTTCTGAGTCATCAGAGTTAACATCAGACGACTACTACGACGCACCTCAAGAAATGATTTTAGCACCCGATATACCAATAGAACTGCGTATATATGAAACGCATGGTGCAGGCATGGGATGGCATATCGATGATGTACTATATAAGCCACGACCACAAATTGAAATTATATATACAGTAGACAACACCTCCGATTGTTGTACCATGTGGCGTTGTTGTATTAATAGAAACGATGTCACATCCATACAGACTACGCCTAATTCAGCATTGCTACTACAGGCAGGAGGCGTTGAACATAAGGTATCGCCATTAACATACGGTAAACGCACTATATTAAAAATGGCATACATTCCTAAGATGGGGACAATGTTTGATACGAATATGTCAAAGCATACAAGTCATTATAATAAGTCACTAAGAAGATGAGTATTAACTATGATAGGAAAGAGGAGGTTGTATTGTAAAGAATATCATCATAATTGCAACTTTATTTTTTACAAACCTAGCACGTTTCCTCCCCTAGAGAAATCATCGATATCCCGTTCGTGCCAATGGAGGTGGTGCCTTATTAGCACTTGTCTTGCGCCTACGTATCTTAGCGGACCCTATCTTATCCCGTCGATAATCCAATTTCCCCTCCGCTTCGACATCATCATCATCATTAACATGTCCAGCACTTAATCGTAATAAGCTTTCGGCACCACCCTCCTTACCACTCTTGACGGCATTAGCAACCATACTCGCCAAATGCCACATGCCACCATCGCGGTCCAGACCATGTGATCCTGCCATATTGGCATGCATATCCGCCACCTCGCGCATGGTGGCCGGATCCAAATCGAATTGGAACGGATTTCGATGTCCCGTCTCCTTCGCGAACCAACTATCGAATTCGTCGTCGCTCATGAAATTGCTATATTCGTCTTCCAATCGCGATGCCGATTCGACATCACGTCGATGCAAACATAATCCGGTGTGTTCGTCCTCGACCAGACTTTCCAATGCCAGTCGACACTTCACGAATATGTCGCGACTTTTGGCGATTGTTTTTTCGTCGTGTGATGTGGATACAACATCCAACTTATCGGGGTGATACTTCATGGCAATACGAAGAAAGGCCTTGCGTGCATCGGCGTAGGTCGAGTCTTTGGGTATGTTTAATGTTTTGAATGGACATGCCGTGAAGGCAGCTGTCCGACGTTGACGTGATTTAGACGATGATGAAAGATATCGTTGTCGTCGTCGTAGTTGTATCGCGGGGAATTCGACGGAGAATAATGACGACGACAAAAGCAGCGGTCGGAGGAAGGATAATGATGATAGAGGAACATCACCACCTACACAAGTACTCCTACTACTACTCTTCGCGGACGGAAGACGGTACCATCGGCGACAGACCTTGTTGAATACTACGATAACGCTAGTAGCATCATTCCGACGGAAGAATGACATGGCAAATCCAAAAAAAATCTTGTTGTTCAGATGGCGGGACACGAAGGATTTAATTTGTCACACTCCTGTGGCTTCTAAAATAACATATGTTGCAAAGAAGGATTCGTCGTAACACAGTAGTTGTGTATCATTTTCAAGATGAATTACTATTTAAAAAAGGGTGGAAAATCAGTTAATGATCCTTTCAGATGCATTTCTTACATCTCCCAACATATAGTAATATACACACACAGGACAGCGGCTGGTTATAGTACGTTGTTCATCACACTCAAACCTGCCCCAACAACACAGAAACTAGAATTCTGCCCTTCATCTACCAAGGCAGCGTTAATACATTCATTATTCACCATCAGAGAATAATCAGATTTCAGGGCAGCAATCATCCTCGTCAATTGTGCCATATAATTCACAGTATGAAGACTCTCTCTCAAATTGCTCCGCAATATAAATCAGTTGCGCACAAGTCAAAGTTTGATTTAGCAATTCATTTGGAATGAAACTGTCTCCAGCCGTGGCCCTATTTGGGCAGAGGACGCAATTATTGTCAGGTGTGGTGGGACAGCAATAGAGCTCGTGAACCTCACTTTGTGCACATTCCTCCGATCCTGTTTCATACTGCTGTGCAGCATCAATTAGCTCTCCACAAGTAGAAAAGTTAGGGAGTGTAATAAACCAAAAGGTGAGGTGATCTGCGCCAGCAACTGCGTAAGGCTCGAAATCTTCGCCCTCGATGACAGTGGCACCATTCGGGCAAATGGTACATGGATTCTGTGGTACAACAGTGGGGCAGCAAAGCAACTCATACTCATCAACCTTTCCACATTTTTCGGGAGATGAATCATAGTTGTAGAATGCTCGAGAGTATAACTCGACAATCTCCATGCATGTCGTCATGTAGTCTTCATCAGCTGGTGCATTGCAAGACAATGGATATCTACTGCAGTAATCATCGCCTCCATAATCACTGCCCTCCTGGCAAATGAAGCAAGGGACGGGCAAAGAAGTAGAAGTAGGTGCAAAAAATGATGATGTAGTAGGTGCTAATGTGGGAGTTTCACTTGGGCTGGCTGTGGGCATAAAGCTGCTGACGTCAACTGTAGGCAACGGATTGGGGGCAGGGGTCACCTGAGTCAGGCAGCAAGCGTCATATGCAATTATACACCAATCTGATCCTGCTTCAAAACTAGAGGCTGCGCTCATAATTTCTCCGCACGTGTATTCAAGTAAAACAAAAGGGTTGTTATTGTCATTAACAGAAACCCCATTAGGACAAATGACACATGGATTTGGTGGAGGGCAACACAATGGCTCCCATGACTTCAAGGTTTCTTCGCACATGACTGACCCAGCTTGAATTGTTGTCCTGTAATCCATAATGTCTTGGCAAGTGTAAACATTTCCATATTCGTCGGGCTATGGAATCCAGTCTCCATAGCAGTTAGGCCATTTGGGCAAAAGACGCATGCTTCAGTGATAGGAGGAGGTTCGTTCTTGTCACAATTAAACCCCGCATCAGATGCATATGTACTTCCATTGCATACTTCTTTTTGAATCCATTCATACGCCTGGGAAACTCTAGCATACACGCCAGCAAATTCATCCATGGCACAGCCGAGTCCAAATGAGATTACACCAACTTGCACGTCTTCATCATTGTCCTTGACAACCAAAGGCCCTCCAGAGTCACCTTGACATGTATCTTGGCCTTCATCCTTGGCACACAACATGTTCTCTGTTATACCCCCGCTATTCCAACATTTCTCGCTGGAGACGACTTGCAGAGTGATGTCCATCAAGGCATCACTATATTTCACATCATCGTCAGTGAATGGATTGAAATCATCCCGGATGTCAGTATCACCCCATCCCATGGCTATAACATCTTGACCCTCATCAGGTACGGAGGCAATCGAGTTGAGCTTGACTGTGCGGACATTTGTAGCAGTGGAGGGATCCTCCAAAAACACCAGCAAAAATCATTCTCTGGAAATGGGCCAATGTTCCCAATGAAGAACTCCTCATAGTTTGGGTGAAGCATCCTCTCACGGACATCAATCTCCTCACCATCGTCCTCATCATTGTGGTTGTGCCTCCCGAGCACTACATTTGGATTGGGATTGTTGTCAAAACACGGTAGGCAATGTCCTGCAGTCAGGATGACGTCCTTTGCTATTAGAGATCCACCACAACAATGCTTTCCATCTTGCAACTTCAATGATGCTATGTAGGGGTAGCGGTCCTCTTCTGCCTCTGATCCATCAGATTTGATGTCAACAATGCGCGAAATGTCGACATATGGCTGGTATGGACTGAGAGGAGGTAGTGGAGATGGTGATGGTGGCTTCTTCTTAAGCGCAACAGCAAGTGCACCAGCGGCAATGAGGACTGCCACAACAAGTGTGATAGCATACCCATACTTTGTACATTTTACCCCAGTATTGCTCGCAGTACTAGTAGTAGACAAGACTGCTAGAGATAGTAGAACGTCTAACGTCTACGAATAGATGATACTGACTGTGCTGTCTAATTACTATATTAAGGTGGTGCACAAAAGAATGAGACAAGTCAAGATCACTGCGTGTCCGAAACGCGGTGGCAATATTGATTCGGGTATTTTCCCGTTGGCATATTTATCTGTCTTTCTCGTGGTCATAAGATCTTCTTTCTCGTGGCACATATTCTACTCTCTACTCTCACAGTGTGGCAATGTCTCCTTAGGGTTAACCCCTTAATCCCGACTTCCAACAAAGACTGCAGCGTCATGTTGCACTGGTACACCAACTGAAGGGGACGAGGCTTCAATGTGATTACTGCCATCAACCACCACATTGCTGTTTGGAGTTGGTTTCAAAGACTCCGGCAAATTACCATTATTGCTGCTGGACTTGTCGGGGCTTCCTGCTTGGTGTACCTTGATATTACTCTAATTCCCTTCAGCTAAGAACTCTTGGAACAGCTCAAAATCATCGTTGCTGGTTTTGGTATTACATCCCAATACCTCATCGTTATTAGGTCAATACCTCATCGTTATCATTCTGATTTTGTTTTTTGTCAGATATGAGATCTCGGAACGACTTTGTAACGTTAGTGCAATCCTTCTCGGTATTGATATCAGGCATCTTGCAGGATTTTATGGGGATACGATAAAACCTAAAGAATGATATCTAGAGTCTCAAGAGATGAGACTGTCTAGGTAGCTTAAGAGTGTTTTTCACTGGTCACGATGACCGTAAACCGTCAGGGACGGAGAACAGAACAACACGTCATCCAAAACTCCGGCATCCGGAACTAAGAACTCCGAGTCACGAGTCATGCGCTCACATAATATTACCAACGTCCTGAAGTGAGACACAAATGACAAGAGGGAGAGATAACCACTCTAGAACTCAAAAACTAAAATGGAAAACTGATGCACTAACACATCGAAGATAAAAAGACCTCTCAAATGAAGCCAAAAAAATCTTATGGGGGTATACAATACAGCCTCCAAAGACCTTTTGTCAAAGGGTTAGCAAGTATGCATGTTGATGAAATTAAACTGCGATATCAGCACTGAACAGTGAATCGTCATTGCTATCATGATAAAACATTTCATGATTATCGTCGAAAAAACTGAAATGAATCCCATTATTGACAGAAATCGAATAAGTTGGAACATCGAAGCACGGAATTGGGGTTTGATTGATGGACTTGATTGTTATCTGTTGCATTAAATTGTAAATTTAAGACTAAGATTCTAATTGACCAACCCGTGCTCTTCCGGGAAATTCAACTCCTTTGCAGTCACGTTGTCCTGGCCTTTTGTCTCAATGACTTGCCTATCATGTGCTCTCAATGCGTCACCAAGTGATGAGTAAATCGGTGGATTCTTCACGTCAACGTAAGTGGAAGACGATAATCTGTACCACCCCAACGTATTGGCATAATGATCCTCACTTGTTGGAAAAGTAACATTCGTCACACCAATCCAACTCTCCTCTGGCTTTCTATGATACATTTCCCACTCTTCCTTTTTGATTACCCATATTTCATGTACGTTCGACTCGGTATCACCATCATCGTAAACTATATCATACATCATTACTGGACCGTATTCACTACTGACACCATTATCCCGTACATCCCAAACACGGCCAGGGAAAAATACCTTTCCATCTCCATTAGGACCTGACCAACATGCATAAACTTTCTCACCCTTTTTGATAATTGGCTTGATATAGCCAGTACGAGTACTTGGGTCGTTAGGTTCATCGGATGTGTCTGTATCTAAAGTCTTTACCACCCTGTGATGTGATTCATCACTAGATGTTAGTCGAGACGAACTGTCTGATATGCTTTTCTGTTGAGTTTCATTCCGCTCGATCTCTATCACCTTGTGGCCGTGGCGTGACTTATCACTACACGGCTCAGTCATCAGATTAATAGCCATAGCTGTCGATGATGAAGCAGTCTCCTTATTTGATCCTTCTTGATTTGGCGAATTTACCAACTTGGACTTGCTCTTGCTTACTCGTCTGCGGTCAAATTTACCTTGACTGTCAATATCTAAATCATTGTCTCGTCGTCTGATGGTGAGATTATCCTCGACATCACACAAGTCTTCAGCAGATATGTGTTCACCAAATACGTGGACGGGCGCACAGATTCCTAATGGAGTGGGGAATGCCCACTCCTGTGGTATATTTAGGTCAGTTTTCTTCGTCTGATTGCCTTTGCAGCTCACAACGAATGCGTCATAGGCTCGCAATGCGTCTGTTAAATACGAAAACGATTGATCTTGCCCATTGATCGTTGCTACATACCACCCGATTTCATTTGCCCATCTATCTATCGAAGTTTCGTCCACTTTATTCCTCACTCCAAGCCATGTTGGCTCAACATTGCCGTCTTCAGTGACCTTGCTGTTGGTAATGAGATAATCGTCCTTCTTCATGACTAAGTAATCCTCAATCGATTTCAATTCATCTCCGTCGTCATATCTAAAAGCGAAAAGTTATTTAATCAAGGGAAAATAAATGAGAGGTATGATACATACACACCATACAACATTCAACAAACTTCTTACGTGATATCGTATAATCGAATCAGACCGTGTCGACCGCCATATCCAAGGTCTTCGCAGGCCTTGATAACGCCAGGAAACCATGATGGGGCGGAAGTCCTAGTCCTCGAGTCCTCCCACCATGCAGCGTATACTTCATCTCCGACACTCAGCATCGGCTTGAGATTGCGTTTTAGATACTTCTTCCTACTGATCACTAAACTGCCCTGAATGTCATCTTTAAAAACACCGTCGTCATCAAACCGAACATCGTAAAAGACCACAGCTCCCAATTCTTCACCCTTCTGGACTAGCTTGTGCGACATAACCACAGCAGGATAATAGTAAACACGCAAACTAGACCCAGCCTTGCCAAACCAAGGTGCGAATACTCTTTTACCATCCTTGAATAAACGAGCTTCACATCCGGATTGTGATTTAGGTGCAGGTAGTGTAAATGACTTTGGAGAGGGAGATGACGGATTAGACGAGGAAAATAAGTTACTCATAACCTTCTTCGTCTTCTTTGTGAAACTTTGATCATCATTACTCATTTTCCGTTTTTTCTTCTTCGTAAGACTATCACTTTGCGTAGTCGTTGGTGCAGGAGAAGAGGATTGAGACAGAGCTGAATCAGTGCTCTTCAATTTTCCTTCTCCTTCTTCTGCTACTTGAGTGGGACCTGCTGCTCGATGAAGATCGAACCAACAATTTTGGCGCCCACACTCTTTGGGAGGAGGACGGTCAATGGATATAGCTTCATACTTATCCTTGACTTTCGCCGCCAAGATGGCTAAGCCATCACGGTTGATGTAGTGCTTTTTGTTATGATTCCAAGATATGCAATTTGGTAGATCATCGACGAACTCGTCATCATGATAGGTCCCGTCGATATCAATATCGTGAGGAATATCATTAGCACCCCCATCCTCTGCTGACCTGGACCTCTTTTTATTACTTTGACAAGTCTCGGCAGCGGCATAACCAGTGCTATCATCACTAAAGCTTAAAATATTGATTCGGTCTAGACGGGATCGGGATGATTCTGACACTGTTCGCGCTTCTTCTACCCGGTCGGATGATAAAGGTAATAACTTCTTCTTGGAGACAGCGACCGGTTGCGCAATCATGGGACTCCTGGATCTCTTTGGGACCGATACAGCCTTCAGCTCCCGATCCTTCTGGCTGAGCTTCATTTTCGCAGTCATTTCACCTTGTTGATGCTGTATCTTAGAAGTGAATAAACGTTGGTTCGATGCAACATGCTTCGAAGTTGCACTCTTCGTGTTTGATAATGTCCGCGTAGACCTTCTGATATTTGTCTTTGATGCTGATGAAAATAAGATTCCTTCATTCAGATCTGAGGTATGAGCCTTTAATACGCGACCTTTCGTCGTTATTGCTGACTGCGACAATTCCTTCAACATTTGTTGCCGATTTATTACAGATTGATGGAGTGAAGGAGGTAGTGCCAATGCCATAGTCCTCAATGGTATCTCATCTTTCCTTGGAATCTCCGGATATGATAAATATCCTACCGTCGAAGAAGAGGAATCGTCGACGGAGACATGAATTGAATTAGGCTTCCATAGACTCCGCGCCTCACCCCATTTCATCTCCTGCTGACCATCCTCTGTATCTTTCGCCTCATCGCAACTCAATAAATCGGTCTCGTCCGATCCCGTCCATAATGACCATGCCCATCCTACATCGCCGGGAGCACAAGGTGAAGGAGGGGGAGAAAGTCTCACGTCTTCTGTTGGCAATTTGGATGCACGAGGGAGAGAGGAGAGTCCCACATTTGTTGGTAATTCTGGTGATGCATGTATAGTCGGTGTCTCCACCCTTGGCAATTCTGGTACACGTGGGGGAGAGAGTCCCACGTTTGTTGGTAATTTTGGTGATGCATGCATCGGCATACACAAGTTGGGTGATGTCGATGCTACCATCAAGTTCTCAGTCGTCGCGCTCACATTGCCCACCTTGGTGGCACATAATAATTGTGCGGCATTAAAGGTTTCTAAAAACGATTGCTGTTGTTTCTGAAATTTCCATCCGTCCTCCATCTGCTGTGCCTTCTGTTGTACCATCTCGAGGGCACGTTTATGTTTCACAACTTGTTCCATTTTCCTCTCTTCCTCCATCTGCACCTTCTGTTGCTGCATCATCTCGAGGACAAGCTTTTGTTGGACTAGCTGTTCGAGCTGTTGTTGTAATTCCACAGCCTTCTGTTGTTGCTGTGGAATATTCTGCTTTTGCCAATTCTGAAGTATTGACGCCTCATCTTGTCCTTGTTTTTGTTGTGCTCCCTCGTCCTGATGCGGGGCTCGTAAAAGTTGTTGTTGGTGTAGTTTCAGATGCTGAAGCTGACTCTGATGCTGGTCTGCACAATGCTGTTGAAAACAAACCCATGCTTCCCTCACGTCTAGATGACGTTGCGGATAATTTTGAGCGTAAGGTTGTTGAGGTTGAGAGTCCGACATTAGGGCCATGCTGCTGATATGATAATTAGTAGAGCCAGCAGCTGCGTGGGATGCGTAATGCTGCTTCTTCTTCTGCTGCTGATTGAGCGACCTTCGCGAGCTCATGACCTCTGTTGATGTTGTTGGCGTTGTTGGGGCCGAGTAGTAGGGGGCTGATTTCGATTGTTGGTTCACATCATCGAACGGTGTCGGATTATGATCCCCACCTCCGACATGTAATGACATCCTGCTAGCTGTCACCAAGCGAAGTTTTTAGATCAGAAAAAATCCAGACAGAGAGAACCCTCAGAGTTTGAGATGGTTCACCCAAGGGAATAACAGTCACCTTCTTCAACTTCCTGCACAAGGATATTAGGTTAACTTTTACATACTTCTTAGCTGGTCATACACACAACATCTGTACTGCTATTTACGTGCTTTATCATAAACTTGGAATAAGTTCTTTGCTTGCCATCCTGCTCCATCATTGGGAATGTAATTCAGTACCATCACCCCGTCTGAATGTAAATGAAAGTATGGACAATCATGGTATGGGTCTTTTAAACACTGTGGATAATGGGACATGGGATGTTTCAAATTAACAGGTGCCGATTCCCATAGGATCAAACCAGTCGTCTCATCTGTAATTACCATGGTTGCATCAATTCGTAACGAAAAGTAAATGTTAGTATGTGATGCTGTATTTTCAAAGAGTATCTCAGTCTCACTTTCCCCAGCGATAGTATTTTTCCAAACAACATTTCCCAACCTGGTCACACCAAAACGATATTGATTCACATCATATGGTTTTGAGCAAATAAATTGTCCTGGATATAGTTTGTTAAAGTTAACAGATGGGTCGACTAGTTCCATTTGTTCATTATCGAATCGATCTGGTAAGCAGCCTTCTTCATATCCAGGAGACGAAGAAAACGAAGAAGGAAGTAGGACTGAATCAATTATGTGAATGACACCATTACTTGCTATTATTTCCGTGTTTATGATGTTGGAATCATTCACCATAACAGTGTTTGAATCATCTGTAGTCACTGTGATATAATTTCCATTAATAGTCATTAGATCTCCCACAGTCCTAGAAAGGGAGGTACGAGTGTTCCAACCACATACAACATGTTGCAAAACAATTTTCTTCAACTGGTCTATATTATCTGGTAGGAGTATTGAATCTATCATTGGAAGGGCGTCGAATGCGTCGTTGGTTGGGGCTTTTTCGTGTGTGCGCATTCAAACAAGAGTCAAAGAATTGGTGGTGTCGTCAGAAAATAATGAGAGGGCACGCCAAAACAAATATCAGCAGCTTAATATACAATAAACCATACCAAAAATAGTAAATATATGCCCACATCCAAATCCTCCGCTACCTCCCTCGGCAGAAAGATTAAGACCTGTCGCTAATACAGCGGCATTCCATGTTGATAAATCAGATGCCGCAGCAAGTACTTCAACAATATCCCCAGGAACCGGAGTTTCTTCAACCAGTGTTGCAGTTATTGGAATAATATGTGGTTGAGATGATGGAGAAAAAGACAGTATTACTCCTTCTGTATTGTTATTATTGGCTGCTGATAATGAGTTATTCGGAGGAGCATGCTCGTTGATAATCTGAACGACGATTGGTGCATTGTTTGTAGAGCTCTTCCTCGCATTATTAGTAACCAAAAGGCTTGTCGTAGTAGCCACGATTATGAGAATACCAACCCCACCGATAGTTGCAAACAGTTTGCACCGTCGGCTTTGGTGCATTTCCATGGTTCACACGTGTGTTGTGGGCAAGGTGTTTCTTCATTAGTTTCATTTCTTAGGTCAGGCCTACATAAATACGTCTCCTCGGTGAGACCGGTCGGATTGAACACAATACTGGAATGCAGGGGGCACTGCTTTCTTTGGCACTCATAAGATTATACTGTATTTCTAGTGTTTTGTCCCTGTTCTAATTTAAACACAGTACATTCTCATCTAGGCGACATCCTTATCTCTCTCAGTCATCTTCCCTATATCATCTTGACTCGCATTGTCATTCGAATCTTTACTGGCACTGGCAGCCAAAAACCCTTCTTGTGAATCGTCCAAGTGCCCAATGAAGGATGAGAATGCATCAGACGTAGACCGGGAAGGGAGTTGTGATAATGAATCAGAGAATGATCGGAGAGATGGCTGTGACAATAGATCGGACGATGATCTGGAGAATGAGTCGGACGACTTGGAAGATGGTGTGATTTCTGTCATCAGCGACGACATCATTGACCTTTAACAAGACAGACAGTAAGATTTCAGAAGAGCAAGAAAAAAAGTACAGCAGCACAACCCACTATTTACTCACAGCAAACTCAGTCCTGAAAAATCGGAATCTCCTCTTTCATTGGTGTCAGCATTATCTGATTCCTCAAACTGATTGACCTTGGAAAGCATATCAGCCACGACATGTTTACTGTCTTTGCTGGTACAGCTGTTGTCGGATGAAGAGTATGTTCGACTTAAGCTGGGTGAATTGTAGATGCCTGGCCACATTTGACTTGCAGCAGGAAGCACATAATTGGAGGAAGGGACAGAATCAATTTGATACTCGGCATCAGTATGATTCTTTGGCACAAATATGGTGCTTCGATTCAAGATCTTCTCCTCTGCCAGCATTTCACCATCATCTAAGCTATGCAAGCTTTCATTGCCACGCAAGCTGTCAAGTAATAGTACACTCTCATGGAGTATTTCATCCTCCTGGATAGGACGGAGTGAAACTGATGTGTCCACACCTTCATTTTGCCCCAAGCTAGATATGCCCCTGTGAGCACTCTCGCTATAAAGAAGGCCGCTATAAATAGGACCCTCGATCTTGCTTTCTTTGCTCCGCTGTATTTTTTCCGATGTGATGGAACCTTGACTGTCGTTACTGGAACGATTTATATTTGACAAACTGGGAGAGAATAGAGGAATCTGTTGGCTCTTCCTCTGCTTAAGAAGCTCGGTTCTGTCATCGCCATCACTGCTTGACTTAATAGGGAGAGCATTATTACTTCTATCAATACTTGAGGTATTCATCCCCGCATTATCTAATTCCTTGGCACTTGATGCGATTCTTGGCTGGAAAGTGGTCACATATGGCCATTGGTTCGAAGCAGACAAAGCTCCTGTTGGTGGCGCCCATACCCATCCTCCTCCAGCAACAAACCGAGCAGGAGGAATGAAGGAGTAGCCGATATTGCTCCTCGATGATCCCTCTGAGCTGTGTCTTGCCATATGCTGCTGCTGGAACTGACGCACGGCTTCTAATTCCTGCCGGCGGACAAACGTTTCCAAATCGACCATGGTCTCACCAGCCCGCTGAAACTTTGAATGCTTTCGAAATGCAACCTTTTGACTACTGGCACCTGCAACAAATTCCACTTCATTGTAAGGATCTTGGATGCGAGGAAGTTTCGCCTCAACTAGGAGTGAGGGATGCTGTAATTCCTGCGACTGTTTTTGCACCTGCTGGGGCTCAAATACTTGATGCCCGGCTAGCCCATAGTTGCATGGATTGTGAATGCGAGGAACTAGAGACTCATGCTGCGATTCCTGCCATTGTTGCTGAAATTGCTGAACTTTTAACTGGTTTGCAGCTAGGCCGAGTGGTGTAGCAGGTGTGCATAAAACCATAGGATCATGAGCCCCCCTTGAACAAGATATCCTATCGTGATGATTCTTGCACAACCCCCCTATAAACGCTGGCTTGACACACGATCCTCCATGCGTCATTGGATAATTGCAAATGCGCTGAATTGTACCGTGGCTTAGGCATCGTCCACCAATTACAGCGACACGGGTGCATCCTGTTTGGTTGCACCTGACGATGCGTGTAGGGCCATGCCCTGAACAGTAGCCCGCAAGCTTAACTGCCTTCATGCATCCTGGGTGTGCGCACATCCTGCGACGTGCTCCATGTGTAACACATACGCCTCCCTGAACGACATGATTCTGGCACAATGGATGAGAGCACTTGCGCTTTATGCGCTTCTGTCTCTTGGATGGCGCCGGCTTGGAGGAGGGAGATATGGGTGAAGAATGTTTGGTGGGTTGTATCAGAGTTGATGTCGTTTGTTGGGCCATCGAAGCATCGCTATCATCGCGACGAATTTGGCCAGCTAATGCTACAGTACCTCTTCCTGACTCTGTTATCATGCTTGCTTCCATCAATTGAATGCGATTTAGGTCTGAGGACTGTACAATGCGAGTTCCACCTGTGAATTGCGAGCGTGTATTCTCCTCACTGACTGCTGGTCGTAGTGTTGATGATAAAGCAATCGGTCTAGTTGGTTCTAGCGCTTCTGCTGCTATTGGCCGACGTTGGTCATCTTGATGTTGGAGCGAGGGGCGGAGAGTCGGCATTCCAGAGCAGTCTAAACTTGGAGGATCTTTCTATTCAGTGCGAGATCAAATATATGCACGAGTGAGAGACTTATGATAATATTGGTACAAAATCTTTCCATGATCGCTCCAGTTTCGCTGTTTCTTCTCACAGTGACTTGAATCTTTCCAACACAGCATTCGCATCGTGATCTGAGCGCTCATCAATCTCTCATCGGGGAGGCGGTGTTGCATAATCTTGAGATAAGATAGCTGATCCGTTTCTCTGGGGACGGCGTAGCAGGTGGAGAAGATGATATGAGCTAGAAAGAGAATGTTAGAAGAATGAGTTTCTATTCAGAATGTTGTTCGGGGGAGATTAAAAAGGAATCTAGATTCAATTATTCTTGAGAGGGAGAACAAATCAGGGATTCTTTTCTCTTCTAAAAGGCTTTCCACCCTTTTCCACCCCACCACCGCTCTCTCCCCCTGAGACGCATTACTACTAACCCACCATCATAGCCGAGAGAACAAATATTACATGTATGTCAAAGTCGTCGATAACAGAGAATAACGATCCCACGGCACCCGTCGTTCAGGTGGAAGACGTTGTTGATGATGATGATTATGATGATTATGATAACTATTTTGATGGCGATGTCTTGCTCGAGACAATACATCGCCTCCTTGGATCGAAAATACGTGTGACCATGAAAGATGGACGTACAGTTGATGGTACATTCGTCTGTCTTGATCGATTAAACAATATACTGTTAGAGGATGCCATTGAACATAGAAAGATTGGCTATAAGCAAACCATTGTGAGGAGTGATGATGGCAGTAGTGAAGAGCAATTGTATATGTGGGACGCAGAACGGGAAATATCACAAGCAATGATACGGGGGGATAAATTGGTCAAGGTTGAAATCTATGAAAGTGAATGGGTTGAGAGAATTGGGGAAATGTCGCCGGAGGATATCATCAATCAACAGCAGTGCCAAACTCCTAATGTGAAGAAAGGAGAGGGCGGGGAGAGTGCAGGCGTATCGCTATCTAGAAAGCAGAAGGATGAAAGTGATCAGAAAGATAATAATATACACTAAAATTGGTCATTCCATTCAATCATACTCTCTTTTCCACTTTAATGTTCCCGATTCCCGCTCAGAAAAAATCGTGGTAAGCAATACAACAGTCCAAAACAACGCCACTACCACACCCACTAACGGCATCAGGTAAGAATTGTCAAGTACGAAGTAAATACTCATACGGAGATTCAAAATGCATCGCATTGTTCATGATTCATGATATTTTCTCCACGACCCAAACACAAACCTTGCTTGACAATGACTTGACGCACTCACGCCCATCAGTAGTAACTATATCAATTTGATTATTAGCATTATGCAGCATCAAGGTCAGGATCTTCGATCGTCGGAGCTCGAGCTCGACAAGGTCCTTGGCGAAGGGTCCTTCGGCAAGGTCTACCGCGCTCGTCACAAGTCCACGGGCGCAATCGTGGCCGTCAAGGTCGTGCCCAATGCCGACGGTGACGAGGCCGAGGCAGACAAGATCATGGGCGAGATTGATATTTTGAGTAAGTGTGACAGTCCATTCATCGTTGGATACTTCGAATGCTTCGTGAAGGGGGGCGGGAAATCGCAGCAGCAACAATATCAACATCGGAATCACAACAACATACAGACGACGGCTATTCCTGGAGGGCATCCCAATGACATGTGGATAGTAATGGAATTCTGCGATGGTGGGAGTGTCTCGGACCTAATCGAGGCGGCGGGAGGACGTGGGTTCTTCGTCATGCCCGAAGAATGTATCCGTGCGGCGTGTGCCGGCATCGTGCTAGGTCTGGAATACTTACATAAGAAGGAGATATGTCATCGTGATATCAAATGTGGGAATGTATTGCTAACGAACGATGGACATGTCAAACTTGCTGATTTTGGTGTGAGTGCAGAATTAACGAATACTATTAACAAACGCAAGACTGTCGTGGGCAGTCCATTCTGGATCGCGCCGGAGGTGATTAAGGAATCACACTACGATGGTCGGGCCGACGTATGGAGTTTGGGAATTACCGTCATTGAAATGGCCGAGGGTGCACCGCCACATTCCAACTTGAACCCATTACGGGCTATATTTTTAATCCCGAGTAAGCCCGCACCTACACTTGCCGATCCTGACAATTGGAGTCCAGAGATGTTAGACTTTATACGATGTTGTTGTATGAAGGATCCGAACGAACGCAGTGATTCGGCAATGCTAACGTGCCATCCGTTCGTGATGCAGGAGGTTATTGCATTACGGAAAATGCATGCTGATTTCGAGAATTACAGCAATTATGGACCGAGGGGGTATGAGCGGGCCGTGGCGATGTGTGAGAGTCGATCGCCGGGATTGCCAGCTTTAGCGAGCTTTATGGAACTAATGAGGAATCCCCTCGAGAATGTGAAGAGTCAAAGGGGTGGTGAGGGAGGATTTGAACAACTGAATGAAATGCCAAGGGGAGGGCATCATTCAAAGTATTCATCGGGAATGTCCCCAATGTCGATGGGCGATAGTGATGGATCTGACGAGGCAGATGCATATGGAGCTTCGTACAGAGAAAGTAAACCGTCAAGGACAAAGAAGTGGGATAACTCTCCTAGGACTAATACTCCTTCAAATTTAAAGTCTAGAGGGCGGAAAGATATCGACATATCATTAATGGATGCACCTCCGCTTCCGATGATACGCAGTGAGTCCACCACCTCGTCGTCCACATTCAATCACACATCTCTGGAGTCATTACCGCCCACACTAAGACAGGATCAACAGTTTCTGATAGAAATAGGCCAGCTTCATCAATTGTACGAGGCCAGAATAAATTCATTGCAGGCTGCATATGATGATTCGCATGAAAAGCTTACCAAACTGGCAATTGCACGTAATCGCAACTTAAGCGATGGCGTAGCATCTATGGAATCTGCGGACAGAAGATCAACGGTTGACGCCGATATCGAGGGGCACAGTCGTCGGTATCGCCCTCGTCGAGAGAAACAAATGCCGCACATTGGAAGGTTGAACGTTGGTTGAATGATTTAAAACAATATAAATCCGATTTACAGTTGCGGCTGTGTCAGCGTATGATGATAATCGGTGTAATATTTTTGTGTGTGCAGTTGTTGGTCTCCAATAGGTATCAGCACATGTTTTTACTTTTTATTCTACAAGTTACATGCTCGTCTAACAAGAAACAATGCGTATGACTGGCGACAAATACACATTCTCTCAATCATTGAGGGCTGCCGGATGGCGACTAAAGTACATAATTTCATCATCGCTGTACCACTCATTTGTTGTTATCCGATTCATGTGAGGTGATGGCACTGAGTCGTCATCATTGAATTCTGTACTTCTAACTTTCGTAATCTTTGCAGACTTTGTATCGTCAACCCTTTGTTTGTCCATGCAGTCTAGCATTACCTTAAAGCATTCACTCTCTGCAGCCTGTTTGTATACATGACTCGATTTGATGTCCACATCACCTCGTGCAGCGGCTGATTCCATCAGAGCGTTGACATCTACACCTTTGCGATTGCGAATCATTGCCGAGGTTATAATTTTACTTTGTGATTCATCGTGTGCGGCCTGCAATGATGAAAGCTTTGCCTCATACAGTAAGTTCAGTTGATGCAATTCCTCCTGGAACACATGATCTTGTTTCAATATGGGGTCAATATTTTCCAGTGTTGATCTTCTAATTGAGGAAGAGGCCAAGCCTGCCATAGAGGGAACTGATAGCTTGGGATGAAAACCTTTTTCACTAGATTTCCTTTTCCATTTGGGAGGACTCATAAAGGCATCAGCCTCTTGATCAACATACCTATTTGGTCGTCTCGACGAAGGACTTTGCCCGTATAAATCGGACTCATCTTCAACCGACGAACCGTCGCTATCTCTTGTTGACATAGGAGACATAGCCGAAGATGCATTTAACCGCCCCACTCTTCCTCCTCTATCAATATTGAATCCTCCCTCACCACCCCTTTGACTCTTCACATTCTCGAGGGGATTCCTCATTAGTTCCATAAAGCTCGCTAAAGCTGGCAATCCCGGCGATCGACTCTCACACATCGCCACGGCCCGCTCATA
>Ga0247834_1004381_pt1 | contig 17930 bp, 22 predicted proteins | sample LaCruzMarch2015__8_FD_187118 | JGI IMG/M metagenome (GOLD analysis project Ga0247834, IMG submission 187118) | Freshwater microbial communities from meromictic Lake La Cruz, Castile-La Mancha, Spain - LaCruzMarch2015_12m | ecosystem: Environmental > Aquatic > Freshwater > Lake | place: Spain...
TAAGACTTTCAGCCAAACAAAGTGCCATAGAAGTGTCGTCAGTCCATGCTCCTACCGGCAAACGGAAAGGGCCGCCCCCAGTCATATCGGTTACAATAGGAAACGATCCTCTAGGACGAAATTCAACAGTTGTGCCAACGGCATCACCAACAGCAAGGCCGACCAGCGACCCAACCAAACGATCTTGTAAATTTTGATTCATGATACTTTATACTATACACTTTTTGTTGTGCATGTCAAGAGTTAATGTAATCTACCTTCACACCTTTGAGATCTATATATGGTCGAACAGTATCCATCCATTTATCATAACCTATTACAGTGTATATTTCAACTGCATCATCTAATGTCATAGTCTTGGTTTCTATTGCTGTTTGAATTATTTCTTTTATTTTAGAATTTTTTAATATTTCTTTAAGATCGGCTTTAACGTCAGGATCGTTGACTCTTGCTTGTAATTCTTGTGGTGTGTTTATTGAGCTAGGGCCAGGAGACACATTTATACCTAACTCAGCTAGCATCAACATGATATCATTAACCTGCTCTGAAGTATTAAATTCTTCAGGCAAACTTTTAATTAAATCGTTTATATCGTTAAATGTAACGTATCCTTGTTTTTTTCCTAACTTAGATAACTCATCGAATTTCTTTTTTATATCTGGTTGTGACTTGATGGGTAGAATAGGTTCGTCCTCAGCCTCAAAATCTATAAAATCTAGATCAATAAGATCGTCATCATTGGTTTTGTTACTAGTCTTTGGGATTACTTCTAATTCATTAGAATTAAGATTGTATTTGTTATCATCAATTTCTACAACAATATGTTGAAAGTAACTTAATTTATCAACAGTTCCAACCTTGCCCTTGTAAGTACCTGCTGTAACCTTAACAGTGTCACCTATTTTAAAAGCGCCTTTGTCAAATTCTTCTTTTGAAATTTTGGTTAATAATTTTTTATCAACTGTGTAATCAAAATTCTCATTTCCATATATCAACAATAATAACTCTTCTTCAGAATCTTCCCCCTGGACTGTTGCAACTGTTCCCGGAAATGTCTTGGAATTTTCTGAAATTTTAACAAAGTCTCCTTTATTGATATTTTTAGTATCTGTTTCAGTATCTGTTAGTTTAAAAACGTACTTGGCTGATGTGCTGTAAGCGTTTCCGTCATCGGTAATTATTTGTAACAATCCGTCTGTGTATATATAGTTGAATTTGCCAGACTTTCCGTTGTGCTTTCCGCCAATTATCTTTACATTGTCGTACATCTCAAATGCTTGTTTTTCGTATTCATCTTTGTTGATCTTTTTCAATCTAGAATTCATTATAGGTAATAAAGAAACATCTTTGAATATATTAACTTGAGTTGTGACAATTCCAGGCTTGCCAGCTACGCCAACTACGTTACTGTAAGCATCGCCGTCATCATTTACTTTTACATAATCATTTTTTGCAAATGCAACCGGCATGTCCGCCATTGCCGGTTTAGTTGCTGGATCGATAACTTTGTAATTTCCTTTATCTACTTGAGGTTGATTTTCGTCACCAAAATCAACATCAATATCTTTTGAATATTTTGATACATATGTAATGGTTCCATATAAATCTTTATACTTGCCGCCTGTAACATGTACTGTATCGCCTATCATTGGATCATTGGTATCATACTTCGGTGCAGGTTCAGTTAATAGCTTTGGCACAATAATAGCTTTACCACCACCATCACTACTACGTACGGTTACTGTTAACTCGTCTACATCCTCTACTTTGAATTTTTTATCGTTATAGTACTCCCACTCTGTGTCATTTGTACGTAGATAGACTTTATCTCCAACTTTGTAGTCAGGAATTTCAGGGGTTTCAATTTTGTTCAAATTCTTTTTATTAACTATTAATAGTTTTCCTGTGTAGTTTTTGATTTGTATAAAATCATTTGTGTAATATGTATCAACAACTATACCTTTGATTTTTTCGTATTTGTGTTCTACCCAACTGCCTTTTTCAAAATCTGTGTCTGAGCTGCCTACTACTGCATCTATGGACTTGTTAAACTTGTCTTTTTCAGATTTTGTATCTGGAGTTATATCAAACGTACCTGATTTTGTTAGTTCTATGTACTTTGTTAAATACTTTTCAAATCTGTCATTTCTTACGGCATAATAAGGACCAGTTACCATAACTTCATGCGCAGAATTTATAGCACCATCAAGGTCTGATTGGTCATATCTAAAATTATCTATAACTTTTTTTGAATTAACAAGATCTGCAAGAGATTTGTATTTTGCAAACTCAGGGGGTAATGCTCCGTCTGCTACAGCGTTCTGTATACCATCTAAATCTCTTTTATATTCGTAATCTTTAAATAATGTATCACCAGGATATCTATAAGAAAAATAAGGCTTGAACTTCGCCCAATTACCATAAACTATACTCTCAATATATTCTCTTATGTCTGAATCTACTAGTAGATACAGTTTATCAGTGCCAAGTACTAGATCTTTTATTTCTTTGCTATAATGAAAAGAAAACCCGTCACGAGGAAATATTATGTAAGGTAACCCGTAGTTACTAGCATGGCCAAGGCCAGATGTTGTAAAAGTAGTGTTGTCTCTTCTAGCCGCAAATCCTTGATCTTTTAAGGACTGATTTAGAGCATTGATCAGCTCAGGATTACTATCTTTTGCACGTCTTTGGTCAAAAGGTTTTCCGTATAGAGCATCATCACTTGAATTAATTCCTCTGTAAAGAAACTTTCCGGTTTTGCGATATGCATTCATTATAGTTGAAGCATTTTTTTCTATACCTTTAAACAATTTTAACACAGACTGCGGAATTCCTTGTATTATAGGATTCTTAGCTGACTTATCTGAAATTTCTGCATAGATTTTTTCTTTTTCCATTTTTGCAGAGTTGATAAGATCTTCCATTTGCTTTTTTAATATATCAGGAACGTCAACTCCACCCAGTTGACTGATTGTGCTTTGTATGCCAGCAACTTTCAATTGGACATCTTCAATACGTTTTAACTGCAAAGAAAATCCTTTGCGCTCTCCGGGTTGTATTTGTGCTTCATAAAGGGTTCTTAATCTCATAATGTATTTATTTCAAACATAAATATAGTATGAAGATTAACGAAATTACATCTATTAACGAAGGGCTTTACGATCCCTATATTTTCAAGGCTGTTTTTATGGCAGGTGCACCCGGTGCTGGAAAAAGCACAGTGGCTAATCGACTGTTTGCTGGAACAGGTCTAAAAGAGCTTAATGTTGACAAATTTTGGAGATTGTATCAACAAAAAGGACTTTCTGCTGATTATCCTCAATTTTGGCAAAAATATAAAAAAGAAGATGATCTTGCACAACGAGGGCGTCTTGGACTAATCATCAACGGAACAGCAAAAAATCCTGCTGTAATTGAAGAAATTAAAAAAACACTTGAGTCTCGTGGGTACGAAACCGTTATGGTGTTTGTTAATGTTACATTGGAAACCAGTATTGAACGTGCTGAGCGTCGCGCACAGTTGCCAGGCCCCGACTTTGGTAGAGCTATAGATCAAGAATTTATTGAAACCACATACGATAAAATACAGCAAGGAGCCGAAAAGTTAAAAACATTGTTTGGAGACAATTTCTTTACAGTTGACAATAACCAGCCACAGCTAGATCTTTCGCGTATTGAGAGGCCTATTCGCAGGTGGTTAAACACTCCTGTTAAAAATCCTATTGCACAAGCATGGGTCGATAACGAAAAACAGCTTAGAAGCAGAAAAACTCTTGCAAGAGCACCAGAACCGCAGCAGACACCACCTGTACAAGAGCCATCTAATACAACACCAATAGAAAAGCCCGGAATTTAACCGGGCTTTATAATTTAATTTAAAAAATAAATTCAATCCGTCCGTGTATCACTAAATCAAAAATCTTCTGTTCCCTGATATACATCAAAGACGAATACTCCTTGACTTCTGATGGCCTTTACAACTCTTGGTCTGTCGTCGAACCACATGTCTGGCTTACGTCCAAAGTGCGATACGATTGTATCTAGGATTTCACGCTTAACAATGTCATCGCTACGGAAGTCGTCTGCTGGACGCATGTATAGATGCGAACTAGCAGCCCAAAATCCGTTAGCATCAAGCCACGCAACTGTAGCTGCACGACTGCGCTCGTTACGACCGCTTGCGAAAACAATGTCGTGTCCTGCATCCCGCAGTGCGTGGAACGCCGCTGCTACATGCGGATTCACAGTATCATTTGGAATGCCTGCGTCAAACGCTGGCCAATTTTTAGGCTTGCTACGAACAAAGTTGAGACGGTGCTCGATATTACATAAAGTGCCATCTAAATCAAAAACTACAAGCATTTGTCTCTCCATAATAGTGTGTCTGTGTGCCTACACTATAGCGCAAGCACACACTGTGGTCAACTGCTAAATTAGCCGTTAGCTGCGGTTTGCACTACTGAGGTGAACGCTTCGTCCGGGTTCACACCTAATTCACCGATGATCTCGTAGCGGCAAGCACGGCCCTTGCTGTTGTTGTAGTCCGAAGGAATGCTAACAACATCGCGTGGGTTGATCTTAAGGATCACAATGCGCTCTCCACCAAACGAGTTCAAGTACTCCTTGCTACAGAAGTGCAAGCCTTCGCTACAAGTTTGATTCTTGTCGTCGTTGACCTTGTTACGTGGCATAGCAACAACAGTGTTAACGTCGTCAATCAGCACTGTGACTTCTTTCTTCTTGCCTGACGTCAGTGGCATTGCAGCCTTTTCTTCGTCAGTGAACAAGTAAGCAGGCTTGTTTGACACAGTGCCCGAGTGTACGTCCATGTAGTCGTCGCGTACTTTCTTGTAAGCAAGAAAGCAGCCATCCGGCGTAATAGGCAGGCTGTTCTTCTCAAGGAAGCTGTACAGTTCGTTTACTGCGCGGAAGCTGGGGTTGCTTTGCAGACGCTCCATAAACAGTACCAGCGGCTCGATCGGAAAGTCTTCCTGAACCATTTGGATCATGCGACGCGACAGTGCGTTGTGCATTTCGTGACCATCCCAGAACAGCTTGTCGCCTTGGATAGCAACACGGCCTTGGCCGTAGTTCAGCACCATCTTTTCAGGATCGATGATCTTTTTAACAACATCCCAATCGCCTGTACGAATAGCCTCTTTGACCTTTTCGTAGGCAACATGGGTTTTAGAAATTGTATGTGGCTGGTTGTTGATAACCACCACAATGTTAGTGCCTTGAATCATATACGGAAACATTAGTTCATCCCTTTGTGTTGATCGACGAATTGGATATATTCTACTACAGCTGGCTCGTCGTATTCACCAGTGCGTAGGTGCTTTAGCATAGGATAGCGATTTAGAACTTTGAAATATTCTGCTTCTGCATCCTTGCGTAGTTTATCAAGATCAACACCAGGTGCAAAGATCTTGATTAGATTTTCTAGTTTATGGAGTGCGTCTCCATCAGTTTTGCCGATACTTTCTCCAAACAGTTTAAGAGGGCTGGTTGGGTCTAGCTTGTCTAGCAACTTCTTGTGATTGTACAGTCTATAGTTGTTACGGTCAAGCCTTTGAATCACAATTCCGAGATAGTCCTCTTTCGTAATAGAACCTAGTTCTGCGTCAAGAAAGTCGTCCAGCAAGATCCAGTTAGGCAAGCTCTGTACCAGTTCAAGATCATCCTTGCGAACACCGTAAACTTTTACATTGCGGAAGCTTTCCTTGCGGCTTTCGCTCATGTCAATGTAGTAGTCTTTGATGTTAATCTCTTTACCGGCTTTGTTAAACGCTTGGTATCCTTTAATGGGCACATAGTAGTTCATCACAGTAACATCCATGTCCTTAGGCGACACAGTAACTGGTTGCCAAGTGCATTCGATGCGATACTTGCGCTCGATGTGCAAGCTAAGAAGATTAATCTTACGAGCTTCTTCCTTTTCCTTCTTCACACGCTCACGCTTGACCAGCTGATCTACTTCAACAATCGACTTGTCAGACGGGCCATGAACAGATTTAAAGAACTCTTTAAAATTCATGGGCTTTGCAGGATCTGCAGGATACAACACCCAAACATAAGCGTCATCTTCTTTGTGCTCAGTTTTAAAGTGATACTTGCACTGTTCCCAAATCTTTTTAGAATCAGGATTCTTAACAAAGAACATGTTAGTACGCATCTCAACGCGATACTTGTTACCGTAGGAAGGTTCAAGTTCGCTAGCACTGCGGCTAGGCCAGCTGCTGCGAGTAACAAACATGCGCGGCTTGATGTTGAACTTGTCAGCAAGTGTTTTGCCGTCAAACTCGAGATCGTCGCGGTAAAGATACTGTCCTTGAACTTTAAGGAACGGAATCTTGTTCTTCAGCACATATTGAATTGCAGCACTGCGCCACATACCATCACTGCCACGCTTTTCAACAAAGCGAGCACGTTCCCACATGTTAGAAATAGCGTCTGCTTCTTCTGCAAACTTTGCAGTCAGTGTATCAGCAATTGCCTGATACTTGGCTTTAATTGCAGCCGTAGTAGCTGCGGTATACTGCAAGCCTTCTCGACTGGCTTGAAATTCAATCTCGCCAATGTTGAAATAAAGATCAAGTGCATTGTTGTCGATATATTCAAGATGGTCGAGGTGACCCCTGGGCATCTCGATCGGATATGCAATGTTACCCATAATCGCGCGATTGCTGCTGCTGCGATGTCCTTCTCGCTGGTGAACGTTAGGAATAACGTTTTTAGCCTTGTATTTAATTTGTTCAATTTCTACTTCAGCGCCAGTGAAATTAGGTTTTATAGGAAAATACACAAAAACACTGCCTGCTTCTCGTGTAAACTTGTAAAAGTCGTGACCATCGTTTACTGAAAACTTAACCTCAACACCCTCTGGCTCGTCGCTGGCGCCAGTGCTCATAACAGCAACAGATGGAACGCCGTGCTCGTTGATGAACGCACTGTAAACACCCTTAACACCGTCCTTGATAGCAATAACAGTGAAGTTGTCAGTGTAGCTGAACGGGCTCTTGGAACCCAACCCCAACGCACCAATAAAGTCGTTGCTTTGTGTCTTGGTGCTTTCGAAATAAGTTGTGTAGATATTTACAACATCTTCATGGCTGAGTCCAGTACCGTAGTCACGGATAGAAAAGTATGGACGCAGTTGAGTAGGAAGATGAACATCAAACGCAACATCGGACTTTTTAGCTGCAACATGACTGTCAACAGCATTACATCCTAGTTCACGAATGATTGCACGGATTTTGTTTGCATAAAGACCACTTGACAGAATGCCAAATGCCTTTGCGCTGTTGCGAATTTTAAATTCGCTAACTTGTGCTACATTACCCAGCGTAGCGATGTTGTCAGGAGTTGAATTAATAATCATGCTGTGCCTTGTGTGGTTGCCTGTGTAGTTAACATAGCACTTTGACAGTGCTATGTCAACAAAATATTTGTATTTTATCGAAGTTGAATAGCTTCTTCTTGACCAGTGGTGAACGCTTCGTCGGTGCGAGCATTGGTCACAATGTTGTACTGTGCAAGGTCAACCTTAGGATAACCTGCAACACTCATCCAAGTGCCTTGCCAAAAACTGCCCAGCGCAGTTTCATACACACGCTTCTGATCAATCAAGCGAGTTTGTGCATTTTGAAAGTCTTGCCGGCCTGCAACAATGATACGTTGTAGTTCAACATACACTGTGCTGTCAATTGTAGGATTCTGTTCCTGAATAAACTGAAACATAGCACGAGAACCTTCTTCGCCGTAACGAGCATCCAGTGCAGCAGTTACAACTTCCTTAAGATCATCGCGTTGCATAGCAGGCACTTGTGCAGCTTCTGCGATACGATTGCTGTATTGTGCGAGAACGTTTTGATTGTCCTCGTACGTGGCTTTGATAGTAGCTTCCAGTCGGTTACCAGTGTTGTAAGCTGATACATAGCTTACACCAACAATTCCTACAAAACCTGCTACAATAACGCCAGTAGCAATAAGACCTTTCATTGTTCGATTCCTTTCGAGTTAAAGCACATCGTGCTTGTGGAAGAGATAAGTCACAGCAGGCGTAGCAATCAGCAGCACAATTACTGCTAGAATATACGCCCACATTGGTGGAGCAATGTCATCTGCTAGATACTCAAAATCCTCCATGGGTTTGAGATCGTAGTGATCTAACACTGCACTTTCAATAATAGCATCAACAGCCTGTGTGTCAAGAGTTTTAAGATTCAAGATCTCATTTTTGATTTCCACATTAACCAAACTGTTGTCACTCCAACTGCGCACATCTACCCATGCAATGTTGTTCTCAGACATACCAATTACTACGATTACATCGTTGATGTTGTGTGCTTGCCAGGACCTTGCAAGAGACTCAGCAAATATTTCAGGATTACCCGTAAGCACAACAATGACATTAGCACCTGTTTTGCGGATGTTTGCATTAACCGTGCTAATAGATTTGTTCCACTGTGTGTAGAATTCATTGGTTGCAGCATATCCTGTGATGATCACACGGTTGGCCTTGTAGTAGTCTTGAACCTGTGGATATGCAATTGGAACAGGTTCAACTGAATTGTCTTTTGCAAACAAACTAGCCGCCGCCCCTTTGATGTAGTTTGTGTAAGACACTGATTGTGCTACAGGATCGCCAATAGAAATTTCTGCAAATCTCGGAGGTTCATTAGCACCTTGCCGATCAACTCGACTAATTTCGTAAGTGTTGGGTAGATCTGTTTTTACAAAATAACGACGCTCCCAAGGATAAATGTATAGATACTCAGTGTCGTAATGTCTAGTGCAAGTTTTGTTAGATCCAGTGCCGCTGCAAGTGGTATGCGAATACACACTTCGAGTTGTGTACTCTGTGCAAAAGTCATCTGTGAAGTCTCTCCATCCTGCAGGGCAGCTTTCTTGGCGCGGAACAAGATCTGTTACTACACCATTTACCAATTGTGTGTCATGTGTAACGCTGGCAGAGCCTGCAAAAAACAGTGCAAACAATACCACTAGAGTTCCGCTAGCTTGCAGTGCAAATTCGCCCCATGTGTATTTCCAGTGAAAATACAATTTTGCGATTGCCATTGCAGCTAGTGCAGGAATGAAGAAAAGTAATGCATAAAGTCCCATTGAGGATATCCTCTGTTAGATTTGTACACAAGATTTAGCAGATTCAGCGATGGATGTCAACATCTATTTGTGAAGTGCAAATTGCCGCATGTATTCTAGTTCCTCTTCGGTATACACAAACGCCCACATACAGGTGACTGAGCCATGCCTTTGCCGGGATTCATATCCCACAAGTCTTCACGCATTACGATATACAGTCTAGGTGTCATAGTATAACCAATCTATTTGAATTTTTCATAAAGTGCTTGATAAATTTGATCACTGTCATTCAAGTCTACATCAATAGTGTCTAGCTCTCCTAGACACACAAATGTAGTATTTCCATGCTTGTATGCCATGCTTGTATGCCAATGCCCAAAAAACCAAAACTCTGGTTGATGTGCTTCGTAAAAGCGATCAAACCATTCGCTAGTGCGATTTGGATACACTGGACCTTTTAAGATGCCACTGTTCCAAAACATTTCATAACTGATTGTTGCTGGACAATCGTGCGTGATCATAACACGAGGACCAAAAAATTTATACGACTCAAACATCTGTTCAAAACGCTCGTCAGAGCATTCTTCATCAAGCCACCAGTCGACATTGACTGTTCTGCGATACCACCCAGGAGGAGCAACTGGATTGTCAATGCTCCAAGCACCTCCAATAAACTGTACATCGTCTTCGATGTTGCCGTCGTTGATACAGCCTACCATTTCGTTTTGGCACACAGTAGGGTTATCGTGATTGCCACGAATAAAACGATGACCGCCTTTACGATGAAAGTTGTTGACGTTTTCGTGCCAGTAGTCTGATTGATCAAACCCTACACCAAAGTCACCCAGCTGAATAGTAGGACCAGTAAAGTCACCAATTGCGTATGTTTGATATTCATTAAACATACCATGAATGTCGCCAATTAGTCGTGTGAGTGTCATTGCTTATCCATTTCTCTTGCCGCTGCATCTAAAATTTCAATGCGAGCCAAGGCTTCATTTTTGTCAAAGTAATAAGTATCAAGATTGTCGTAAAAATCCATCGTTATTCGTTGGGTACTATTTTTGTAATCATATTCAACATAATACTGAGTGTATAGATCTGACTTTTCCAGATCGGTCCACTCTCCTTCAAGTTCTTTGCGCAGAATGCCAACGACTTTAAGAGTCGAAAGGGTGTATGTTCGAATAGGCATAGTATATTTAAACCAATCTTCACCATCAATAACACGATGCTCTTTGCGATTTTTAAATGTGTTAATGTGTTCATGTATCTCATAGAACACGTCACCGATTTTAAGTTTGGTTTCGTCGAATGTCATTTTTTCACCTCTATTACTTTGATAATTTCTTCCTTAGGCAAGTTTTTACTATAACAGTATGCTTTAGCATCATATGGATGATCAAACGCTTGTAATCCTGCTGGCGATTCCACAATCCAAAACTCTCGTAGTTGTTGATTATTTGCAGAATCTATATTCGTCATAGATTTCAAATACAACTCATAAGCTGATTCGCAAACATCACATTCCCCACCATCAACAGTTCCGTGACCACCATTACAAGTGTTGTTGCCGCATTTGCCACAAATCACAACATCGTGTCCGCAGTGAGCACAGTAGTCCCAACGATGCCCGTGCGCATATCCAAACCCAAAATGTTCTTTTAGAGTATGTACTGCGTCTTCTTTTAAGCGAAAAGCAGTAAACAGTGCTTTACCGACCTGATGTTCATACCCTTTAGGAGGGTTGTTAGCAAACTCTTCCCATCCGTCACCTTCCTTTGCCAAAAGATCACAGCACTCTTGCACAACCAATCTAGCAAACTTTCCTAGACCATCTTTGCCCAGCATAGCAAGAACAGCGTCTTGATTGTTTGCTATAAAGTCACGGTCGCTTTCTAGATAGCCACCAAGAAAATCATCATCATATGGTCTACGAGTTTTTATTTCCATGCCAGCCGCTTCGGCTAGTTGTTTGATTTGACTGTTCATTTCTTAATACCTCTCAAACCAACGCTCAGGCTTGTTGTCTACCCAATATTGATTTTTAACAAGTGCAATCCAGTAGCGTTGATCTGGTCCAATCTGCAAGTGCCAGCACCCAAAACGCCAGTTAATCCAATCGTTGCTCATTTTTTCTTAGGTTTCTCTTGTCGTTTAGGGTTGTCGTCTCGGCGACCTAGTTCACTGCGAATTGATTCCAGCGTAAAAATGCTTGTACTTGATTTTTTAGAGTCAAAATGTACATAATTGCCGCCGCCGTGTGCATTTGCACTCTCTTCCCAAGACAGAAGTTTAAACGTAGGTAATGATTTTAAAACTTGTTCTTTGTTCATCTTTGCTTTCTCTAATTTTATCTTTCATGCCATGTACCCATTAAACTCTGGGCATGTTGCATGTGTTTGTACAGCAAACCATTCTCGTGGTCAGTTTGTACTAAACGACTCTTTCCTAGTACTTCTTTAAACTGATAACGATTGTCATCAAACAAGATGTAATCTTTAACATCTTCGGCATAAAGTTCCAAGTATTCTTTTACTTCATGGGCACGATCACTGGCACCTTTTCGCTGCCAAATGATGTTGTCTGGATCAGTTTTCCAAGGCGTTGCAAGTTGCCCTCGAAAGCCACTGTTGCCAAACGCTGCACGAACCCAATGTTCAACAGTGTTATCGTCACTGCGAAGGTTGTCCTTCCAAGTACTCATGATCACAAACTCCGCAGGATAACGATCATGGATCCGGTTCATAAAATCTACTGCAACCGGATCGAATCTGTGCCACATACCATAAGCAGCGTTGTGTGCAAAGTGTACACGACTGCTGGTAAAGACTCCGTCTACGTCCAAAAACACTAGATATTTACGAGTCTCTTTCATCTCTCATCTCCTTCTTGTGTATACTATACAACATGTTTTCACGCATGTCAATGCATACACAGCACCAGCAAGCTTCTACTCGACTCTTTTTACCCTTCATGTTGATATTTGCAGCAGCTCGATGATGTGGTCCACCCACTGCTCTGTGTTTACGATTACGGCCTCTGCCGTAAACAGGTGATTTTGCCATCGTTTTCTCCTAGGTTAATAGCCTAGAAGTCGTCATAAAACTTTCTGTATCTCATTGTATTTCCTATGTTAGATGGTACCCCCGGAAGGAATCAAACCTTCCTGCACGGGCTTAGAAGGCCCAGTCCCGTCTCAGCGGCAGGGGTGTAATTTCTGGCTAAAAGAAAAACTGCTAAGGGTGTTGTCACAGTACATACACCACAGGTTGAATGTCTGTGAGTTCACTTTCGATGATAGCAGCAATTACAGCCCAATCTCCTCCGCCAAGTCCTGCACCAATCTGCGGCATAGCAACATGCGTCTCGTTACTTAGTTTCAGATCACGGTTAATAGTATACATACATCCTGCTACTGCTTCGTAATCAACAAAACGTTTTCCGTCCTTGCCGTACAAATTTTGCGTAATTGCATTGATAATCACTTTACCATTAGCAGGAACAAACTGAACGTCGCCTAGTTTAAGACCATGCTCATCGTATTGTTCTGCATAAAATTTAAATGCATCAAAGTATTGTTCTTTTACAATTTTAGCAACACCCGATCCCATAACACCCTGTGCATTGCAACCATGTGCAATATGCAGGATATCTGTAGCGAATAGATTGCCTTTGCGATATTCAATTTTCATATCAATTACTTCTTAAAAAAGTTGGTAACTTTTGTTTGAATGTCTTTTGCCCACTGCGGCTGCGGAAAATTCCAACCAACCGAAAGACCAACAATGACTCCAAAAAGAAAAGTAAACATGTATATATCTCCTTTGTTAATTACTAAAAAATAGCACAAGACTGCGCTAGTGTCAACAAGTATTTTGGCGCTCCTGAGAGAACTTGAATCTCTAACCTCCCGCTTCGTAGGCGGGTGCTCTATCCAGTTGAGCTACAGGAGCATTGGTGCAGCTTAAGGCTGTACAATATCGATATTTACACTTTCAGAGTAGTATCCGTTGCTGCTTCCGTACCAGCGGATGTCTACACTACCTTTGATAGTGCGTAAACTGTAGTAAGTCCATGTGTAGGAATCAGCATACTTCTCATCTGTGCCGTCTTGGTTACGACTAACACGCTCTTCAACCAGCAACAGCGGAGTTCCTACTAGATCATCCAAATCTCCAACAATATCTTCAATTGTTACACTTTCGCAGCAGTCTTGATTATGATGCAGTCTAACGTAATGATCTTCTGTTAGGTAAAATCTTAATTCGTCGTCACCTACTTGTTCAACACGAGTAAGTATATGTCCGCGCAAATCCTCAAACGATGTTACAGGATCAATCAATCTGTTGTATGTATCGTACTTGCTCATGTTAAACTACTTTCTATTTGGTACCGATTTTCTTTCGTCAGACTAAATCGGCATTGTTTTGGTAGTCGTGGCTGGTTACGATCCAGCTACCTCCGAGTTATCAGCTCGGTGCTCTCCCGATTGAGCTACACGACCATATTGGTCCTGACGGCTGGTTACGATCCAGCTCTACTGAGTCCACAGCTCAGTGTGCTACCATTATCACTACATCAGGTTATTGGTAGCGCATACGGGTTTCGAACCCGTTTCTCCGCCTTGAAAGGGCGGCGACCTTCGCCAAGAAGTCCAATGCGCCATTATTTAAAAGATACACCGTGTTGGACTCGAACCAACTCCACCTTGTACCCAAACTACTTACAGTTACGGAATAGAGCATTTCGAACTACTTTCTTCTATCTTACTGCTTTCACCCAAGGTATATTCACCTTTGAACTTCCGGTATATCATCAAAATAATGATGGTGCCCCTGGAGAGATTCGAACTCCCGACCCTTGGTTTCGCAAGAAAAAGAAAAATTAAATATTTTAAAAAATAATTATAATCTGTTAATCGGAAATATTGAAGAATGTCAACAAGGAATTATGGCGGCCTTACTTTGATTCGAACAAAGAACTAAAGTTTCGAAGACTTTTGTGATATCCCTTTCACCATAAGGCCGTAAAATTTAAGACGCTCTTCCGCTGAGTTACAGGGGCATTACTTAGAAGATACACCGATGGGAGTTGCACCCACAAACGTTATGCTCTCGCTTTTTACGGCAACGGCGTTGCTAGTTAGCCTACAGTATATCATCAAAGTAATGTTGGTGAACCGGGAGAATTTTGAAATCTCGACCTTGGGATTAAAAGCCCCCTGCTCTGCCTCTGAGCTACCGGTCCTAATGTTTTCTGTGAAGTTTTGATTTTCACGTTTTCGTTTCGCTTTGTTTGTTTTAGTGTGTGCGCCCGCCTTGCGAAACAATGCAGCAGCCACAAACACATTCCTTTCCTTAGGAATCTTCGGACGTTTTCGTTTCATTTTTCTTCCTATATGCGTTAATATATTTTCTTACGTAGTCTGTTGGTTCGGATGGATCAGCACATATACTATCTATACGCTTTACCTGTTCTTCTGTCAACAAGATTATCTCTTCAGGATCAAGTTTCATTTTCTTTCCTTTCCTTTTTGGTGGAACCCCGGGGACTCGAACCCCGACTTTGAGTTTTTCAGACTCATGTGCCTACCCTGCTTACACCAGAGTTCCATGATTTAGTTTTTCTTTCGCTTCAAGTCACTTAACTCTTTGCGAACTTCGATAAGATCAGCTAAAGTTTTACGATACTTTAGTTCCCAATCATTGCGCTGTTTAACAGCATTCATCATAATATCTCGCTGACGAATAAACGTTTTGTATCCGTAACGCCCTATAATAAAGGAGCGTGGATGCCGCAAGCAATAGCGCCAACCTGCAAGTGTATCAGGTAAATGTATACGTATTTCCATTGTGTTCTCCTTTGTTATATTGGAGACCCGGGAGGGAATCGAACCCTTAAAAACAGTTTTGCAGACTATTCTTGTCCCAGACAAAACCCGAGTCATATATTTGGTGGGCATCCTAGGAATCGAACCTAGCGTGGGTTTCCCCGACGGATTTACAATCCGCTCCCGCACCTTGCGAGGTGATGCCCAAACTTTGGTGGTGCTGGTAGGGATCGAACCTACGACACGTAGAATATGAGTCTACTGCTCTACCGACTGAGCTACAGCACCGTTGTATGGAGGTCGAGGTGGGACTCGAACCCACACATAACAGATTTGCAATCCGCCCCATTAACCAATTCTGGTACCCGACCATGTATCGTAATAGTAAAACACACTCTCCGCTATGCAGCCTTGCCAGATTCGCAGTCTGGAGGATTGAGTGTGCTTGACTATTACAGCTAGGATTTTTCAACACTTACTAGGTGTATCCATCCTCTAGCCCGCCCGTTTCTCTGTTTTTTAAAGTGCTTTGAGTAGGACCTCGTTTCCTATCTGCACTAAATGAAAAACCCTCCTAGTATTGCTACTGGAGGGTTTCTAAAAACTTATATGTGTATACATTACATCATACAGTCGACCCCTCCGAGATGCCAAAGCGATACTCGCGGCATTCTCTAATGCTTTTAATAAACATATGCTTGCTTGCGAATTTCATTACTTTGTATCTTTCTTTTGTTGTTTAACTTTATAGTAGTAACTTACTACAACTTTATTTATCTGTCAACTAGTTTTATTTATCTTTTTTGAAAAAATTATTTTGCAAGTCCTGCAATTAACTTGTAATTTTCAAAAGCTTTTTTAGCAGCCGGATTGTTGGCCAGTGTATCTGCCGTCAACACAAGGTCATACCAGTATTCTGGCATTCTCTGAGGATAGGCACCAAACTGCCTAGGTTGATGAAGTTTTCCAGCTTTCTTAAGTTTGATACTCAGTTCTCTAAACTCTTGTTCGCGCCCTTGATAGTTGTTCCATTCTGGGTGACTCCACATTCCTAACGGGCTATTGCCTGCATATCCTTCCCATATTTGAGACCAATGACTGTCATTTTCTGGATCAAAGTCTGTTCGAGAGACGATCACCATTACATCGTCGATGTTGACAACACCGTCGACAATATCTCTTATGCATCTAGAATAGGAAGTACCCAGTTTCATTGTTTATCTTTCATATGCAGGTAGAAGTTTTCTACCAATAGTTTGGTTATAGTGCCCAGTGCTATGATGTGCGCCTCTTCATCTTTGAGTGACGCAAACTGTTCTAGCACATTTGAAGCCATAATACTATAAACTGTTTCCTTGTCAACCTTGATTACGTCCCAGTTTAGCGGATCAGTAACTTCGGCTTCTTTAGCCAAATCAATCAGTTGTTTTGCAGACAGGGTATAATTCATATTTGATCATCTTATAAAAGTAAAAGTTGTGGCCAGGTTGTCGCCAGTGATATGCACTTCCTTTGATGCCCACTGACCCCTGAGATATAATATAGTCTAAAAAGGCGCTGGTATCTGTGTTTGGGTTAACCAATATACACATTAAGTTTTGATTACTGTTAAAAAAATAGTATCTCCAAAATTTTTCATGTTTGCTGTGTCGTTGTATTTTTTTAACAAACGTCCACACATTGTCAACTTCTTTATACTCTTTTGTATCTTCTAGAGACAGATATTTTGCAAAAAGATCACGGGTTTCTGTTGACTCTTTGTAAAAAAATGGTAACTTTATTAGAATTTTTATGTGATTAACATTTACTTTGCAAATAGTCGAATTTAATTCTTCAACAGCATTCATAAATGGACTTACAAATTCGCCCTTGAGTCTACGAAGCATTATTGAATTATTAAAAAAGCTTCTAATTTCTTCAGCTTTTTTTATATGTTCATCAGTTACTGTTTCTTTGGTGTATTCTTTGTTTTCAAGCCATGTATATATGTCATTCGTTGTAACATTAGATTCCACCCATTTAACAATATATGCCAACGGGTCAAAATCAAATTCTACATAACAAATAGGCTTTTCTTTGTTAGCTGTGCCGTCAACTAAATTAACAAAAACCTCCTCATGAAAGAATTTGTCGATTTTCTTTACTTTTTGTAAATTCATTTTTAATCCCACAACGACTGATAGTACTTGCCAAACAACCTAAACCCATTCTGGACACGGGTTGCATAAGCTTTACGACCGTCCCAATCTGTTACAGCAGTGTGATCAGACCCACGAACCATTTCACTGGTTCCTTTTTCATCAATTTTCTTAAAACGGAAATCATAATTGCCAGTGGTAAATTGTTCTTCCCAGTCCTGGTTAGCGCCACCGTCAAGACTTTCAAACGCAAAAATCATCTCGTCTAATACCCAATCCCAACGCTTGAAATGGTTGTCGTCTACATCGTGAATGTTTTTTTGTTCTTCAGTTAATTCGGGTGCAGCAGTGCTGCGCAGTTCTTCAGTAACGTCTTCGTCATCCACGAATGGAGCGCCGTGCTTGTTGGCTTTGAGTTGCTTGAGCATAGGACGGATCATGTAACCCAAAGTGGTTTCCATGTTCCAAGTGTCCCAACGATCAATGTGAACACTGATTGTACGCTTTTTCTTACGTTCAATCCACAGTAGCAATTTGTAGATCCAAGTTTCGTGGCGTTCGTCACCAAAGCTGTATACTTCGCCAAGTTTAGGCTCACGACGTATACTTCCATGTGCTAACCATTCTCCAAAACGATGAACACGATCAGCAGTATGAGGCAGTCCATATTCATCCTTTTGATCAGGAACCCAAAACATAATCATTTTGGCCAACTGATAAGGGCCAAACCACCCTGTGTAATTGCCTATTTTTACTTTCATCAATCGGTCTCCGTTTTCTAATGCAAACTTTTATGGTTATTTTTATTCTTCGAGTTTTTTTAGTACAAGTTCTTTGACTTCATTTAAATT
>Ga0247834_1004385_pt1 | contig 17914 bp, 15 predicted proteins | sample LaCruzMarch2015__8_FD_187118 | JGI IMG/M metagenome (GOLD analysis project Ga0247834, IMG submission 187118) | Freshwater microbial communities from meromictic Lake La Cruz, Castile-La Mancha, Spain - LaCruzMarch2015_12m | ecosystem: Environmental > Aquatic > Freshwater > Lake | place: Spain...
GTCAATGAGTAGCGCAACATCACCTCTCGCAGCGGAAGGGACGTGTTGAAGAGCAAAATGCCAAGAACAACTGCATTAAGCAAAGCTTCCTTATTTAATGCATGCAGCCATGGTGCAGTAACCCATTTCCACAGCTGCCGGGGATCTACAGAGCTAGCTCGATCCAATAGACCAGCTGTTCGCCACGGCTTTAACAAACTGTTTGCGAGCAAATGAACCGAGACAAGAAGCAGTAGCAATACAACACCTGCGCTCCAGTCCAGGGGCTCGAACGTCAAACGGTCCAGTTCAAGACCAACCCAGGCGAGAACCAGCGATGAGACTGCTCCAAAAGCTAATCCAGGCGCCAGTGGACGAAGCGTTTTGACTAGGCGCTACAACTTTGCAAAAAAATGATGAGTGCTCGACATTGAATCGCCGACAGGAGGCGAGCCGGAATGTATTGAGGTGTTTAACGGTTCGGCGATACCAATGGCTGCTTCCATCAGCTGCACTAATTCAGTCAGAACGAGAGGGCTGTATGTCTCCGTCAGTTCAGAGGTAAGGGCTTGCAGGTTCGCGAGTGCTGTGGCTGGTTGCTGCTGCTGGAGGAGCTGTAGAAACAATGGTTGACGACCAAGATCCTGCAGTGGGCCGTGTAAACGACGTGATGGACCGGCAGCATCGATCAACCGATTTGCAAGCGCCTGTGGCGGCAGGTTGATTAATTCACCACTACCCACCCAGTGACGCACTTGTTCGCCGATTTCCCGGCCGATTCCCATTTCAACCCCAATGATTAATTAGTATTTAAAGCCCCTGGGTTCGACCGCCAGATCGTCCAAGATTTGAGATATGTGGTGAACCGCCGCAGGCCATTGAAAGGCTTCTAAGAATTTGGTCTAGTTGATTCCAGTTGAAGCTGCGTGGATCTCGGCGGCTGCCGCTGCGGTCAACCTCTTGGTGGGTTACCACCATGCTCGATTTGATGCTATGGAGCACCATCCATTGGGCAATTTGGGCCGCCAGGCTGCTGTATTGAGCGTTGGTGTAACCGGAATGACGGAGCCCATCCCCATCAGCTCCGTCCGGAGGCGAGACAAGGCTTACGTGTAAAGCAACGTTATTAAGAGACGGCTGCAATCCTGGTTTTAGCTGCACTGCAAGTCCCTCGTAGTCTGAGTTACCGGCGCCGTAAGCTCTTTCACTGTCTGGCACAAGACGCATTCGACGGCCATCCCGGCTAATCAGAACGTGATAACTGGCCTGCTGCGCATTGCTGATGTGGGGGGTGAGAAAGAGTGCCATTGCTGTGCGCTCATCAACCACCGTCTCATGCAGCACGATCACTGACGGGCTATCAGATACCGGTCGCCCCATCCAATCTTTGGCCAAACGGGGGCCGTAGTTGGAAGGATCCGCCGGAGCTTGCAATTCAGTCTGGTTGCCGGACAGACATGCAATTGACTTGAAATCAGATCGCTGTTCATCAATCATCCGCTGTGAAGACCGTTTGATGTGCCCCACATCTGGCGGCAACGCAGCCTTGAATGGCGCTTCATATTTATTGGTTTCCATCTCGCTGGAAGGAGCGCTCCTCAAAGGGAGATCGATCGATCGAGGTAGTTGCCGAAACGTTATCGCTAGCCAGTATCCAAGTCCGCCTACCAAGATCATGGCAAAACCAATAAGCATTCCGCCAAATAGGGGCCCAACAGGCTCCAGTTTTTTGATAGGAGCCTTGACCACATCATTCACAACTTTTTGAACGCGATTTGGTGCTTTAGCTTCTGTAGGTTGGCTTTTATGTGCCTCGGTTTGTTGGATTAGCAACTGGGCGGGCTGCTGCACTGGATCGTCGGGTTTGCTCACCGCACATTCCCAGGGACCCAGGAGACAGCTCCATCCTGATGATTGATCACGATGATCTCATCGCTTTGGTGGGTGTCATTGCGCCAGCGGATCGGGTATCGACTGCCATTGGTGCCTACAACAGCACCTTCCCCATTGGGGCCGAAGGTATATGTGGTCTCCTTACCATCGGCCCAGGCAACTTTGTAGCCGTTCTCTTTATCTCCTCCCACATCTCGGCAAGCCCAGAACTCCATTTGTGATTTGTCTGAGATCATGCGACCGTTGGGGTCTGTGCTGGAAAAGGCACAGCTCTGTGGATAATCACCACCTGGGAGCTGACCAAACTTGTAGTCCGTGGCATTTCCCCAGGCCCCTTGGCTGGTGACCGGAGTAACCGGCGAAATGTCCTTTGGTGTTGCTGCGATATCGAGAGTCTCACCTGGCTGTGGTGTTTTACGGATTGTCGTCAGCGAGGAAGGCGCTTCTCCACCAGGCTTAAGGCGATCGCCGAAGAACATCCACGCGAGACCAACCAGCACTGCGCCACTCAACATGGCTACCAGTGCGCTCAGGAGAGAAGTTTTCGTATTGCTGGACGCTAACGGTCTGGAGACTTGATGCTGAGCCGATGCTGCTGTTGACGGATTGCTTTGGGAAACACCAGAGGAAGTCTGTTGGGCGCTTGGTGCGGTTGTAGGCGTCCATGAAGGATGCGGGTTGCCGTATGCGGATTGTTGAACCGCCTGCGACATCGGGCTTGGAGGAAGCCCCAGGCATCCATTTATCACTACAGCAAGCCGCCCCACCATCACGGCGTTGTAGGTGAGCCCCAGGTCATGGAGAAGTGCATCACGCACACCCACTTGGACCGAATAATCCTTTAATCCAACCAGTCGTTGGAAGGCGGGACGGCCCAGCAGATCCCGCAACGGCCCAAGCAGGGAAGTGTCATCACCGACGAGATCAAGCAACTGGCTAAAGATGACGCTGTAGGGCAGCTGGGAAGCAGCTTGCTGAGCGATCAGACCTGAAAGTTGATTACCTAGCTGCTGGTCGTTGATGTGAGGAGGATAGGATTGGTTATCTGATGCCACCGAATCTCAGCTGAAGCAACTTTATTCTAAACAAGAGGTTTGACAAAATTCATGACTAGCTACATTGATTAATAAGAAGTTTATAGCTTAAAGACGAATATATTCTGGGCTTTAAAACTAGACGTCATTTAGGAGTCATCATTAAGACATTCACTGTTGATTCACCAGCCAAATCTCACGGGAAAGCGTTGTTATCTTCACTCGATTCAATATTTCTAATCTAATAATGCATTGCTGCTTCTAATCAATCTCTTTCTTAGGCACCCTTATCAAGAGCACTGCCATGCCGTATCTGCTATCGGTATTCATATCCGTAATTATTTTCTTGCTGTTGATAGATGTGCCTAAGTTAATCTAAAAGTTTACCAGGCTCTGACATAAGTTCCAAATAACAATCTGGAAGTAGCAGTAATTGGCCTAGATGGACTTTAAAAAACTTTCAAGTTTAAACTCAGCAACCCTTTCCTGCTTTAACTTAGGCGCTACTTTTACCTTTACGGTCATTAAGTAGGAAGTTGTCTTATTACTAGTTTTTCAGGTCAAGCAGCGCCGGCCTAAGTTCCAGCTGATCAATGCATATACCTTAGAGCGATGGCCCAAATTGTTGCGGACGGATCTGGCATGCGCAAACAGCCTGCCTGAATGCAAGACTAGAATTAGAGAGTTTTCTTGTCACATTAAATTTGTAAACGTATAATTCAGCGTGGATCGATCGAATCAGATTTTGGAACTGGTATCTACATATATCTTTAATTTTAGATAATGAATAAATATTTAATTAAATAATTATTCATTATTTAATATATTGGTGGGTTGTGTAATCATACTTATTATATTTATTGCCGTGGACGCATAACACTTCCGAATTCGCTAGCTGCGATCAGAGCTTGTTCACTTGTTGTATTTACGCTGAAGGAGCGCGTTTCAGCTTGGTAGGAGCCGTCAGGCCAATAGAAAATCACCTCACCTTCTAAATTCACCATAGATTTTGTTGCGCTTGTGACGCGAAGATTCTGTGCGGTAACCCTCTTGAACTGAACAAAGAAACCTGGGCCGAACTGATCGGCGGCTCCGGCACCATACAGATCTTTTGATTTTTCAAATTCTTTCGCTGACAAAGCGGCGTACAACTCTTTGATTACGGCAACAGCACGTTCCGCTTGCCTAGTACTGGATTCGCCAGGAGGCGCGGTAGGCCACTCTGGCTGCTCTGGTAATTCGCTTGGCGCTGCAGGAGCTGCACTGATTGGCGGTTCTACTGTGGTGGTGGTATTTCCGCTTGAGGGCGCCAATAAACTTTGCCGTTTCATGATCGCAAGCCCCACTACAACCAGAGATACCAGTAGCACCAAGCTCAGAACGGCCAACACCCCGTTTACGGAAGGGTTAGCAAGCACACTGGCTTTATTTCTGGTTGCTTGAGCCGAGTTACTCCTTCTCGGAATACCAGTGGATTTTGCTTGTGGTGCTGTTTCAGCCATACCCATCAATCCCTCCAAAAGCGGCTGCATGCGGACGCAGAGGGTAGGAGCAAACACTTGATTCAACTCACTTCTCAGGAGGTGCAGGTGGCGTCCATCCGTTAGTGGTGGATCCACAGCAGCGGCAGCAGCAAAACAAGTTGTTTGCACCAGATGTCGCAGGGGTGGCACTAGTTCTTGATGGCTATCGCTGCATAGATCTGCAATAAGCGCCTGCAGCCGCTGCACATTCACCCGTTGCTGATGCTGATGATCACGTAGAACCTGAGCTCGCAGCTGAATTCCGATTTGATGTGCGTTCATGTCTGCTGTTGTAGCCGAAAATACTTGTTACGAGCAAACATGCCACTTCCCTTCACGATCTTCGCAACAAAACATTTGAGGCATTGTAGATTAATGACAAAAATACAACGAAAATATAGCCATAATTACCCTTGCTACTAAAAAGTTTGCAAAGAGAATAACCAAGAATCCGCCAGCAAAGGATTGAAAATCAACTTCGTTCATAGATGACAAAATATACGGAGTCGCAAGAGCAAGGAGAAGCGCATTGAAACCCGCCATAGATAATTCCATTTGCAAAAAAGACTTCCTTGCTTGTTTCGCCTGAATAAAAGCTGCCCAGAAGGCAACTGAAATAAACGAGACCTCCATCCATGGCGAAGTATTTATGTATTGAAATGTAAGTTTCGAGAGATTCAACAGAATGTCTGAAGCTTGAACCGGAGATGATTGCAATGCCCAAAAAAAGTATTGCGTTGCGAAAAACAGGGAGAGTGGTAGGAGCTGATAAATGGTGGTTCTACTTACCTGGCTTAACAAAGAAAGTTTTTTGGATCGCAAGAGTATTGAAAGGTCTCGATGTTTTTCATTTAGATTCTCATCTGGATAAAAGAAATCTTTGTTTTCTATTGCATTAAAACCTTGTGAGTATTGATATTCTTGTGCCTCGTTTGAATTAAAGTATTGATGCTCTAATTCAAGGGGGCCGCTCTGAGAGGCTGCTGGCAGTTGTGCTTCTGTATATCCTTTGTCCGTCTGCTCATCGGGTGAATCAACAAATCCGAGCGCGCCCTCGATTAAGTCTCTTAGCTCAATAACAACCTTTTGCCTGTAAAGTTGTGAAATTTCACTTACAAGATTGTCACGCGCGAGAATCATTTGAGCAGAGGAACCAGTAAGTGGTAAATCTTTAAATATTTTCCTTTTGCCAAGATCAATAAGTGCCTGCTTGATATCTTCTCGCTCACTGCATAAATCAAGAAGGATTGATCCATAATGATCTGTTGAAATTCTTTTTTCCAGGACAGCTTGTCTAAAATTTAGCCCAATCTGATATAGGTTCTCAGCGTTACTCATATTTAAATATGTGTTAATCGTTAGGCGTTGGGCCATCGCTCCGCTTCTGTTCTGCTGGTTTGACAGAATCAGGAATTGCAGCTGCCTCTGATCGCTCCCGTTGCCACTGCCGCGTGATGGCTTCGCGCAGCGCTGGGCAGAACACAACGGTGGATTCTCGGGAAATCACATTTTTCCCTCGCTGCAGCCAGTGCGAAATCATGCTAGTAATGTTGTCAAAGCCTTCTCCCTTTACCGAGTTGATTCTGAGGGGTTTGAGCTTGGGATCGGTATAACTCCAGGCGATAAGTGCGCCAAGGGGGTCATTGGAGGGTGCAGCTAAATATGAATCGGTACTTTTACTACGATTTTCCAGATCCCGAAAGGTACTTTTTCGGTGATTCAAGGTTTCGGTGATTTGCTTAAGAAGTAAAGAGGAAGGGCTTTCAGAGGATCCGTCGTTAAAGCTGGAATTATTATCAATGGGTGATGCGTTTTCTTTCAGATTTTTAGTATCGGTAGGCTCAGAATTGTCTCCATCAGCATCCTGTTTGCCGGGCGTTCCTTTATTCTTGAGGTTTTCACTTTCAGATTTGTTGCCTCCCTGATTTGTCTTGTTATTTGCAAGACCTCCTGGGACCAGCGTGCATAGCACGATATTTTGCTTCAGAAGTACCTCCGCCACTTCTAAACTTGGTTGGCCTGAGTCGCCGCTATTACTACGGGTAAAAGGAGCCTTAATACTTAATGCTACTACCGCAACAGCTAGCGCAGCAGCAGTAATAACGACTAAGCCGATAACCAAAGGCGAACTCCATATTTGACTCCCCTGAGTATCCGTTTCAACAGATATGCCTGGATCAGCTTCCACAACGTTGACTAGACCAGGCAATTTCTGCCCACTGGGGCTGATAAGGCGGTCTTGCACTCCTTCTTCTTTTCCTGGCTGCACAACCTGCCATTCACTGGTCTTCGACAGATTTTTCCGACCAGGCCCTCCTTTTAGCAACAATCTTTTTTCAAGCAGCGCCCAGCGACCAATAGCAATGCTCACATCATCGCCGCTGCCCTGGCTGCTAATCCGATCCAGATCTGCATTCAACTGGATAGTTGAATTGGCTTGGGGCTGTTTTTTTTCCTCGCATAGATAGCTTGCAATTGCGAAGAAGTCGGCATCGGTGCTGCAGGATTTGCGCACCCCATCAGTGCTAAGCAGCAGGGAAAAGGCTGGCTCCTGCTCCGTGATCAGGTGAACAGCGGTACGAGGAGCGAAATGTCGAGGAGCGTTGTTTAGACAGAGGCTATAAGTAGATTCGCCACCATTCTGTTCTTCCTCCTGCTCTTCATTAACCAGCTTCACTTCGCCATTTGAGCCGATGCGCACTAGATCCCAGTCTCCAAGTCCAGTGTGTGCCCACCAGGTAGGAGTCATCATTACCAGAGCGATGGTGGTTCCATAGGAGATCGGTGAGTAAGAGGCCTCGCTGGTTTCCCTCTTGGTGCTCTTCTTATACCAATGTGTTTCGACAGCCGATTTCCAGCGTTGATGAAGGGCTTTGGGGAATGCATCCTCAAGCCATTCCTGCCATCTTTGGACCGCATCACGCCCCACGCTGCCCCTTTGCCCCAGTTGTTCTGCAACAAGGTTCAGGGAGAGTTCGCAGGCCAGTCGGCTGCCCACATCACTGTGGATGTATCGCTTCCCACCATGTCCGTCAGCTACGACCATTAAATGGACAGGGTGTCCGCTGCGGTCCTTCAGGCTGCACCAGCCACTGGCGTCTTGGCACACAACATCTCGCCGTGCGTGGGATGCACCTGTTCGGGTGTTTACTTCGGGGCGGGACCAGCTGCTCAGCACTTGATCACCACACCGTTTGACTCATGTCTATCGGGTCCATCAGCGTGGGAGGTAGATCAGGCATAGGGACGTTGGTGGCGCTTGAAGGTGCACGATCGCTACCAATCTCTGACACCGGTCGTGAGACCGCGCTTACAACTGCGGTCGAGGCCCACTTGATATAGCGAGCTAGGGTTCGGGCATCATTGGCTTGTAGGGGCCTCATCGCTGAGTGCTCTCCAGCATTGGCTGTGCTGGGTTCCGGCCCAATGAATTTTTGCAGATCCTCAAGGTTCGCGTCATGTCCAATAGCGATAGACAGCCGCACAGCCTTACGAGCCCATGGCTCGTGCAAAAGCGTCTGCAAACCTCCGAAATAGTCGTCAGTTGGAGCACCGTCTGAGATCAATACCAGCACCGGTGGCAGAGCCCTTTGCTCCATTGGAGGGGTGCGCAAAGCCTGGGCCACCAAAGACATCGCCTCTCCCATGGCTGTTAATCCACGTGCCTCCAGATCTCGCCAGCTATGTTCAAGCTCCTCTACGGGCGTGGGATTCGCGATGTGCCATCGAGCGTGGTCAGAAAAGGCGACAGCACGCACAAGCATGTGAGCTTCCGGATTGTCGCGAGCTACGTCTGCCATCGCTGGAAGCGACTGACGGATTGCTTGATTAAGCGACTGCATCTTGCTGCCACCCATGGAACCTGAACAATCACATAGGTAGATAAAATGCAACGGGCGACGAGCGAGTTTGACGTCAGGGAATGCCATGTCCTAGGAGAGGTTGTGTTAGTTGAGTTTTAAAGCAGTTGTCTTCATCGCTCAAGAGCGACGTTACCAAGATGGGTTTTGATTTCGCTCATTTGAGCCAGATTGCAGCGTTGCCCTGGTGCGATGTCTGCTGACTGGCCATTGGTTAACTGTGCTGTCCAAGTATGGGGCGATAGGTTTAGGAGACCGAGCATTTTTGGATTGCTGGGGTGGGATTCAATCCTTCCGATTGGTGCATCGATTCGCTCTGTTGCTAATGGATTGAGGTGATGGGGATGAAGTTCGTTGTCTGGTTGGGCAAGCAAGGTGTAATGCCCGGTGGTTAGCCGAGCTGGTGGATCAATCAAGCCTCCGCATGCCCAGCACTGGGTTGACTTTCCAGCGTCTGCAAATACTTCTTGTCCGCAGTGCGGACAGATGAGGCGACTGTCAAGGCAAGCTGCCAGGGCTTCACACCACTGGCCGGTTCGAACCCGCGTAGACGGGTTGAACATGCCGGGTCCAAACGTTCTCTGAAAGAGCCTTTGTAACCTTTCGGGGTAGATGGGCCAAGTGAGCAAAGCAGCTCTGTGCTCATCAGGATCAGGTCGATTGCGTTCATCTATCGGATCAAAGATGAAAACTGGATCTTCGCCGTAGAGCCTGCGCTTGGCAGGCTCATCAAGACATCGAATTTCCATCTCCATTTTTCCCTTGAACGGATCACTGCGGGTGAGCAGATGGAACATCAGCACTGCCATAGAAAATAAGTCGCTGTCTGCAGAAGGCTTCGCTTTGCCCATCAACACTTCTGGAGCCATGAAACCAGCAGTACCTAGTGCTAAGCCTCTGTTTTTACCATTTTCTTCGACGTTATCATTATCGCAAATTAAAATATCTCCAGTTTCTGGCTTAAGAAAAAGATTGCCTAAAGAAATATCTTTGTAGCAGAGCCCCTTGCTGTGCAACGCATCAAATGCCTCAGCAAGATAAAAGCAAGCCCGAACAATGCTTCGAAGTGTGATCGAAATACGTGCTGCGGAATGTTCAATAGCTCCTAGATAGTTTGGCGGCCGGATCGCCATTAGGTAACCAAAACTCCCCGATGGAATGTTGAGACTCGAGCAGCTATTTAAGGAGGGTTCAAGTAAACTTATTGGCCATAAAAAAGCAGCGCTGGGACTGGAGAAACGGATACTGTCACGCAGTCGTTCAGCTAGCCCAATGTCGCTACTGGCGATTTTTGGGAAATACCACTTGGCAGCTAATGCCTCCCCCGCGAAGGACACCTCATAGACCTCACCCTGGCCCCCGGCTCCAAGCAGCCTTTTTACCTGAATCGATGAAGAGAGGTTGGTGCACTCAATGGTCGCCCCGTTGGGCAGCATGGATTCCATCTTGAGCAGGTTTAAATAGAAGAAGGTTGTCCAATAGCCTTACGGATGCCGTTGCGATGGGCGAGAGCGGTGATCTTATTAGCAAAGTTATGACGATAAGCCATCCCATCTACCAGGGTTACTAGCAGCACGTGTTCTTTCCTTGAACCAAGCACAATCCATCCGGCAAATGCCACCAGCTCCAACGTCCAGAAGACGCCGGGCCAAGGCAGAAAAATCAGGGCGCTCAGGGAAAGCAGAGCCCACCAGCTGAAACTGGCTGGGTAGCGAGGCCTGATAAGCAGCTGGACGAACTTGATTTGGTTCATCGGAATAAACTGACCAGCAAACTCCAGATTCCCGCCTGCCGAGCCTTTGACAGCAGGTTCTGGGGTGGGCTGTGAGCTGACAGGGGCAAGGCGGAACACCAGCACCGGCCCGACCTTACCCAATTGGATTTCGTCGCCATCGTTGATAGGGCGGCAGTTGCGTATGCGCTGGCCTTCAAGGAAAGTGCCTTCTTGGCTTCCCCAATCGCAAATCAGCCAGCCATGGCTTAGCGACCAACGCACAACAGCATGGTGTTCTGCCACGCCATCTGTTTTAGGCATGCAGAGCAGGTTGGTGGATGCTTTGCCAATGGTGAGCGGTTTTTTGGTGCTCAGAGCCGCAGTTTTTGTTGGATCATTCCTCAGCATCAGCTGGGCGCCATTGATGTGTTTCATCGCCGGCTCCTGCGCTGCCACCATTGCCGCCAGTCTTCTGTGATCTCGGCCCAGAAGCCTGGCTCACCGTTACGCCACGCAACTACGCGCCCAGGGAAAAGCAGGGCTGTGGCGGCTAGCGCAAGGGCTATCAACACCATGGAGAGAAAGATCCATCCAGGGATAGTGCCAGGCAAGAGAAATGCAGTTGTAAGGGAAAGCGACCTCGCAGCAAAGAGGCCGATCGTGAGGGCAACCCACAGACGGAACAGAGCCCAGGGATCACGCCGTGAAGTCAATGCCGGAACTGCATCCTTTAAAAGTTAATGTATTACCCAATGGTTTCGTTCCAATTACAGAGACTGGTGCCAACGCCGATTCAGCGAGCGCTGACAACAGCGTTGGGAACGATCAACCTGTCAGCGGCGGATCCGCGACAGCCACTGAGCGCCCACCCCAGCTTTCTGTAGCCCAGTTGGGCCGGAAACTCATTGGTGATCTGCCGAGCCTGAAATCTGTTAGCTGGCTTGAGCGTCGCCGCTGGTTGGGAAGCGCCTGGCTAAAAGTTAGAGAGCGCCACGGCTGGCTGGAAATTTGGCATGGAGAGCAGCTCGCCTCTCGGATGGAACTTGGCGAGAGCAGGTTGCGCATTGGCCGTGATCCTTGCTGTGAGCTCAGGACAGATGTCCAGGGCGTGAGCAGGGTTCATGCCTTCGTAGAAAAAGACCGCCCACAGGATCGCGACTGGGTGCTAGAGGACTTTGATTCTGCCAATGGTGTGTTCTGGCGCGATCGTCGGATCAGGCGTATTGCTCTTCGAGATGGCGATGTGGTGCAGCTGGGCTCAGCCCTGCGCGGTGCACCAAGGCTGGAGTACCACCAACCCCGCAGCGTTTGGGAGCAGGTTGTTTACGGCTTTGGCCTGTCCTCCTTGGTGGGCTCAGCCGTCGTGGTGAGCGGCCTGATGCTGTTCAGCACCGTGGGGGGCGGTTCTCGAGTTGAATATATCGGTGGTCCGGTGAAGATCGTCTCCGCCGATCGCAAGCGTGTGGACGAGCAGGAAGGAGCCGCCACGGCCCTTCCCAAACTTGACGACTATCCCCTACATCTCCGCCAAGCCCTACTGGCATCGGAGGATGCCCGTTTCGGTTGGAACAGCGGGCTCGACTTTGCCGGCACCCTGCGCTCCCTGCTGCGCAGTAGCGGTGGTGGAAGCGGTATCACCCAGCAAGTGGCACGGCTGTATTACCCCTGGGTTAAGCAGGGCAACCCCGCGTCGCCCTGGCCCTGGGTGCGCATCCCTGAACCGGATCCCGACGACCCAGATCGCGACAAAGCGCGATACCCCGACAAGTTTGAAACGGTTGCTCGCAAGATCCGCGAATTGCCCGTTTCCTGGCAGTTGGAAACCCGATTCACCAAGAATCAGATCCTGAAGATGTACTTAGATCGGGCCTTTATGGGCCGTGGTGCCCATGGTTTTGAGCAAGGCGCCAAGCTTTATTTCGGTAAATCTGCCCGAAAGCTAAACCTATCGGAATCGGCCTATCTAGTGGGTCTTTTGCCTGCTCCCAGCTTCTACAACACCTGCTCTCCGCAGCCTGAAGAGCGTAGGGAAGAACGGTTAAAGCGAGAAGAGAAATCAGGCGTTAAGGAGAAACCGACTGCAGGGGAAAAGCGCTGGTGGCCATTGATTCGTAGGGATGAGGTGCTGGATCGCATGAAAGCTGAAAACTTAATTACCGATAAGCAGTTGCTTGATGCCAAGCGTGCTCCCCTGATTCCTGATCTTTCAGTGTGTTTACAAACTTCATATCGCAGTTATCCCTTCTTTAGTAACTATGCGCGGCTGGAAATGGCCGGCCCGCGTTTTTCCTTGAACCTCGATCAGCGTCGAGAAGGTGGAAACTATTACGCAGTTGCCACCGTTGATCCCAAACGCCAGGCTATAGCAGAGGCAAGGGTGCTGCGTTTTCTTGAATCTGAGGCCGAGCCCATCGGTATTTCCCAAGTGGCACTGATTAGCCTTGATTTCAGCAGTGGCAGGATTCTTGCCTATGTAGGTGGCAAGAAGTACGGACATGATTTGAAACGCGGTGAATCAAGTTGGGATCGTATTTCGCTAGCTCAGCGCCAGCCCGGATCAACCTTCAAGCTTTTTACTTATCTCGCCGCCCTTGAAGCTGGGATTCAACCACAGGATCCGGTGTCTTGCGCCCGTATCTTCCAGCTTGAGACAGGCTGCCGCAATGGTGCCGCCAGCATGTCGATGAGCCAGGGCTTAGCCCTTTCAGAAAATCCCGTAGCTCTACACCTGGCCGACAGGGTGGGGTTTGATCAGGTGGTTGCAATGGCCCGCAAACTGGGAATCAGCACCAAACTCGATTCCGATCCCAGTATGGTTTTGGGTGGAAATGAAGCCAGGCTCTACGAGATGGCCCAAGCCTTTGCTGTGGTTGCAAACGGTGGTAAAGCCGTCGACCTGTATGGAGTCGACCGCATCTACGACCTCAACATCTGTGGATCTGAGCAAGCTCTTAAGGGTTGTGTTCCCTATACGCCAAGACCTCAATCCGCAAATATTTTATTGAACCCTGTTGTAGCAAAGGCCATGGACGCGATGCTGCAGCGGGCGGTACTGGAGGGCACTGGCCGTAATGCCGGTGTGGTAGCCGACGCCCGCGGCAAGACGGGTACTACTAACAATGGTCGCGATGTGTGGTTCATCGGCTATTCCCCAAGGCAGCGGATGCTCACCGGCATCTGGATGGGAAATGACGACAACCGTCCTGCTGAAGCTGCCGCAGGCGCGCTAGCCGCAAGGCTCTGGGGTCAATACATGAGCGCGATCTAATGTCACAACACGGTGCCGATTACTCCCTGGGTTTGGCTTTTGGGCGGGTAGTTCAGGCACAGCCTCTGCGCCATCCAGGGCGGCTGAATGCTGTGCTCGCTGATCTACTTGCCGGCGACCTGTCGCTTCGGGCTCCTCTACGAGAGCTGGTGGAGTTGCCGGCTTTTCTGGAGGCCGAACCCTTAGTTGCCTCCGCAACGGCTGTGGCCCTCGTAAGTTTTCTGCTCGATGAATTGAAAAGTATTTATCGTGATGAGACGTTGGCGCGTCTGCGCCAAGTATTACTCGGCTACTTTGCTATTCCAGAAGCCAAAGCTGAGTCTGCTGGTACACCTTCCGCAGATCATCGTGCCAAGCGAGATTACAAGGTGCCCAAAGAGCAAATTGAAAAAGAAAAGGAGCCAAAAAAACCAACACACATAGATGCACGCTTCAATGACGTGGAGCAACGCAAAGAGATTCTCAAGAAACTTTTAGAGTGCCAACATTGGAAGGAGGCCGATCGCCATACATGGGCGCTTTTGGCCGCATCCTGCGGTGGTGGTGACCAGATGCCTTTTGAGTTGATCTGGAGAGCGGTTCCCTGTGCGTTGCTCTACGACGTCAATCGTCTCTGGTGTGAGGCCAGCAATTTCCGTTTTGGATTCTCCGTGCAGCGTGCACTCTGGGAAGCATTGTTAGCGCTATCAAGTTCAGCCAATCCATCTTCAGGTTCGGGAAGTGTGAAGCAGCCGGCACAGATTTTTGCTGAGTTTCTGCAATCCCCCACCAGTCTTCGCCTGGACGTACCCATTTCAGTTCATAGTTCTGCTGTTTTGGTTCCCGGTTTCTACCCACGGGGTGGAATGCATCGGAGGTGGGATGAACACCAGGGCTGGCAGATGTCGTGGGACGGCAACTGTCTAATCAGCCATTTTGCTGAAGTTCATGCTCGTTTGGTTGATTGCGGTCTTGTGGGGGTAAGCCTCGACGCTGTTACCCGGAAGCAATTGAAAGCTCTTCATCAAGGTGCTGCGCCCGCACCCTCTGCGCAACTCAAGGCAGAGGCAGCTTCTGCACGCGAGCCGGCTCAGGCCAAGCAACCCGCAGCTCAACCTGCTATGCCTCAAGTGTCAAGACCAAACCAAAATTCTACACACTATACAGACAAAATTTATTTAATTGTCGTACTTTGGGCTTTGTTTACTATATTTTTGATGTCGCTCGCTGGCCCCACGGTAAAGAAAGCATGTTATGAAGTACTATCTATTTACGTTAGAGGATTCTGTTATCTTTGGCATGTACCTTCTGGACTAACGAAATAAATAACTTCTTAGAAATTTGAAGCACATCCTGCCTATTATAAGTGGATCATCCTTTTTCTCACATCAGCCTGAACAGCCTCGCTGTATCGACGCATTGATCTGCTCAATCAAGCCCCCAAGTGGTTTAAATAAAAAGGCGACAACTTTCCTGGCAGAGGGGGAACAAGGGGATAGGTGAGCTAGGATGCTCAAGTTAGGAATTAGGATTTGTACTAGTGTATGAGCAGGAGGACGCAGATGATTTCTATGTTGCAGGAAGAAAGCTTGCTGCGCACATAGCTTATTTCAAAGAAAAAGATATTTCTATTGCAACCTTGCAAGCACTTATAAGGGATTTGTTGCCTGAGCACGAAGAGCTGCAGGAAGCATTGAGAAGCATTGTCGCCAGACCAGGTTTTCTCCAGCTTGTACAACTTGCAGACAGTGAAAAAGGAGTTGCTCAGAAATGCGTATTTGCTGAAAGCCTGAGAAAGATATACAGCGCTGAAACTGTTTCTGCAGCCGAAAGTCTCGTATGCGGGATGATTGGGCTAGGCGTAACAACCGCGAAATATGAATCAGCAGTAAAAAAGATTGTGATTGATACTGTTACCCAGCAGAGCAAAGACAATGGGGTTCAAGTTGAAACACAAGGAGCCAACTCTACTGAAAAGAGGCATGCCCAAGGCAAGAGTAGAGAGATTGCCAAAATTCACAGCCCCGTGGCAACACCGCAAAGCTCAAAAAGAACGAAGTTCTTGTTTCTTGGGATGTATTGGTTCATATGTATATTTATCGTAGCATTTGCAGCTTTTTTTAGATTGCCTAAAGCCAAAGTAGTAACTGAACCTAGTACAAATACTATAGATTACGGTGAACTGGAACGTATACCTCCCTCTTTGGGCAATTTGGATTTATGCCGAGCAACGCAGGATATTAGATTTCCAACATCCACCTATGGTGAATATACAAAGCCACTAAAAGGCGGACTAGGGCGATTTGCCCCTCCCAGCAATACAAAAGAAGCTGAAACATGGTGGAAATACTCCTGCTCTGAAATACCTGGAATTTACGACTGGGAAGCAAACTAGTAAGCGTTTTCATGACAGGGCAACTCTATTTAATCAAAAGCCAATTTAAATAAATATCCTATATTCTCTAAGTCGGTGTATGATAAAAATGTTGCTACAAAAATGCTACAAAAAAATGAACTCAAAGGCAATAATGGGAAATCTTGAGAGGAGCATTCCGCACTCCTCTCCTAAAGCGGTATGGATTGCACAGGCAATAAGAAGAGTATTTGTGATTTTCCAAATAGTCCAGGCAATCGTGCTTGTCTTGTTTATTGCTAATTTCCAGACTTACTCGCAGGAAATGGTCTGGATAAAGATTTTGATATCTATTGCGATAGCTCTTTCTATCCCAATTACAATCTTAATAGGTGCTATGACTGCAATATTCTATGAGTCTATTGCTGATATATCCGTAGACATTCGCAGGTTACGCCTCATTAAGCAAATGGGTAGGGAGATCAATTGGAGTGATGAGTAGAGATAAAAAAACTGCTGCACGTTAATACAGGTTGACAATATTGTATGTTTTTTAATATCAATTCTTAGCGTAGTCCGCGATAATATCAATAACATAACTCGGTACTGCGGCCAAGACAGACAAAAGCAGACCAATTATTATAGACATTCCACGTGATACTTCTTGAACGTTTCTTGCACGAGCCATGTGACGCAAGTATGGAAAATATAGGCCATACATCAGGCTCATCGCAATTGAGGCACTAATGCTCGGATCGTATCCAGTGGAAACCGCTATTAAAGCAGCAATGATAAATACAATAGAACTAACATAGAAATAGCTCCACACTCTAATTTGAGTGCACACAGCAAATGGGAAAAAGAAAGCAATCCAAGAGAAGCCTGCCGGGTTTTTTATTATCGATATGTTATGTCTTCTATTGTCACTCCCGATTAAGACAGGGAATGCACCGAAGTCTTTTTGAAGTGTGTAACCATGGCTGAGATGTTCATCAATTGCGTTGAGGCGAAGTTTCATAGCTTCACTGACATTGTTATCCGAAGCCCGATCCATATGCATTGTACGATGATGTTCAGAAACTTCTCCTGTTGAAGGAATTTCCTGGGATTCCTCAATAGCGTAATGCATGGACTGTGAAGAAGCTGGTATTCCAGAATTGCTAAGAATATCAAGATTGATTGAGTTTGGAAGACCGGGCTTTCCAAAAGAAAGAGTCATTCCGGGGGTTAGTGTCAGCCAAATTCCTGTTGCTTGCTTGCACCCTTTGAGAAATAGTCCGTTGGTGGATGGTGTGTGGCCATCGCCATCAATAATTTTGAGTAAATCGCCTGTTGAACTGATCGTTGCATGCAGGCTAGAAACCGTACTGTATTGTGCTGGAATTACCACATCACATACTGGGTTTCTGCCAATAGTGATAGTGCCTTCGCGTGAGTTATGTTCAGCGATTGGCTTGCCAGTTATGGGATCTAAGAATCTCAGCTCCATGAAAAATTCAATTGGCTTATCCAAGCGTACATCGTAAATCAAAGCTTAACCATGCATGAAATTAAGGACACACTTCAAATATTGAAGCGTTTGGAGCCGAAAAGCTGAAGCTCGTAGAAACTGATTGATTTAAAAGTCATGCCGCGCAATTGAAGCGTTTAGCTTTCGCTGGATGAGTAATTCATCCACTGACTTAGGCTTAAGATGATTCAAGGTTAAAACAGAGGTTTTATTGTGGCGACAGCTGACAATTCTCATCTCAGGAGACTGGGCAGCCAGTTCGGCAAATACGTATCGAAACAGAAGGGAAACGTTCCATCACCTGCAGCGCTTCAAGGGGTGATAGCTGATTTAGCTGCCGGCGAGTCTGAATTGATAGCACCACTGCGCGACCTGGTCAGTAAACAAAGCTTTACAGCTCTCCTTCCCTATGCACGATCAAATGGCGGGTTAATCCAACGCGATGCGCTGATTCAAGAGATCAGCCGCGTTTACCACCCCGACGTGCTTGTTCGAGTGGAAGAAGTGTTGAATGGTTTCTTAGACGCATCAGGGGGAATCGCTACATCACTCATGCAAGATCAATCGTCTGTGCAACCCGAGAAAGCGGTAATAACTAATGAGGTATCACCGCTAGATCGGATGATTAGTGAAAAAGCAAAACATGTAACTTCAGGCCAACAAACACATCCTGTTGTTGATAAAAGCCGCACAGCTTCTTCTTCTGACAGAACTCACCCTATTGTAGCGGTTGCAATTTTCGGAGTTACTGCTATCGCGGCCGCAGGAGTATACTTATCAATGAACCCAGGGGTATCATGT
>Ga0247834_1004394_pt1 | contig 17868 bp, 1 predicted proteins | sample LaCruzMarch2015__8_FD_187118 | JGI IMG/M metagenome (GOLD analysis project Ga0247834, IMG submission 187118) | Freshwater microbial communities from meromictic Lake La Cruz, Castile-La Mancha, Spain - LaCruzMarch2015_12m | ecosystem: Environmental > Aquatic > Freshwater > Lake | place: Spain...
GATTTACCCCAGAAATCTGGGGTGAATTTGGGGTAACCCCAAAAAAATCCCAAAATTCTGGGGTAACCCCAAAAACACCCCAAAAATTTGGGTCGAAATGCGCGGGTTCCACAAACAAACACAATGCAGGGCTGGATTAAGAGCAGGGGTGGGGACAAAAAGAAGAAGAAAAAAGGGGGGGGGGTGGGGGACTAGTGCTTGCGCCATTCAGGATTAGCGGCCATTCTTTTCCATCTGGCTTGTGTCTCTTGAAGGTCTGATGCTGTATCAACTGGACGTTTTTTCACTCTACTGTAGCTGGTGCTGCCAGTGCCCTTCAAAGCCCCAGGATCATTGGTATCAAATACTTTGCTCTGACAAATGCTAGAGAAACGCACCCTGTGCATAAATGCAAGAGATTCAACAGAAGCAACAACAGTAATTGTAACAGCTGCAGCCCAGTCTTTCCTCTGAAGTCCAATGAATTCCAGCGCTGAGTGGATGCCATCTTCTATGACCAGCCCTCTGATCCCCACGACCCATGGTAGAATTTTGACTTGCCATCCAGCTGTTGAATACAGACGAAGGGCCTCTTCAACTACTGCATATTTGAGATTCTTGCGATCATGAGCCGCCTTTAACTGATCAGGGAAACTGTCAGAGGGACGACAAAATTCAAGGATTCCAATCCTCTTGTTCTTCACAGAAACTGCCACACCGTCGGGCCTCAAATTGTCTGCTCTCACTAGGTTGGATGTTGGCCTCAGTTCCACACACCCTTCTTGTTGTTGCTCTTGTCGCACAGGTGACAACTCCAGCCCAGTGCACATCAGCGGTGTGTCCCAGTAAAACTGCCAGTGGTTCCCAGCTCTGCTTGCAATGAATGAGGAGATAGTACCCCATGCCTTATCATGTGCAGCAGTCCTAGCCTCTCTGAACCTGGGACAAACACAAGCAAAGTGTCCAAGTGTCTCTGTGGCTTCCATTGCACAGTGAGGGCATACACTGGATTGTGTCTTGCCAATTCTATACAGGTAGGCTGCTGTTGGGTAGATACCACTCATAGCCTTTATCCAACAGCGGATTGCAGGGACGCTGCACCGCTGTATTGATCGTGCAATTACCGTTCCCTGCCCACTGTGGAAAAGTGAGCGAACAAAGATTGTGCTCCTGGACTTGACAGCAAGCAATATATTTGCAGCAACAACTCTAGCAAGGATAGACTTGTTAGGAGCACTATCTCTAGGGAGGTTGGCGCCAAATCTCTCACGGCATGCAGCCCTGATGCTGAGGCCCAATGAGCAGTATTTCTCAGGACCTGGACACAGCTCCTCTTCCTTAGAGACACATCCCAGACTTGCTCGTTCATCAGCCAACTCATTTTGCAGACATCCACTATGGCTCTTGATTTTGAACAGAACAGTTCGACCAGTCCTAGAGCGCAAGAGTGCCAGGATTAGTATAATCACATCAAAGTGTGCCAGGTCTCCAGGATCAGGCCAAAAATCAGAGTAACCCCACCGTTTGAGAATGAGCAACAGGACTAAAGAGTCAATAAATACCAGAAGGTCAGTAGTGGATGGTGTTTTGAGCAGAAGTGCATGCAAGCTGGCAGCCTCTGACCGAAGCGTTGATAATGGCCCCCCCACTGGTGCAGAGAGTTCAAGCAGAGGAACAGGCCCCACCCCTACAGCATATCCAGCCCCCATTCGTTCTTGCTTGTAATTCACACTACCATCAGTTCCTGCCACCCAACCCAACCAAGTATATTGGATAGCATCCTGCTGATTGGCTCTATGGAGTTGCAGTGCAAGGGGAAGCACACCCTCCCTCCAATGAAAATCATACCTTTGAATTTGCCAATCCCCGAGGGCCTGCTGGAGGGCCAAGGGTAGAAGAAGCTTACTATTGACTGAATTGAAGTTTCCTAGGAGCCATACCTGGGCACTATGTTGCGCAGGTACTGTGTCCCAGCTCGACTCTGACCAGCATCGAACACTATGATGTATCAAACTCTTTTTAGGCAGTTGAGCACAGAGCCTTGCTCCCAACCTGGTCAACATCCTCATATCTGCAGCAGACGAGCTCAAAGGAGAATTTTGTCTAAGCACCCAGACCTCCTTGGGATGCTTGAATGCTTGCTGTAGAACTCCATGTCTAGTATCTGGGTCAAATGAATCAAGGAGTAACAGTGCTGGAACAGGAGGCCATTGGTCCACCCCTCCCAGCTGCACATCACCTGGAGAAGGAGAATAAAATTGCTGGAAATGGGGATTGTAGGTAACTGCCCTGGCCCCTACCAGGAGCTCAACTCCAGTAATTGTGCAGATGCAAGCAAGAAAGTGCCTGCTCCAATGGACTTGGTAGCTAGCGTCTGCTTGTTCTTGAGCCAGGCACGAGGCACACAGGGTCTCTAGGAAATGCTCTGTTGGCCCTGCTGTTTGCTGCACCAGTGCCACCAGCATACCATACTGAGCCATATGCAACTGAAACACTCTTTGTGATGGGGTACTGATAAGCACACGTGCATTGCGCTGTAATATCTCCCACCCAGCAGGAGCTGGTAGGCTTCTGGGGTAGTGGTTAGACAGGTCAACAGTCACTAAATCAGGAAGTGGGGGGTCTGACTGCCAAGGGTGCAACATGGCAAGGGGACGCCAAACAGCCTCGCGTCTTCTCCGCAGCACACCCCTGGTGATGCCCTGCAACGTGCGCTGTCCATCAGTTCGCTCAGTGCCAAGCACCCACTGCCCACGGCCAGATCTGCCTTCAAGATCTCGTGGCATGTTGAACCACTTTTGAAGCTCCTCTCTTGCCACTGTCCATGGAGGTCTGGCACAGGCTTCCTTGAGAGTTTCCACTGCACTAGCCATGAAACAGTCTCTGACAAATGCAAGAGAGAGGGCAGCCAACCGACCCGAGGGCACACCTGCAGTAGCATCCTGGACCACAATAAAGCTGCTTGCAACCAGAGGCTGCCAAACCCTGTCTAAGGGGGCAAGACACTCCACAGTGAGGTGGTCATTACCATTCAATGTGAAGGAGAAGACTGCCCTGAATCTGCATAATGTTTCTCCCAGTTGGCCGTCAGCAACTGAACACAAGGGGGTTTCCGGTACTTGAGCGTTGGCCATATGGTTTAGCACTACACAGTCATGTTGGGCAGTTGAGGAAGCTACGCCCTTGATGCAAGGGGGAATAGGTGGCTGGGGGGGCAGCATCACTGTCATGGTTGGCCACTGTACTAAGGATGCAGTGACTGCTTGGCAGCTGCGCCACCTTCCACAGGAGACACTCACCCTCCTATGCAACACAGGGGCAGCACAAACATTTGGTTCCAGCGAGGGAGACACACTATCATCATGAACTATTGGTCCAGGTCGTCCACCAGGGCTTCTGTCCAGTTCCTGGTGCTTGGACAACCATTGAATCAGGGTTTGATATGCCTGTTCGCTTACTCTATGAGGTGCCACTTCTCTCCATGCAAGCCATCGTTGGCCAGGGCCTTGCAGCTGGGCTACAGTGGAAATCCCTGCGCTGACCAATTGACGCAGGGTGCGTGCACAGTTCAAAGCTTGAATCCAGTCACTTGGAGAGCCAGTCCCAATAGCTCTAGTTTTCCAGGCCCCCAGCAACTGAGGCCACAGGGCCACCATTATCAACTGTCCGCAATTTGAGGTCCATGGGCTGGAGACCTCTAACCCCAGTTCGTCCAAGCGCACTAAGAGCAACTCAACCACTGAGTGTGCTTGCCCCCCAATACGCAATAGTCTCTGCAACTGGCACAGGGTAGCACAACCTTGGTCCTGGCAAGCCTGTTGCAGCCTGTGCAAGGTGAGGCAGGCAACCTCACCTGGAAGTCGAATGCACTGGTCAAGGAGTTCCAAAACATCATTAACCCACACTTCCACAGCTACCTGGCATCCCCGGCCACCATCTTGCTGGCTGAGGATCATAACTGCACTGTCTAGGCTGGAGGGGAGTCTCCAAGCGTGCTTGTATCCCTTGGCCCAGATCCTTGTGACCTTGTCAAGTTCACTCTGTGTCCATGGTACCAAACCAGCACTGTATCTGAAGACTGAGGCAATGCCAATTGCTATCACCATTTCTTTTTGAGGAGGGGACAACACCTTATCCTCCCTCAGCGCCTTTAGCCGCAGTTCCATTTCTCCAAGCACATGGGTCTTTTCAGCGCTAAAGTCTCCAGTCAAGGTGACGCGAACTCCAAGATATTTATGAGCACAGTTAGGAGGGATAGCAGGGAAAGTAAGGCCATTGAGGGTGATGCTGTTAGTGGAGACCTGCTCACCTGTGCTGAAGTCGATGGCAGATATACATGACTTGGACATGTTCACAGCAATGCCCACCCAGCAACAGAATCCTCCCACCTTTTCCACCATGGTCTGCATGGCTGGGATGGCGTCTGGTCCATCAGTGTGCAGATTGGTGTCATCTACAAAACCACTAGCTCCTGTGGGCTGGGATAGGCAGGGCAAGGAACATCCTCTCCCATTGTCACGAAGTGTCTTGAGCAGGGGGTTAACTGTGGAATCAAAGATGTTTGGGCTTGGCACATCTCCTTGCTTCACTCCCCGCCGGAGGTAGCATGCAGCAGTCTCGCCAAAGGGGTTGCCAACAGAGAACCATGTTCCAGTGTACAGTCTGCGGAATAGGTCTATATCAGGATGGGGAAAGCCATATGCTTCTAGTACCAAGAAAATTGCTCTGTGGTTGACTGCATTGAAGGCATTTTTGAGGTCTAAGTACAGTACCACTGACACTCGTCCACAGCGTCTGCCCTCATCAAGGATACATTGGAGCTTGGATAATTGACGCTTAGCACTGCGGTGCCTCCTGCAGCCCTCTTGTGCTTCATCCAGTATTGCATAATCCTCCAGAGCCTGTGTGAAACGCTTGTTAATGATTTTTGTTGCTACCTTGTACTTTGTGCAAAGGTTGGCCAGCGGTCTTCTGTCTGTCATTGCAACCGCTGCTGGCACCTTATCAACAAGAGTAACCAGCCCCCCAGTCCAATCCTCTTCCCCAACGGTTGGTTTCTCACCCTGGATGAATGCGTTGACGGCAGCTAGTAGAAACTCTAACAGAGCGCGAGGGGCATGGATGTAGTATTCATATGGTATCCCATCTGTTCCAGGGCTCTTTCCCAAGGGTAGTTGACGTACACACTCTGCCAGAGTGTCAAAGTCCACTGGTCTGTTAATCAATGGCTGTAAGCCAGGGGGTATCTTCCTCAGAGCTTGCCAGGTCTTAAGAGGGACAGGGCATGGAGGTAGGTCAGCAATGGCAACATCATCGTGCACAGCGACACATTTAGCACAAAAGAATAGCACAGCACGTCTGGTATTACCATGTTTTTGCCCCACAGCTTGAGTGATGATTGGCTGAACCCCTGGTTGATGGCATGCAATGCAGACAGACTCTGAATCCATTCCCTCAGTCGCCATATGCAGTTCCTGCACAGCTAACATGTCATCTGGGACTATGGCAATATATGGCACCTCAGGGGCAAGTGTGTGCAGAGAGGCATATTTCCATGCATGGGCAAGTGCACACCACCTAGCCAGAAAGTCTCCAAGGGGCCTAGGACCTCTGAACCATAGCTGGATGCCACTGCTGTCACCCACTAGCTTCTGCACTGCTTCCACTTCGTCAATTGTGCTGAGGAATTCTAAAAAAGCACACTGGGAATCACTGGTTACTGCAATGCTCACCCCCAACTTGACTGACCCAGACACTCCCCACATCCTCTGGCATGGCTGCCGCTTGCCAAGGGCTGCTTGCACCATCCTTGAGTCCACCGCTCCACCACGAGCAATCAGGAGAGCCCGCAACTGTTGCACATTCAAATATTTTGCCTTGGCTATGCGCTCCCTGATGGCTGCCTGCCGAACGTCAATTGCCTCTTTTGCTTGCACAAGCCAATCTTGCAGGCGCTGTCGAGACTGGGAGGAGAGAAATCGCGAAACAGGGCCACACAGTCGTGGTGGTAGGCAATACTTGCTATGACGCAGTTTTGTGTTTAGTTGTCCCACAACACTGTTCCACACTGCAGTCCTGTGAGGGTTGCATCCCAATCCACCTGGATCATGAATGGCACTGTGGACTAGGGCACGGGCTAGGTGCAGCAAGTTCAACTCACGGAACAACACTTTGTGGCCATCAAACTCAAAGGGTCTTCGCCTGGTCTCCCCAAGCCTTCTCAACCGCCGTGGTGCTAGGGCCCGCGCTGCCATGTCAGCAACAGACTCAGCCTGATGCAGCGCTTGAAATGGATCCAGCTGGTTTGCCTGGTTACGGAGGACAGCAAGGCCCTCACATACCAACTGGTTCCACTCATCAAGCCTCTTGGCCAACACCTTAGGATCTGCCAAACACCTTGGTAGGGGTTGTGCCTGCCTGAGAGGACGACAAGCACCTGCATAACCAATCCCAGCAGCAGATTGGGGCAGGCGCAGCAAGATCATGGCATGGTCAAATATATGCCTATCAGGGGCCCAGAACACATAGAGTTGAGAAATTGGCAGGTTGGTAGGGTACACCCAAGCTCGATCCAGCACAGCCTCTCGAACACACAAGCAGGCACGCCATGTTGCTTTTGGAGGCCAGTTCTGGACTTCGCCAAGTTCAACGTCCTGTAGCCACATTGCCACTTGCTCATCAGCCTTCCAGGTTCTACTGCTGATTGAGTATCCCCACCTGCCGCCAGCAGGAGCAGCATTTGCATCTCCTGCAATAATCAAATAGTGCCCTGAAGCAGCTGCCAACATTTTGATATGTCCTAATGTCTTAAATATTAAGTTCCTTGCTTGCTCAGTTGCTTCAGACACCACATATTGGTAGAGGCCCACAAACCACCAGGTGTGAGGGAGCTCTGGTCTGGTGAGCTGGAGGAGGAGAATGCGCCCCTGCACCACACTGGCCCACTGAGCTTGGTCTAATCCTGGTGGACAAGGGACCTCCAGTTGCTTTGTGTGCCGCGCCACAGCAGAGTGGACCACTGCTCCAATCCCAACTGGCCGTCCAGGTGGAGCCCTAATGTCTGTGAGGAGGGTCCACTCCTCCCCCAAGCTTGCTTCCAGTTCTGCCCGTTGCTTGCCAATTTTATTTCTGGGAGTGCGAAGATCTCCCAGGAACAAGATATCAGGCCTGTGCCGCTCCACTAGGTTAACCAGTCCACACATAGAGCAGGCCAGTCCTCTGAAGCCCACATTAATAAATCCCACTGCAAAGGGGCTGTCCCACAGGTCTGGTCGCCCAAGCAACTGTGGCCCAGCCTCAAGGGGGCGTGCATCCAGTTGTATCCTGGCTGAGGTGACCAGTGTGCGCCCAACAGGCGCCCTTGACCCAAGAGGAGACTCAAACCACTCACTGGGTGGCAGGACCTCCCATTGGTGTGGGCTTGGAGTATAGGGCTCTTCAAGCACACTGGCCTCTGCACCATTGTGTTCCTCCCTAATCACATCATCCCACCCTGACAGGATTCCAGCCTGCTGGGTTGAGTATGATAGGTTATCTGCCTTGAGCACTGATCCAAGAGCTGACACTAGTTGATCTGGTGGCTGGCACACAAAAGGAACTGAGTCCAACCAACCTTGGATAGCCCCTGCTGGCGCTGCAGTGGGACCAGAGGCAGCTTGCAGCTCAGGTTGTGTGTGACAGGGACTATCCTGACTCAACCAACAGGAACTAGAGAAGCTTCCCAGTGGTTCAGACACCCTGCAATTGGACTGACCCCCAGAGCTCTCCTGCACTGGTAGTTCCCCATCAACAATCTGGTTATCAGAGAAGACTTGTCGAAGGCACTGTTGGAGGGTCAACGGTGCACGTCGCACAGCCTCCTGGACCTCAGTATGTGCTGTAGGACTTGGATTGTCACCACCCAAACTTGAGGGTTTCCCCAACATCAAGGGCTCCACAGATGACTCTGTCCAACCAGGCTCTTGATCCTGCCATCTGGTGCCCTCCCCAACTGTAGCCACTTCAACTCCCCTACTAGCCTCCAGTTGGCTCCCACCAGCAGACACTGGTGGTGTCCTCTGACTGGCCAGCCTACTTGGTTGATCATCCCTACCATCCAGGGCACGCTTGCGTCCACTTGCAACAGGCCTATTGATTGAGGGTGGACTTTCCCCTACCAGCACTGTCACTGGTTCACCTTCAGGCACAGGCAACTGCTGCATGCATCCCAGAAACTGCCCATCACCACTGCAGAAGCAGCGGCACCTTGGGTGGAGACATTTAAGGTAGACTTTGCACTCTGCATTATAGGAGACTAGCGCCCCATTGCTGTCGTGGGTGGGATTTCCTGGACGCCAGATCTGCGCTACAGAACATGGCCTGGCTGCATTGGTCTGCCACCTGAAAGTAGCCTCCCTAGTTGATCCATTCATGAAAGCCAACCGCCCCGGGGGTTGGCCTGCCTCTGCTAGGAGGTGAAGTAAAGCTGCTTGTACCCTTCCCATTGCCTCCTTAAGACCATGAGAGCTATTCTCCAGACCTCTGGAGAACTTGGGCTGCTTGGGCCGTTGGGCTGGGCATCCATCCAGATTCCCCTCAGCCTGCTCTGCAGGCACCAGCCACGCCGCCTCCTCAGTTCTGGTGATGCAGGCAAGCAGAAAGGTTGAGACAGACTGAGCACCAGGCAGCCAAAGGGGAGTGCAGGTGTTATCAGTGAGCTTCCACGACAGTGGAAGGCGGAATTGCCTATTCCTACTGTAGACAGCTGGGTCCACAAAGCTCCTAGTTTCTCCCCCTGCTGTTGTATATTGGAGTTGGGGTAGAGTGCTGAGAACTATTGCCTCCTTCTTAAGTGCAGCAGTGTTGCAAGGAAAGGTAAGCCATGGATATATTAGGTGATAGCTAACTTTCCAGCCCTTCACAGTGTGCCTACTGCCATCAAGAACCAATGCTTCAACACATTTAGGACATGTTGCAACTGCCAGCGGGCGGGTACTCTGCATGTGCTGTTCCCATGCTGTGATAACCCTCTGACACATGGCATGACCCTGCTCTGGAGTCATTGCCCCAGCCTCAGCTTCAAGGTCAAAGTAGGCCTTGCATGCCCGCTCTGCTCTGATAATTTCATAGAAACAACGAGTTGGAGCACCTTGCAGCATTTGGGTAATGAACTCCTGCACACTTCCAAAAGCCCCAAATACTTTCCCAACTGCCCAAGTTGATGGCTGTTTCTTGGTCCAAACATCTGCTGCTACATAGAATGCAGAATGTGCTATTCTGTCTGATGCATTGAACATTGCTTGTTGCAACCTCACCCCTTGTTCCTTGATGTTCCATACAGGGAATGCACACATCTTTTCTCCAGGAGGAACTGACCCTGAAGGTCTAGCATACAATCCAGTGGTCCCAGGCACCCATGGGGCAAGTCCAGGGATTCTGCACACACTTGGAATGACACACTCCAGGTTCCTGCAGCCCCCCTGAGCAGTTACTTTATCCACAGGCTCTGTTACTGCTGCTCCCATATGCCCCTGGTGTGGTAGTGCCACAGCATGAGCTGCTTGTGCAGCGCTCAGGAGGCAATTAGTATTGGCAGCTAAACCAGCAAATTCACCATTGAGCAGACCAGGAGGGGGGTTGCTTATTGCTCTAGGCAGAAACCCCAGATACTTCAAGGGGGCTAAAGATTGCACAGCAGCAGCAACTTCTGCATTTTCTCTGGCACGAAGGCTGAGAATATTGTGAAAAGAGTCCAGGACACTACCAAGGGCATTCCTCTTTAACCCAGTGCTTGTGTTGCGAACACACTCTAGCAGCTCAGGGTTCATGGTACTGCATAGGTCACCCCAAGGCCAGTCTGTGATTTGATGCTTAGGGCAACACTCAGCAAGAGACAAAGTGTTCAGCTGTGCCACTTGGATGCGATAGAAGTCACGCAACAGATGCAATCTCTTCCACAGCATCCAAGTGAGTGTAGCAGGGAGAATAGCAGCCACAGCCTTGCAGACTTGCTCAACTTCCAACACAATAGCAATAGGCAGAATATTGTCCAAACTGAAAAGCACCTTCAGGGTGTAACACAATTCCTGCTCAAGGCCCCAGAGAGACATCCCAACCTGGTCAGACAAGTCACTAAATGTCTGCTCTGCCACAGCAAGCTGCCTACCAGGAGCTGCAGCACATACTGCTACTGACAATTGAGACTTGAAATTCCCAACTAAACCTTCAATCCTACAGATGGCACTGAGAAGGAGCTCAGGAGATGAGATGGAATGTGACTGCCAATTCACATTGCTTCCCTCTTGGTCCTGAACGCTAGCCAGCAGCTTCTTGTATCCATCAAGCTTGCTGAACAGCCCATGCAAGGGGGGGCCAGTGCTTTGTAAGCCTCCATACTGGCTATGAGGCCCTGGCTGCACCCTGACAAGATTGTCAACTCTGAGCCAGAGGGCATTAATGCAACTGGCTTCAACTGGCACCAAAGGGTCCAAGTCACTATCATCTGCCATCACAGCTCTCTGCTCTTGCAAACCACCAGCCCCCACAGCAACATGATCAAGGAGGTCTACAATAAAGCCCACCACTTGTTGCCCATAGACACAATTGTAGTGATTCAGGCCATCACGATTGGCTCCATGAGTCTCCTGGTTGAGAAACTTCATCCATAGTACTGCAGAGTCTGGAAACTGATCAAACATACAGGAATGATAATACCTGTGGACTCCATGTCTGGCATGGTCAGGCACCTGCACCAGAGTCGTGAATGCCACCTTTTGGTCAAACCAGCTCACTAATGCAGCTACAAATCTGTCATCAGTATGTGTAGACTGGTGCAGGTATAGGATAGCCCACATTTTTGCTGGCAGAAGGGGGTCAGGAAATGCAGGCAAAGGGTCAGTTGCAGGGCAGTGGCATCCCAGAGTAGCTGCAAAAGCCTGCATGTGCTTCCATCGCTCTGCCAAATGGGGTTGGGAAAGGTCAGGCAGTTGAGTAAAAATTCTTTGAAAGGACTGCAGATTTTGGAATATGTGGGTGCAGAGGCAGACTCGCATGCCTTCTGCATTGTTATCTCCTGTCATTGCTGCAAGAGTTTCCCAACGCTCACGGAAGACCCCTTGCAGCTGGGGGTCAGCCTGTCTGCGCCTCCTGAATGATTCAACAGCTTCTGCTTTTTGAATTTGGTGCAAGACACATAGGTTGAAGCAGGACCCTTCCCCCCTCACTGCATGGACTTCATCATTGATTCTTGTTACAATGTGCTTCCTGTTGTGTTGTACTATAACATCTCCTGAGATTCTGCCAAATGGTTGACTGTTCACATTGACATTTGGTGGGACTGCCCTGTGTTGTTCATCTATTAAGCTAAAGTAGAGCAAGCTACATGACTGGGCCACAGGAGTAGGTGCAACCTTATCACTTTGCTCTGGCATTGGGCCAGACACAGAGTTGATGCATGCTTGATCCTTATGCTGCAATGGATGGTTTGCAACTCCAGAACAGCTTCTATCTTTTATGCAACTTCCCAGCTCTAGATTATCTGCAGGAGGTCTCTCAAGACCAGAATAAGGTGCCCCATCAGTTAAGTTTCCTGTCACAACAGGACAATCAATGGTGCACTCTACATCCACTTTCTTGAGCTTGGAGGATGCATGAAGGCTTGAAGATACAGTGGGACCAGAGGCCAGCTCTCCTACTGTTACAAAGGACCTCCACATCTCACTGCCTGCCTCTTCCACCTGAGTCACTTGCTTTGGAGCAATTGATGGAAGGACAGCAACCTCAGTGTCAATCTCATCTCTCCAAAGGCCATTTGGGCATGGCTGATTACCATTACATCGACAAAAAATTCTCTTACAACCAGCACGAATGTGTTTAGACTGTTCACCATGACTCCAGTGCCCTCCCCCATATTTGATGGTGGCTTCCTGGCCTTGCTGTATTGCAACCCTGGATTTGAAGATGACCAAGCCAATACCAGAGCATGTGTCCACATATTCCACATCACAATTAGCATGGCATGAGTGATTGAGCAAAGGCATCTTGCCTCCCCACAGATTGATGGAAGGGTGGCCATCAATGTCAACACGATACTGGTACCCATTGATATACTTGCCAAGCTCCATGACATAGTTGCTGGCATATTCTGGCAAAGCCATGGCTAGGATGCCACTGTAAAAGCCTAGGGTCACACCAACTGGTATCTGCTGTGCAGCCACCAAGCCCCTTCCAACTCCTTCTATCTCCTGTTCTTGCAAGTACTGCTTGCTATTTGCCGTCGCCTCAGCCACCAATTCATGAATAATCTTGTCCCTATGGAATACATCAAGTTGCTGGAGCCAATCATCTTGGTCTGTACTGGGCACATAGCCAAGTTTGTAGACTCTGATAACAGTGCCACCTTCAGATTCACACGGCACTTTGCGTTTGCGCTGGCGAAGGACGCGAGGGGAGGGAGGCTGACTTGTGGCTGCCACCGCTGAGCTACTTACATCACCATTGTAACCATCATCAACAGGGACCCTTGCAACCCTACCCTGATTTGCAGGGACAACCTGGAGTGTAGCAGTGGTCATGGATGCCTTTGGCTGGGGGGCTCCTATTCTTCCTTCCCACAGAAGGGCACCTTGGGTGTTCCCAGACTGCTGGTATCCTCTCTGCCCAAGGTTGCCACCACTGATGGTTTCTTGCTGGGTGGTTGCAGTATCCTCAATCTCAATGGTGGGTTCCTGGTCCTGACAGCTGCCCATATTCTTGCCTCCCGCCCGCTGATGGGCCACCAACTCAATTTCACAGGCACCTGGTGTCCACAGTAGGCTAAAGGGGGTGTTAGATGGAAGAAGCCGCCTACCAGCATACATAAGGCACAGGTCAGGAGAAACACAGATTCCTGCAGCCACCCAGATATCAAGGCATGTGGAGTGGACAGGTAGTTCCAAGATGACAAGCAACCGACCAGTGCTGCACAATGAGAGGTAATGACACTGAGGGATTTCAGTTGAGCAGGAGCCAACTACTTCATCACAGAAGGGTCCAGCAAGGTATTTACCAATTATCCAACCTGGAGCAACCTCAGCAGGGGACCTTACCCCCAAGCCAAAGGAGTCAAGCTGCCCCTTGACTGAGCTCTCCACTGCTGTGGTGAGTGACCTACCCTGTCCACCAACTGCTACATTGATCATGAAGACACCAGAACAAGCCACTCTAGACTGGTGGATTTTGTATATTGTCCAAAGTGGTTTCCAAAAATACTTCCTTCCCGTTTTACTCCACAGCCGAGACAGGGAAACAAACTGCTGAATGTACAATGTGGTACTAAGTGAAATCCAGTTGAAATAGTTGTACTTGAGCACGACAAGTTGGCAGAATATGCTGAGGTAGACAGCAGCCTCCAACAGCGATGCAGCGATGCAAATGCCCGTCCAGATTGGAACCGGCCCGTGCATTGCCATCGTCGCCCGTGCTAGAGTTTGATCACGAACCAAATTATGTGTCAGGTTGGGCCTCACTCCCACTGACCCGGCAGCACTTAAGTCACTGTCCAAGTGAGCTAGTTGCACCCAATCAGTGTCACCGCTACTGATGGACTCAGCTATGGTACTGGTCAGTGCCATCCAACCATCTCCAGCCTCCCAGGAACCTCTAGTCTGCACCTTGGCCAAGGCATTGGGCATACTCCTGCACTTACTAATCAACTGCTCCCCTATAATACAGTTTTGCCTTGTCTTCACATTTCCAGCTTGCCCTAACCAGGTATTATAGTGTGACTTGGCCCCACTGTTGCCAAGTTGTTGGAGAAGGACTGGGGTGCCACTAGCCCTGGCCACTGAGGTGACAATGCTTACGCCAGTCCAAATTAGGGCCAGCCATTGCATTACCAGCACCACCCTTGCTAAACATTGATCACAGCCCATGTTCTTGCTGCAGATGTAAATACCAACACCTGCACCTGAAGAACCCCAAACCTCAACACAGTTATTGCTGCTGCTCTCTTTCCCCAGTGTATTCTCACAGACACAGCTGAGAGCACAATTGTCTACTCCTAACCCACCCTTGATACCAGGGCAGTTGCTGAACTTTTTGTTCACCACCAATGTGCCTTCAGTACTTCCACAGCTGCCACCAGCCCCAACCACTGTTATTGCATACTCAATGTGCTCACCACAGTTTACGCCAGAGCTTGCTTCCAACACAATCTCCTCAACATTCCAGCTGTTGGCCCCTGCCCTCCACCCATCTTGGACATAATTCCAGTAGTCACATTTAGAGCATGCCTTTGGTCTTGCCCTGAAGTTGGCACAGGGGGCAACACTGTCTTCTGCTTCTAACACTCCCTTGACATTGGCACAGTCATCAGCACCATTGCTTGCTTCTAACACTACCTTGATTCCAGCACAGTCACTAGAACTGTCACTAACTCTGTTTATAACTTCCGAGCCATCACAGACAATGGCACCAATACCAGATGTCTTGGAGACTGCATACTTGCAAGTGTCATTGCCTGTCCAGTTGTTAATTTGGTAGGTTCCAGACAACTGCATGACTCTTGCCCAGTCATTGAGGTCATTGCCTGTTCCTGACAAGTCTTTAACACCCACCCAGCCAGTAAACTGGCCCCCAGTTTCCACATCCTTGACACCAGCATCAACAACTACATGGACTCCTGTCCCAGAAATGTCTTTACCAGCACAGTTGTCAAAATCCTTGTTTGCCCTGGACACTACCACTGCACTGCAGCAAGCCCTCCTGTCAACAGACGACACCTCTGCAATGCTGGCACTTTTGTTGGACTTACCACCAGCACTCAGCATATTTTCTATACTCATATGGTAGCAGCCATAACTACATTCTTCTGGTACTCTGCCAACTTCAACACTTCTGCCAGCTTCAACACAGTTATCAGTACCTTTGACACCATTCAATGAGTTTCCATCTCCAGAGTAGCTGCTGACACCATCGCTCATGTTTTCCATATACTCAACACACACATTGTGCATGGTATCACTGCTTACTCCAATCCTCCAGTTGTCACTGGTACAGCTGACAGGACCATTGCCTGCTTCCCTCCTGCACCCCTCTGCCATATAAGCACAGTTATTGCAGATATGACCTGCCCACCCTGTGCTTGCTCCACCAATGCAATTGCAGCTGCCAATGCCAGTTCCCAATATGTCCACAATGCCCCTGTCTTTATTGCTCATGTTGAATACTCCTGATTCACCCTCAACACCAGTACTAGTGTGGTCACTGTTGCTGGCTCCCAACTTACCCTCAGCTTTAGCACAGTCTTGGATATCAGCACACACTTCCAAGCTGCCCTCAGCACTGGCACTGGCCATGATGACCCCTGCTGCTAGTACTCTTTCAGAGCCAATGAAGACACCATAGTATTGGCTTGTTACTTCTTTAATACTGACAAGGTTATGAATATGATTAAGTTGCTCTGATATCTCACAAAAGGCTACAACAACTAAAACAAGGCTCAGGATGATTGCAATGCCCAGTTCAAGACCCATTGGATTTCCAGTCAGTTTGTTCAGGCTGTTACTATTAGAGATGTTCAATCCAGATGGTATCTGGGGAGGTGAATCTATGGACCCCCCCCTGGGTGTTGCAAAGTCAATACAAGAGGACAAATTCTTCTTCAAGTCAGAGGGGGTGTGGTCTTCTCTTCCCATAGTGTGTGGTTTCTCTTTTGGAGGATAGTGCTGCAATAAAAATATCCATGCCCTGTCAGTGAGACGGTTGTGCCGAAACTGAGTCAAAATACGCCTCAGCTTGCTCCGCAGGGCCAGATACTGTGCTGATTGTCTGAAAATTTCAGCAGGAGTAAGACAGGTGTGCTGTGTCTCATGGTGATCTTGGAGCTTGTCAGCATTCTCATAAAGAAAAGTATGTTCCTGCCACACCCTGAACACTTGGTTTATGAGTTTGAGCTTCCCTTGGTACTGAAGAAGTGCTTGCTGAAGTACCAGTGGCTTGAAGTTTCTATGTCCTACTTGATCAAACCATGCTGTGAAGCACCAAGTAAGCTTGCGAAGTTTGTCTTGTATAGTGAACATCTGCTGCCACTGAGTTCTGTTGAGATTATGTGCATTGTCAAAGCGCTCTTTCCATGCTTTGAAGACTCTCTTGACTATGTTATGGTGCCAGGAACCTTGAATGCATTTCTTTTGCAAAGCATATGTCCTGACTTGAAGCAGACAGAACCAAAACAGAAGTTGCCTGTATATGATTTGACGACAAAAAACAATTTGATGAAAGAACTTTTTCCATTTCTTTACTACTTTCAAACACAGCATGATTTTCTGATACTTCTTGAGCTGTGCTTTGTGCACTTGGACTAACCAGGCAATCACTACTTCATGGAGAATATAACTGTTTTGGCTATCTAACCTGTTCCTGATGTAGGACCACTTATCATCAGCATCATCACAGCCATTGCTGTCTGCTCCAACCTGAACTGGTACACACCTTGAAGTGTTATTATGATCATTTTCCTCAAACACTCCCAGGACCTTTGTACAGGTAACCTCTAATGTATCACCACCCTGGATCCAGGTTTTGCCACAGTTATTGATAATTGGCTCATCCTTGATATCTAGATAGTAGTGCAGGTCATTGCTTACTCCAGCCACATCCTTTATGCTAGTACACTCTCCAGCACCCACCCTTGTACAAGCACCCACGGCACTGCCTGCCCACCTCATGCTTCCACGATCACCTATTTCCAATCCATTACCAACATGCCCCCTCCTGTTGTTCTGGTGCTTTGGCTGTCTCAGTATAGTCAACAGCTCACCACCACCCCTGACAATGCTGCCCTCCTTCAACAAGTCTTTGATGCCCACATAGTCAGTGATATTGTTGATTCCAACAACCATGTGTGTAGCACCAGTAAAGTCGTCTAGGCTGTAGTCAGAATCAGCCTGGACATCCTTGCCATTGCTGTTGCTTGGCACATCTTCCTGATTGGCACAGCCACCAATGCTGCCGTCCATTTCCAACACATCAATTCCTCCAGCATGTTCATTCATGTTTTTACCTGCCCCCAGCAAGCCCTCAAAAACCGACCAGTTATACCAAACATTATCTGCCCCCATTGCACTCTTGATACAGGTGCAGCTGATCTTGCCAAATGCTGTACCAGTATTTTTGAGCACCCTTCTCTTGCCTTCAGTACCACCTGTACTCAACTCACTCCTGACCCGCCCGCTCCCTCTGTACGGAGGTTTTGGTCGCTTCCACATCGGCGACGACCTATCACGACCTCCACCAGAAGGGGCGGGCCCGCCCCGTCAGAAGCGGCGTGCCGCTCCCTCTCCTGGCTCATCCTCATATGCAGCATCAAGGCGAATTTGCGACCACACCTTATAGGGGCCATTTTCATCTTCTGGTGCTTCAAGGCAAATAGCATTCTCTTTGACAAGATCAGCAATGGCCTGGAACAACACTTTTGCATTGACAACCATTTCTGCTTGCGCAAATACAGTACGCAGGTCAATTATGTCTCCCATGCGGGCAGCAGGTTCTGGCAATTCCTCAAGCTGTGTTTGCTTCCCTCCCTCATCGCCTTCAGTAGTAGGAGCATCTTGCCACCTGATGTTTTCGCCACTGGAAGTTACAGATGGAAAAGTTACTGTACCATCTGTATATAGAAAGTCCAACATAGTTTGCTTCACTTGGTCAATCGGCGCAGTATGCACAACTTGCCTACCAGCAGCAGCTCCTCCTTGTGCTGCAGGAGCACTAGTTGTACGCCTCTCAACTATGGCCATCCTGCACACAGCATTTCGCTGAAGGCACACCCGCGTAAAATGGCCGCTGGTTGGCCTGATGCCACTTCCTGACAGGCGTTCTATCAACCCTTCAGCGAGGCCTTTCCCCTGCATGAATATTGTCATCTCATCATTC
>Ga0247834_1004404_pt1 | contig 17837 bp, 14 predicted proteins | sample LaCruzMarch2015__8_FD_187118 | JGI IMG/M metagenome (GOLD analysis project Ga0247834, IMG submission 187118) | Freshwater microbial communities from meromictic Lake La Cruz, Castile-La Mancha, Spain - LaCruzMarch2015_12m | ecosystem: Environmental > Aquatic > Freshwater > Lake | place: Spain...
TCTTCGGCCCTTTCCTGAGCGATCGTCTTCATCGGCGGCTCCTCTCTCAAAGCAACCCGATCTTCCGATCGGGCGAGTGGGGCCGCCACCTCAACTTTCAACAATCAGCGGGACATCGCCCACTGTCGCAGCGCAATTCGAATCCGGCCTTCTTGTCGATCACTCGATATCCCAATTCATCGGCGCCAGCCGATGAACCTGTAGACAATTCACCGACACGCGCGAAGCGCGGGTCGGTGAATTCCTCCGCAATCGGTCCTTCCACATGAAGGCTTGAAAGGTCCCACGAAAATGGGCCTGTGATGTGTCGGCATCCGACCGCCACAATGTAGAGGACTTCGGACTCGTCGAACCTGGAAAGCATGAGTGCGAAGCGCCGAAGACTAACGTTGAAGAGCCATAGCCTCGCCTCTGAACCCTGCCAGAGCGCCAACGTCGCGTCTCGAGATTGAGGTTCAACTACTCTCTTCATGGCGTCACAAACTCAGTTCCGTTCCACGTGACAACGCCGCCGTCTCTCACGAATGTCGTCTTGGCGAGCAGCTTGGATCGTTGACGACCTGGTCAAGTTCACAGGCGGTGACACAGGCGGTGACACAGCCGGGCTGCCGGGCCCGTCAGCCGGCGAGGACGTCGCGGGCGATGACGATGCGCTGCACCTCGCTGGTGCCCTCGTAGATGCGGGTGACGCGGGCGTCCCGGAACAGCCGCTCGATGGCGTACTCCTCGACGTAGCCGTAGCCGCCGTGGACCTGGAGCATGCGGTCGGCGACGCGGCCGGCGGCCTCGGAGGCAAAGAGCTTGGCCATGCTTGATTCGCGGGCGGTGCGGGGTGACCCGGCGTCCTTGGCCGATGCCGCGCGCAGGGTCAGCAACTTGGCGGTGTCGACGTCGACGGCGCTGTCGGCCATCAGGAACTGGATGGCCTGGAGCTTCTCGAGGGCGGCACCAAAGGCCGTGCGCTCCTTGGCGTAGCGGCCGCCTTCTTCGAGGGCCGCGTCGGCGATGCCGCACGATTGGGCCGCGATGCCGATGCGCCCGCCGTCGAGGTTCTTGAGGGCAATGGCGTAGCCCCGATCCCGCTCGCCGAGAAGGTTGTCCTTGTGGACGCGGCAGTCCTCAAACGTCAGCTGCACGGTGTTGCTGCCGCGCAGGCCCATCTTCTTTTCGGCCTTGCCCACGATGAGGCCCGGCGTACCGGCCTCGACGACGAAGCAGCTGACGCCGTGGCTCTTTCTCTCGGGCGAGGTCTTGGCAAACACGATGTGGAGCCCGGCGTAGCCGCCGTTGGTGATCCACTGCTTGCTGCCGTTCAACACGTAGTTGTCGCCGTCGAGGACGGCGGTGGTGGCGAGGGCGGCGGCGTCAGACCCACAGTGGGGTTCTGAGAGGCAGAAGGTGCCCGCCCCGAGCTTGCCCTCGAGGTAGGGGGTGAGGAACCGGCGCTTTTGCTCGGCGTTGCCCTCGTTGGCGAGGATGTCGGCGGCGAGGTTGCACACAGCCATGGTGACGCCGGTGGCGGCGCAGGCCCGGGACACGGCGTAGATGGCGAGGACGTAGGAGACCACGTCGGCGCCGGCGCCACCGTCGTCGGCGTCAACCTTGACGCCGAGGAGGCCGAGCTCGGCCATCTCCTTCACGAGCTCGACGGGGAACCGCCCCTCGTGATCCCGCGCGGCGGCCCCCGGCGCCACCCGCTCCCGGGCGAAGGCCATGGCGGTGTCGAAGATGAGCTGCTGCTCGTCTGTGAACGTGCTTCCCGTCAACATGGGCGACGTATGCGTTCCCCGCCCGCCGGGTTCAAGCCGCACTGCGTCAAGAGCACCTGGTCGCTGGCTACGGCTGTTCGCTGCGAAAGAAGGCGGCCCTGGCGGCCTCAGGCTCTTCGTCAGGGCCCTTGGCGGCCACGTAGAGGGCGGCGTGGTGTTTGCCCTGCTGGCGGGCTCCCAGAGCGTCCAGGGCACGGGACAGACCCCACAGCGGGGCCGCGCGGGTGGGGTCGCAGGCCCGGGCCCGGCGAAACGCCACCACCGCCGTCCGGGGATCGGCGGCCTGCAGGGCCCCTTCACCCTTCGCCAGCAGGGCATCGGCGTCGCATGGCTGCGGCGCTGTCGGTGGCGACGTGTCCGGGCCACCACCGATGGCGACCGCCCGGGCCCGGGCCCGGCGGGAGGCGGCACCGTCGACGTCGTTTTGGCCCTGGCGGCGCTCGGCCTCGGCCACCAGGGCCCCGGCCACGGCGGCATCGAGGACGCTGTCGAAGGCCACCGTTGGGGCGGGAACTGGTGCTGCTGGCACGGCCGGGGCGGCGACGGCCACTGCTGCGGGCGTCGGTGTTGGTACCGGCGTCGGCGCCGCTGGCGGTGTGGCGGCGGCGAGCTGGCGGGCGGTGAGTTCGGCGACCTGGGCCCGGGCCCGCTCGACGAAGCGGGCCTCGGCGGGGCGGGTCTCGCCGTCGATGTAGCGGGTGAAGAGGCTCAGGGCGGTGTCGACGTCGCCGCGCAGGCGATGGCTCTCGGCCAGCCCGTAGGTGCCGTCGAGGCGCTGGTCGGCGGTGGCCCCGGGATGGTCGATGGCCCGCCCGTAGGCCTTCACGGCGTCGTCGAGGACCCCGGCCCGACGGAACGCCAGGCCCGCCTTGAGCCAGGCGTCCACCCGAGCGGGATCGCGGGTGGCGGCGGCGACGAAGCGGGCGGCTGCGTCGCCATGCTGCTCCTGACGGGCGAGGGCGAGGCCCTCCTCGAAGAGGCGCTGGGCCTGCTGCCGGTGGGCGGGGGACGCCGTCGGCACAGACGGCACCGATGGCGCGCTCGGCGCGACGGGCGCGACGGGCGCGACGGGCGCGACGGGCGCGACGGGCGCGACGGGCGCGACGGGCGCGACGGGCGCGACGGGCGCTGCAGCCACGACGGGGACGGCAACCGGTGCCGCCGGCACGCCGACGGGAGCGACGGGGATGACGGGAATGACGACAGGGATCGCGGGAACGGGAACGGGGACGACGACGGGGATCGCGGGTCCCTTCGACGCCAGGGCCGCCGGCCGTTCGACAGACGGCGTCGGCGACGGCTTCGGCGGCGTCGGCAGCGCGTCGAGGCCGGCCTGGGCCCGGGTCCGCAGGTCCGCGCGGTCGGGGCGGTGCTCGTCGGCGAGGTAGCGGGTGTAGAGGGCGCGGGCGGCGTCGACGTTGGCGAGGGCCCGTTCGACCTCGGCCAGCCCGTAGACCACGTCGAGGTCCGACGGCGACGCCGCCAGGATCTGCCGGTAGGCGACGGCGGCCTCTTGCATGAGGCCAGCCTTCCGCGCCGACAACGCCGCGTTGTAGAGGGCGGTGGGGTGCTTGGGGTCCTCGTCGGCGGCGGCGCGAAAGGCTTCGTAGGCCGTGCGGTGGTCGCCGGCGGCGAAGGCGGCTTTGCCTTCGGCCACACGGGCAGTGGCGTCGGCGTGGGCCGACGACGACGACAGCAACCCCAGCGACAGCACCGCCCACAGCAGGGGGCTTCGACGCCCGACGACAACGCCCATGCGCAAAAACGCCGCCGACACTGCAGAAGGGGTCGCCAGCATGAAGGGCCTCAGCGGGGAACGGGGCTCAAGGTGAAGCTGACCTCGTGGGTCGTGCCCGCCTTGGGAACGGTGACGATCTCGTCGAGGGGCACATGGCCCGGCAGCTCAAGATGAATCTTGTGGGGCTCTCCCGACTGGATGCCCTTGATGAGGGCCGGGGTCTTTTCCCCCGAGTCGCGTCCGTCGACGGCGACGGAAGCGCCCCGCGGCTCGCTGCGCACCACCAGGGTGGCGGGGCCCGGCCCCGTCGTCAGCACCACGATGCCGACGACGACGGCGAGGACGACGGCGATGGCGGCGACAGCCCCCAGCACCAGGCGGAGCCCGCCGCGATCGGTGCCTCGATCGCGATCCGCCGGGGCGCGATCGCGTCCCTGATCACGGGGACGATCGCGATCACTGCCGCGATCGCGGGGCGGATCGCGATCGGGGGCGCGATCGCCGCCGCGATCGCGGGTTGGCTCCGGCGTCGGCGGTGGTGGTGGCGGCGGCCGTTGGGGCTCGCTCTCCACGCGACCTTCGCTGGATCGCGATCGCGTGCGTTTGCGGTCGGCCTGGGTTGGTTCCGGGGCCTCGACGAGGCTTGGCTTGGGTGGGTCCGGGGCCCGCTCTTCGACCTTCGGCGGCTCGGGCTTCTTCTCGACCTTGGGCTCGTCTCGACGGGGATTGTTGATCGGGAAGGTGTTTTTGACCGACAGGCTGCCGTCGGGCTGGACCACACCGAGGGCGGCTTCTTCGGCGAGCTGATCCGCAAACAGCCGCCGCATGTACTGGGCGAGGCGGGACTGGGAGTGGACGATGGCCTCTTTGGCGAGGGCATCTTCGAGGGCAAAGGCCATGGCCTCGCAGTCGCGGAAGCGCTTGTTCTTGTCCTTCTGCAGGGCCGTCATGACGACGTCTTCGATGGCCGGCGGGCAGTCATCGCGAAAGCGTTTGGGCCGGGGAATGGCGCCGTCGATGATGGCCTCGAGGGTCTGCCCCTCGGTGTCGCGCTTGAAGAGGCGACGCATGGTCAGAAGTTCCCAGAGCACAATCCCGAGGGCGAACTGGTCCGTGCGGGCGTCGACGACCTCGCCCTGGGCCTGCTCGGGAGACATGTAGGTGTACTTGCCCTTCAGCACCCCCGTCGACGTGTGGGTGCTCTGCCCTGCCGCCTTGGCGATGCCGAAGTCGACGATCTTGGTGCTGCCCTCGAAGGTGACGATGATGTTCTGGGGCGACACGTCCCGGTGGACGATCGACAGGGGTTTGCCGTTGAGGTCGTGCTTGGTGTGGGCGTAGTGCAGGCCCGCGGCAGCATCGACGGCCATCTGGCAGGCATGGGCAAACGGGATCATCTGCCCGAAGGCGGCGACCTTGCGCTGGAGCTTTCGGATGTCCTGCCCGTGCAGGAACTCCATGACCATGAAGAGGGTGTCGCCGGCGCGGCCGACGTCGGCGATGGTGACGACGTTCGGGTGACGCAGGTCGGCAGCGACGCGGGCCTCGTCGAGGAACATCGTCACGAACTCGGGGCCACTCGCCAGGTGGGGCAAAATTCGCTTGAGCACGACGAGCTTTTCAAAGCCCCCCTCGCTCATCTGCTTGGCGAGGAAGACCTCGGCCATGCCGCCATGCCCCAGCCGCCGGAGCAGGGTGTATTTGCCGGCGATGACCGGAGCCTTCATGGCCATCGCGCTGCACCTGGCGATCGCATGGTTGACATAATCCTCAAACCGTCAACTCGGACGCCACCGACGCGCTGGGTCGTCGGTGTCGGGGGCGAGGTTAGGTGAGGCGGGCCTCTGCTGTCACCTTCTGCGGCGCCAGCCGAAGAAGCGCCAGCGCCTGCGTCATGGGATGACTGGCAGGGCGCCGCGGGCGGCTTCGAGTTTCTTGGCGCCGAGCATGCCGCAGGCGGCGTCGATGTCGAGGCCGCGGGTGGTGCGCACGAAGTTCTCGATGTGGGCGGCATCGAGCAGGCGGCGGAAGGCGTCGACGCGGTCGTCGCTCGGGCGGCCGTAGGGCGACAAGGGGTGGGCGTTGAAGGGAATCAGGTTCACCTTGCTGCGCTGGGCCCCCCGCTGAAACCGCGCCATCAGGCGACCCAGTCGGCGGGCGTCGTCGTCGGTGTCGTTGATGTCCTTGAGCAGCACGTACTCGAACGTGATGCGGCGACGGCGGTCGGCTGGAAAATCCAGGCAGGCGGTCAGCAGGGTCTCGAGGTCCCAGCGCTTGTTCACCGGCATGATGGCGGCGCGCCCCTCGTCGGTGGTGTGGTTCAAGCTCACCGCCAGGTGGACGCTGGTCTCTGCGCCCAGGCGTGGAAGGGCCGAGACCACCCCCGACGTCGACACCGTCAAACGACGGGGGGACATGCCGAGGCCCTGCCCGTGGGTCAGCAAGGCCACCGAACCGATGACGCCGTCGAGGTTGTGCAGGGGTTCGCCCATGCCCATGTAGACGATGTTGTGGATGCGGCGCTTGGGGCGACCGGGACGGCCGTCGCCGCGATCACCATGATCGCCGCGATCAGCAACACTCCCGCGAGCACCACCGTCGACCCCATCGCTGCCGCCATCGTCGTCGGCATCAATGACGTCGTCGTCGATGACATCGTCGTCGTCGCCGGAGTCGTAGCGATGCTTCATCTTGCTCGATGGCAGGGGCGGGTCCTCGGGCTGGTTCGCCGCCAGCTCGTCGAGGACGGCGTAGACTTGGCCGACGATTTCGCCGGGGCTCAAGTGGCGGGTCAGCTTCAGGGCGGCGGTGGCGCAGAAGCGACAGCCCATGGCGCAGCCCACCTGGGACGAGATGCAGAGGGCATGACGGCCGGGGCCAGAGGCATGGGGGATCCACACGCTCTCGATGACGTGGCCGTCAAAGGTCAGCAGTTGGTATTTGCGGGTGCCGTCCGCCGCGATGCGGACGTCGTCGACGGTGGGGCGCCTGATCGCGGCTTCAGCCTCGAGGCGCTGGCGCAAGGCCGCCGACAGGTCGGTCATGGCCGCGATGCTGGTGACGCGCTTGCCGTGGAGCCAGGCGAACAACTGGCGGGCCCGAAAGGCTTTTTCCCCCAGCCGGGTCATCAACGCCGCCAGGCCGGCGTCGTCGAGGGACAGCAGGTCCACCCGCTCGTCGCCGACCTTGGGCACGGGGAGCTCGAAGTCGAGGGGAGCTGCAGCGGGAACGGGGGAAGTGGCCATGGCCGATGGTGGCCCCCGGCAACGGCCCTGTCGACGGGGGCAGCTGACTCTTCTTTGCTGGCGCCACACAAGTCGGCTGAAAGTCAGCTCACCAGAAGTAGCGCAGCTCGATGCCCACGTGGTGGACGGCGCCGGTGGATTCCCAGGAACCGACGGCGTCACGGGCGGAGGTTTTTTCGCCACGGCGGGGGGCCATCAGCACCGCCTGGTAGCTGACGTTGAACCAGAAGGGGCGCTCCGCCACCAGGGGCAGATCGGCGCGGACGCCGGCCCCGATGGCCAGGGTGTGGGACGTGTTGTCGACGATGTTGGTGGCGCTGGTCTGGTCGGGCACCGGGGTTGGCCGAAAGCCGTAGCCGCCGCGGACCACCAGGCCGTCCTGGACCTCGCTCTCGACGGCGGCGCGGACGTTGACCGTGTCCACGAAGCCCGGCGAGATGACGCGCTCCTGGCCGGGGCCCGGGGCGTCGAGGGCTTCACCGAACCCCAGGCGGGCCAAGCCCTCGCCGCTGATGTCGTTGCTGACCTTGAGAAACGGCGACGGCGCCTCGGACCATTGGGCGTACTGGACATCGAGGGCAACCTCGGTGTGCTCAAACAGGTCGAGCTGAACGCCACCGGTCCAGACCCGGGGCGAGAAGTTCGACAAGGTCACGAGGTCGAGGACCAGACCGACGTCGAGGCCACCGAGGGTGAGAGACGCCGGCAAGATCACATCGAAGCTGCTGCGATCGCGAAACACGAAGGCGGCGCGGGCTTTGACGTCGTCGGTGCCGAGGGCGATGGGCCCGACCAGCACGCCAGCGAGGAGAGAGTTCACCGTGAACTGGCTGGTATCGAGTTCCTGGCGGGTGAAGCGGTTGCGCACGGGATCGAGGACCAGGGTCGCCTCGCCCCCCTGCCCGGCCCCGAGGCGGGTGCCGATGCCGAGGCTGAGCCAATCCGTGAGCTTGAGGCCGGCGCCGGCGAAGATTTCGTAGTGCTCGGTGGCGCTGTCGTAGACGTAATAAGACGGCCGGGCGGGGTCGTAGGCCCGGGCCCGCACCAGGGCCACCGACGGCAAATAGGCGCTGAGGCCGATGCTCAGGCGGTCCTTGACGATGAGGTCGAGGGGCACGCCAAAGCCAACGGCGAAGCCCGCCACGGGAGCCGGGATCGCCGGACGCAGGGGGTCGTCGGCGGCGAGCTGGCGGTCGGTGGTGATGGAGAGTTGGGGCATCGCCAACTGGAAGCCGCTGTGCAGTGCCGGCCCCTTCAAGCGCGCGAGGGCCGCCGGGTTGTCGAAGGCGGCGGCGGGGCCGCTGTCGTCGGCGACGATGGCGCCGGCCCGTCCCAGGCTGACGGCGTCATGGCCGTAGGTTTCGCCGCTGCCCGCGGCCTGGGCGTCGCCGCCAGCGACGACGAAGGCGGCCATGGCGGCCGCGAAGGCAGTGCGTCGGGTCATGGCGCCAGCTCCCGACAGGACAAAACGACGCCGACGAACGTCGTGAGGTCTGTGAGGACACCCGTGCCCTTCAATCCCACGAGGACATCCAGCAGGATGGGGGACACCTCGGGGGCGAGGAAGCGGCCCAGCACCCCGCTGACGTCGCCGAGGGCCTCGGGTTGGGCGATCAAGGCATCGAGCAAGGCCACGATGGCCACCCGCAATTGGGCGCTCTGGTCTTTGCGGGCGGCGCCAGCGACGTCGGCGAGCAACAGCTCGACGGAGAATTCGTCGACGGTGAGGTAGTCAAACAGCATGCCGGGCACCGCGGCTTCGCTGTCGTGCCGGTCGACGCAGCCCATGAAGGCCTGCACCGAGAAGAACGTCTCGCTCTGCTGGTCGACGACGAGCCCGAGCAGATCAAGGGTTTCGTCGAGGGCGACTTCGGCGTCGGCGTCGCCTTCAAGGAGGGGCACAAAGACCTGGTCGAGGAGCCCACGCACGGGGGCGAGTTCAAAGTCCGGTGCGGCGAGGTTGGCCGCCAGCAGCTTGGCCAGCACGATGAACGCCTCGCGCCCGACGACGATGTCACCGCCGCCTTCGGGAGCCTCGCCGTCGGGCGTAATGGCGACCCGCTCGAGCAACGACTGAAACGCCGCGATCTGCCGCCCGCGATCAAGGGCCTCGACGAGGGCGCCGAGAAACGATTGCTCGCCCCTGCCCGGCTCGGCGAGCTCCCAGGCCTGGGCACTGCCGGCGGGGGCGCGGCGGACCTCGAGGACAAGGAGGTCCCGCACCAGCCGAACGTTGTCGACGGGGTCGCAGTTGACGACCACGGCGTGGGCCGCAGTCATGGGCTCCGGGTGGGCACCGGGAATGAACGGGCTCGAGCCGTGCAGGTACTCGAGAATGTTGACGATGTGGGGCTTGAGGGCCGCAATGGTCGCGCCGGTTTCGTCGTCGGTCAGGGCCGCCAACAACGTGGTGGCGACGACGTCATCCAGGCCCGGCAAGACCAGGGTGGCCAGGTTGAGGGTGGTGGCCAGCCCCTCGCCGTCGACGAGGATGTCTTCGATGGGTCCCCGGAGGGGATCGAAGGCGCCAGCGTCGAGTTGGGCCTTCGCCGCGATCAGGGAGTCATCGGCGGCGGGGCAGACGTCGTCGTCAAATGGGCCCACGGAGACTGGCGCGGCGACGCCCTCGCCGCCACAGGCCGTCATGCACCATGCCGCCATGCAACCAGCCATCGCCGCGCGGGCAATGGTGCGAAACAGCAGCGGCGCGCGCGGGGGTGTCATCTGGTGCGGAACTCCCGGGTTTCGCCCGCCACGAGGTCGATGGTGGTGGCTTCACGCTTGCCGCGGCTGGTGACGACGTTGATGGTCCAGGTCCCCGCCGGCATCGGGTAGTCCCCCAGGGGCGCCCCACGCGGCAGGGGGATCCCGTCGACGCGGACGCTGGCCGGGCGCTTGGGGGACACCACCGCCAGCTTGCTGTCCATCGGGCGGCACTCGAGGACGACGGCGCGCTCCCCCCTGGCCTTGCCATTGCCACCGAGGAGAAACTGCTGGGCCACACAGCCCGGGCGCTGGACGCGGACCTGGACGGGTTTCTTGCCGATGGGGGTCGTCAGGGTGCCAAGGCCGTCGAAGCGTCCCACCTCGACGAGCGCATCTGCAGGCTCCGCCGTGACCGTCCAGGCCGTGATCGGTGTCGGCAATTCGAAGCGCCACACCTCGTCGCCTTCGACAGTGCGGACCGCCGTCAGGGTGTCGTGGCCGTCGTGATTCAGGACCAGGCGTACCGACTTGCCCACAGCCATTGGCGGCAGCGTGACCGGGGTCCGCTCCGGCAGGGGAACGTCGTCGAGCAGGACGGTGGCCCCCGGCGGATCGCTCTCGACCCGCACCCCCCGCGCGATGCGATCGAGGGTGACGTCGAGGACGGCGGCGCCGTCGCCGACCTCGACGGTGCGGCTGACGGCTTCGGCCCCCGGGGCCTGCAGCACGAGGTCATGGCGCCCGGGGCCCAGGTGCACCGCACACGGGGTCTGGGCACAGATGACCTCGTTCTTCAGCCGAACCTCGCTTTGGCGGGGCGTGACGACGATCAGCGTATCCGGGGGTTGGGCCCGGTTGGCCATGGCCACGCCGGTGGCAAGCCCCGCCCCCAGCAAGGCGCCCAACAAGCAGGCCGCGACGACGACGAGGTTGTCCCCCCGCGAGCGGCGCTGCCCGTGGCCACCGCCGGCATCCCGGTCGGCGTCGAAGCTGGTGTCGAGGGGTGGAGGTTCGACGGTGTCGAGTGGGGGTGGCCCCAGGCTGCGGCTGGCCTCGGCCTGCTCCCGACGACGTCGGTGGGAGCCGGTGTTGAGGGGCGCATCCAGGCTGCGCACCGACGGACCGACAGCGGTGGACGGCGCCTTCGACGACGACGGCCGATTGGCCTCGCTGTCGCCGTCGCCGTCGTCCCCGTCGTCCCCGTCGGTATTGGCCGGCTTGCGGGCGCGCTCGGCGGCGTCGGCTTCGGCCCGGGCTCGAGCCTCGGCTTCGCGCGCGCGGGCTTCCTGACTGACCTCCCGTTTGCGACGAAGGGCCTTCTTGGTGTCGAGGGCGTTGTCGGCTTCGAGGCGGAGGGCTTTGTCCCCCATGGCGACGGCGGTGGGTTGCTCGGCCAGCAACCCGACCTCGGTGGACTCCATCGCCGGCCCCTCGGCACTCAGCCGACGACCCCGGCCATTCTTGGCCGCCACGCTGTTGCCGCGCACCACCGAGGCGGCGCTGTCGATGCGCTCGGTGGCGTCGCTGCGACGTCGATACAGGCCGAGGCGGCGATGCTCCTCGGCGTGCTCGGCGCGAAACGTGCGGCGCACGAACGCACCGAGTTCGTCACGGGACGTCGTCAGTCCCTGGTCGGACATGAAGCGGTCGAGGTCGCCGGCGAGGGCGCTGGCCCAGGCGTAGCGGTCGGCAGCCTCGCGACCGAGGGCCTTCATCATGATGCGTTCAAGCTCCCGCGGCAGGTCCGGGCGGAGTTCCCGGGCGGGCATGACGTCGACGCGGCGCACCTTCTCGAGGAGCACGAAATCCGTGTCGCCCTTGAAGGCCCGCTCCCCCGTCAACAACTCGTAGAGCACCACGCCGATGGCAAAGATGTCCGAGCGATGGTCGATGGGCTCGCCACGGGCCTGCTCCGGCGCCATGTAGGCGAACTTGCCCTTGAGAATGCCCGTCTGGGTTTTGACGATGCGGTTGGCGGCTTTGGCGATGCCAAAGTCGATGATCTTCAGGTCCCCGTCGTAGCTGATGAGGACGTTTTGGGGGCTCACGTCCCGGTGGATGATGCCGAGGGGGCGCCCCTTGCTGTCGCGTTTGCGGTGGGCGTGGTCGAGGCCCTCGGCGAGCTTCTTGACGATGTGGCAGGCCACAGCGATGGGCAGGCCACGAACCTGGTTCTGGTCGGCATCGGCTTGCTCGCGAACGCGGTCCCACAGGGCCCGCACGTCGTGGCCCGAGACGTACTCCATGGCGATGAAGTAGCTGGCGTTGATTTTCCCGATGTCGAGAATCTGGGCGATGTTGGGGTGGGTGAGCTGCCCCGCGATCTTCGCCTCGTCGATGAACATCGCGATGAAGTCGTCGTCGGCGGCGATGTTGGGCAGGATCCGTTTGATGGCGACAAAGCGCTCTTGGCCCTCGGGGCGGGCCAGAAAGACCTCGGCCATCCCGCCCATCGCAAGCCGTTCGAGGAGCTGGTAGCCCCCGAAGGTAACGGACTTGATCTCTTCGACGGCCTGCACGACGTCGACGACGCTAGCCGATTCTGGATGCCATCGCGACTCTTCGACAATGGTCCGGCCGGGCCTGGACAAGGGCTGGGCAGCACTCGGCAGTTCCGCTGAGGTCAGCGGGAAGGCATGGCCGTTTGCGGCACCACTGGGCTACGGTCCGGCCATGACCATGGAAGCCGAAGACCTCATCGAGTTGTACGCCGCCACCAACCAGCTTGAGGCCGACCGCCTGGTCCTCCTGCTGGCCGAAGACGGCATCGAGGCCATCCCGCGGGCCACCACCATGACCAGCTTCCCGACGTCGGGAGCCTGGTTGATCCTCGTGGCCGAAAGCGCCGCTGAAGCCGCCCGCGCCGTCATCACCAGCGCTCGCCTGGCGGGCGCCATCAGCGATCTCGGCGAGTTCACCGGCTCCGCTGCCACCTGATCATGGCCGCGCACCTTGCCCCACATGTCGGTTCGTTCATGACACCCATGTCATCGACGGGCGGGGGGCTCTGCCATGACGTTTGACTGGCACCGGTTCGTTCCAGCGAGTGCCCGCAGCGCCGCTGGCCTGGTCGACGGCGCCCCGCCCTGTTTGTCGGGCCGGCTGCTGGTCCGGCACGCTGGCGCCATCGACGCCCCCGTCGTCGAAATGACAGCCCGACGGGCCGCCCACATCATGGGCTTTTTGCGGGCCTGTCGGCAGGCCGACGCGGTGGCCGTCATCGCCGTCGACGCCGACGTGCGCGAGCAGCGGCCAGGCGCCGGCGCCCAGGCCGTCCAGGGCATCCTCACGGCCGCCGTCGCGGCGCTCTACACGGGGCCCCTGGTCCTGGTCGCCCGCGCCTGGCAGCCCAGGGGAGGCGTCGATGACGACAGCATTCTCACCCTGGTCGGCGAGGGCGTGGCCCGGGATCTCGCCGCCGGCTTCGGTGCCATCGGGCTGCCGGCAGCGGTCATGACCAATGCCGCGCTCCTCGAGCGTGCCCTGCGCAGCGCGGATGAACTCGACATCGGCATCGAGCTCGAAGTCGGCGACGCCGATGCCTCTCTCCTGTTGGCCAGCGTCGACGACGCGTCGTTGCCGGTCTCGGCAGTGCGGGGGGCGGGTCCCCTCGACGAAGTGGGCACCGCCACCCGGGTCACAGACCTCGCCGACCTCAAGGGCCTCGACGGCGTCGACCCGGGCGGCTTGCGGGTCAACCTCGACAGTCTGATCGCGGCATGCACGGCCGTCGGAAACGACGGCTCGACCGTCGCTGACGACGGCACGGCCGCTGTCGGCGACGACGAACTCGTCGAAGGCAAGGTCTGGTTGGCGGTTGGCCGGGCCCTGCGGGCGTTGAAGGCGTCGGGCAGCGCGTCGCGGCTGGCGGCGGCTTTGCTGGAGGCCCCATGACCGGACGGCTGCGCATCACGGGGGGCGTGTTGTCGCGCCGGCTCATCGACGTTCCGCCGGCGGCCGATCGCGGCACCCTGCGCCCGACGTCGGATCGCGTGCGGGAGGCCCTGTTTTCGAGCCTCCAGAGCCGCTTCGAATTCGACGGCCTGCGGGTCGCCGACCTGTGCTGCGGCTCCGGCGCCCTCGGCTTTGAAGCACTGTCGCGGGGGGCCGACGCTGTCACCTTCGTCGACATGGACCGGCGGACCATGGTCACCGTCGCCGACAATGCCCGGGCCCTGGCCGTTTCCGACCGCTGCACCCTGGTCACAAGCCCCCTGCGGACGTTTCTGGCCCGCGAGGCCCCCGCCGACCGCTTCGGGATGGTGTTTTTCGACCCTCCCTACGCCATGGTCCTTGACGAGGAGACCCGCCGGGGGCTGGCGCGGCTCTGTGCTCCGGACGGCGTTTTGGTGGTGGAGCGCAGCAGCAAGAGCCAGGACGCCCCGTTTGAGGGGCTTTCCCCCGTCGACGAGCGCCGCTATGGCGATACCCGGTTGGGGATTTGGCAGCGTCAGGAGTGACATGACCGCGCATACACCACGGGCCGCCATCTACCCCGGCTCCTTCGACCCCCTCACCAACGGCCACGTCGACATCGTCGAACGGGGCCTGAAGATGTTCGACCGGCTCATCGTGGCCGTCGCCAACAACCCCCAGAAGAAACACTTCTTCAGCGCCGAGGAGCGGGTCGACCTGTGCCGCCGCTCCATTGGCGAGCGCCCCGGCCTCGAAATCCTCACGTTCGACGGCCTCATCGTCGACTTCGCCCGCAAAAACGGCGTGAACGTCCTGTTGCGTGGGGTCCGCGCCGTCTCCGACTTCGAGTACGAGTTTCAGCTCGCCGGCATGAACCGCAAGCTCTCGGGCGTCGAGACCGTCTTCATGGTGACCAGCGAAGACAGCTTCTACGTCGCCTCCCGCCTCGTGAAGGAGGTCGCCAGCTTCGGCGGCGACGTCTCTTCGATGGTGCCCCCTGCCGTGCTCGCGGCGCTCACCACCCGCTACGCCAACCCCTGACTGCCCACCATATGACCTGGCGCCCCCGAGGCGCCCCATCGGCGCGCGCCGTGATTCGCTGTGCCACCTGAGGAACCCATGACCTTGTCCTTGAATGTCGCTCGCATGTCGGCCGTGAAGCCGTCGGCCACCCTCGGAATGGCCGCCAAGGCCAAGGCCCTGTCCAAGCAGGGCGTCGACGTCGTCAATCTGTCTGCCGGCGAGCCCGACTTCGCCACCCCCCATTGCATCGTCGACGCCGCCCGCCGCGTCCTCGACAAACGCAGCAGCCACGCCTACACGGCGCCCCGCGGCACCGACGACCTTCTGGAAGCCATCGGCATCAAGCTGACCCGTGAACAGCACACGACCTACGAGGTCAACGAGCTCATCGCCACCGTCGGCACCAAGGGTGCCCTGATGCTGGCCATCGACGCCCTGTGTGGCCCTGGCGACGAGGTCATCCTCTTTGCCCCCTACTGGGTGACCTACGCCGACCTCGTGCGCCTGAGCGGGGCGACCCCCGTCGTCATCCACACCACCCGCGAAAATGGCTACCAGCCCACCATGGAGGACTTCGAAAAAGCCCTCACCCCGCGCACCAAGCTCGTCATCCTGAACTCGCCCAACAACCCCACGGGCGCCGGCTGGCCCGAGGCCTTGTTGCGCTCGATCATGGCCCGCCTCGAAGGCACCGACACCTGGGTCATCTCCGACGAGATCTACGAGAAGCTCACCTACGGTGACTTCAAGCATGTGTCGCCGGTCAGCTTTGGCGACGACGCCAAGGGCCGCACGATCTACGTCGGCGGCGTCGCCAAGGCCTACGCCATGACGGGTTGGCGGGTCGGCATCGCGGCGGGTCCAAAGCTCGCCATCGACGCCATGCTCACCCTGCAGAGCCAGCGCACCACCTGCGCCACCGCCATCGCCCAGGTGGCGGCGGCCTACGCGTTGCGGGAGACCAGCGACGTCGTCGGCGCCGTCGACGAGATGCGTTCGGCCTACAAGCGCCGCCGCAAGCTCGTGCTGGAACGGGCCCGGGCCATCCCCGGCGTCCACATGAACCCGCCCGACGGCGCCTTCTACGCCTTCCTCGACCTCAAGGAGCGCCTGGCCGGCAAGATGGTCGACGGCGTGCCCGCCACCGACTTGTGGCTCGCCAATGCCCTCCTCGAGCAGGGGCGGGTGGCGACGGTGATGGGCTCGGCGTTTGAGGGCGATGGCTGCCTCCGCGTCAGCTTCGCCGCCAGCGAAAACGACATCAACCGTGGCTTCGATCGCATCACGGCGTTTCTGAACGAGCGCCTGCCCGTCTGAGGCTTGAGTCCCACCGTCGTCATTGCTACCCCCCCGTCCGCACCCGTCAGCACCACTGGAGTGTTCCATGCGTGAAGTCGCCATTGTCGCCGCCGTCCGCACCGCCATCGCCAAGGGGGGCCGCGGCACCCTGAAGGACGTCCGCCCGGACACCCTCGCGGCCCACGTCATCAAGGTGGCCCTCGAACGCGCCAAGGTCGACCCCGCCACCGTCGAGGACATCGTCCTCGGCTGCGCCATGCCCGAGGCCGAACAGGGCATGAACGTCGCCCGCATCGCGGGCATCCTCGCCGGCGTGCCCGACACGGCGTCGGCCATCACCATCAACCGCTTCTGCTCGTCGGGCCTGAACGCCGTCGCCGACATCGCCAAGGCCATCGCCGTCGGCGAAATCGACGTCGGCGTCGCCGGCGGCGTCGAGAGCATGTCGATGGTGCCCATGGGCGGTCACCGCCCCAGCGCCAACCCCGTGCTGATGGAGACCAACCCCGCGGCCTACACGCCCATGGGCATCACCGCCGAGAACGTCGCCCAGCGCTTCAACGTCTCCCGCGCCGACCAGGACGCCTTCGCCGTCGAGAGCCACAAGCGGGCCCTGGCAGCCATCGAGGGCGGCAAGTTCAAGGACGAGATCGCGGCCATCGACGTCGACGTCTTCCTCGACGACGGCAGCAAGAAGCGCGTCACCTTTGACACCGACGAAGGTCCCCGCAAGGACACCTCTCTTGAGGGCCTCGGCAAGCTGAAGCCCGCCTTCGACGCCAAGGGCTCGGTCACCGCCGGCAACGCCTCCCAGGTGTCCGACGGCGCCGCCGCCGTGGTCCTCGTCGAAATGGAGCTCGCCAAGAAACTCGGCCTCACCATCCTCGGCACGTTCAAGGCGTTCGCCACCGCCGGCGTCGACCCCGCCATCATGGGCATCGGCCCCGTCCCCGCCATCCGCAAGCTGCTCGGCAAGCAGAACCTGAAGACCAGCGACGTCGACGTCTTCGAACTCAACGAAGCCTTCGCCAGCCAGGCCCTCTACTGCATCCGCGAGCTCGGCCTCGACACCGCCAAGGTCAACCCCAACGGCGGCGCCATCGCCCTCGGCCATCCCCTGGGCTGCACGGGGGCCCGCCAGGTCGCCACGCTGCTCTCGGAGATGAAGCGCTCCAATGCCAAGCGTGGCGTCATCGCCATGTGCATCGGCGGCGGCATGGGCGCCGCGGGTCTCATCGAGCGCGCGTGAGCACGGCCCGGTCCACCAGCATCGTTTTCGGCAGCGCCCTGGCGCTGCTGGCTGGCTGTGGCGACGACGACACGACCCCCGGCCTCTGCGATCCCGGCATCGTCGAGGTCGTGTCGTTCACGCCGGGAACGGGTGCCGGCTATGGCGCCGATCGCCTGCCCGAGATCATCCAGGGCCCCCCTGACGGCGGCAAAACCTCCGAGGGCTCCCTCAGCGTCCTGAGCCTGGGCATCGGGGGCGAGCTCATCGTGCGCCTGGGCTGCGCCATCACCGACGGCGACGGCGTGGACTTCGTCGTCGCCGAGAACCCGTTTCTGGTGGGCGCCGGCGGCAACGCCTTCGTCGAACCCGCCGAAATCTCGGTCTCCACCGACGGCGTCGACTTCACGGCCTTCCCCTGCACGGCCCCCGACAGCAGCGTCGCCGCCGACGACGGCGTCGACGGCTGCGCCGGCCTCGCCCCCGTGGCCGCCAACGCCGACAACGGCCTCGCCGGCGTCTTCCCCGACGGCGGTGGCGACGGCTTCGACCTCGGCACCATTGGCGTCGACGACGTCACCTTCGTGCGCATCCGCGATCAGAGCGCCAGCGGTGCTTCGCCCAACGCCGGCTTCGACCTCGACGCGATCACCATCCGCTCGTTTTGATTCGGCCTGGTGGCGCCAACGAGACGCGGGGGACAAGCCCCCGCCCTCCGCCCGTCCAGCACTGGATTCTGGCTCCTTCCCCCAGCGGGGGAAGGCTGGGATGGGGGCATCAGCAAGGCACAATCGGCATAGGGGGGACGGGTTTTGCCCGTCCTCCCCTGCCACACCACCGGACAAGCGGGTCCGCATCCGGCGGTTCGGTTCGTTGAGGTCACGTGGCGAGTCGGGGGAGTCCCTTCTCGTCGA
>Ga0247834_1004410_pt1 | contig 17825 bp, 13 predicted proteins | sample LaCruzMarch2015__8_FD_187118 | JGI IMG/M metagenome (GOLD analysis project Ga0247834, IMG submission 187118) | Freshwater microbial communities from meromictic Lake La Cruz, Castile-La Mancha, Spain - LaCruzMarch2015_12m | ecosystem: Environmental > Aquatic > Freshwater > Lake | place: Spain...
GTTTGGTTTCGAAACTGAATACATATTGGGAAGTCTTCATTACACATGAGTAAAGCTGCCATGGCATCCATTACTACTGCAGCAGCACAAGCCCGAGTAATAAAGATGCTTCTACTGCAAGCCCATCTGCAAGCCCAAGTAAAGCTGTTCCCACTGCATGCAAGCCTCACAGCCGGTGTGGGTCGTGAGTGCAAGATGTCCCGCCACAAAGAGGACGGTAAATTCGTCTACACAGGGCAGGACGAAACAATGCCGCGTTCGGGTCGATCCCCAATAAAGCATTTTTCAAACGCAACAAGTTGGCCGCGGTGGAGCTCAGTGAAGGCCTCGTTGAAATTGGGGACATTCCTTCGCTTGCCTCAATAACGAAGATCAGCATACCCAACTCACTCAGGAGGATTAACGATTATGCCTTCACATGCTCGCTTCGAACTCCAATTCAGCTTCACGACGACGACATTGAGAGCATTGGAAGAGGCGCATTCGCATCCTGCATATTTACCACTTCAGAATTCCGCCCCTCGTCACAGTGATCCCTGAGTTTATTTTTCATGATTGCAATTCCATGTTTTCATTGGAGTTACCCAAATACGCAAGGGAGATTAACGATGGCACATTGATTGAGTTTGAATTTGGCGCACATGTAACGTTGCCTTTCCCACTCAATGCTAACTCGGCGATAAAATCTATATTGACAAAATGTGTAACGCAAACGCCATCGATCTTCAGCTAATCTTTGGTAAGTAGCTGCAGCATCGATTTGATGGTCTGCCGATTCACAAATTGGTCTACTACCAGTCATATTATCAGGGGGTGCTTCAGAAACTCATTGCTGCAATACACGTGAGATCGGGTCAGCGTTGGACATTACAGTATAAGCTGGATTCAACCGGCAATCAACAGGATTGTCTAGGGATGACTCCACTACACATATTAGCGCGCTCGTCTGTACATGATATGGAGGTGTACCGCCTAATAATTGAGGAGTACCCCAGTAATCTAATTACTGAAGATAAATGGAGGGCAATCCCATTGCTGTATGCATTTTGGGGGGCTGCACCAGCTGAGATTATCCAGCTCTTGCTCGAGAGCTATCAATCACTCTACCCCGGCCATGTATTCAACTGGACAATGATGGTGGAAACAATTGGCAGGACTGATGCGCCAAATAAATGCATTGAGAACCTCTTACGTGTGAAACAAATGCACTTCCATGAGCAGTCAATTGATTGGGAATACTTGCTTGACAAGTTTGCTCAGCCTTCAAATTTTCCTCTGTGCGGAGCACCTTTTCACGAACGAATGCAATTTCTTGTCAAGTGCTGTGTGTCATTGCGTGTGGAAGCCCTTGCATTCAAAGTTTGGCGTGATTGTATTGCCAATATGATTCACACTGCTGTTTTTGTTCTTGACATGAATGAGGACAACTATGTTATTTTGCGTTCAATTCAAGCTCAGCTTTCACACTTTGAAGACGCACTCCCTAAATTGAAGCAGGTCACGACCATAATTGAGCTTGCATTATGGAAAATGAGGATTGACGAGAACAGTCACGAATGGGGAACAACGCATTGCCAGAAGAAAATCAAAAATGATAAATCAAGCATTCGAAGACACTGCCGTATCACCTGTGGAGCTGATGTTATAATTGGACATGTGTTGTTTTTCCTAATATCTACTGGAGATGATCGTTCTCCCTTCCATGAGTCTGACACCAATGACTGGAGCAGCAATGGACAATAAAGAGAATCAGGACAAGAAGTAGAGGTGTTGTCATGATGTTATGACTGGACCTGTGCTGCCTTTTTGATTTCTATGTAGATGACTCTGACCTGAGGTTGAAATGAGAATAGACCTATGGCTTGATGTTGACTCTGGAGTTGGTGATAGCAATATAAATAACGGAATGACAGGTATTTTAGATACTTGCCGATACTTGCTCCATTCCAAAGTTTACTTTATTGTCCACCTCCTAAACACCCACGTATGCAGATCTAAGAAGATGGGCGACTCATCAAAGTAAATTCAATTGAAAGGCTTATTCTAATTTACTACAAGTTTACACTCTATGCACTTCTTTATGTAACCGAGGGGAGAGAAGCGTCACTTGGTGAACTTCCCCGTGGGGTCTTAGGTTCTGAAACTACTCCCAAACCTGACATGGCAAATTCGACATCCGGATTCTCAGGCTCAATCTCTACTGCCATTGCATCATTGTATGCCTTCAAGAGATCCTCATCACTAACATCGTCTAGGTCTCCAATGACGTAATTGTTTTCTATGCCCATCACTTCATCATCCATAAAGAGAGACTGTTCCACAATACCGTCATCTCCGGTGGGTGTACCAAATTCTGCTGTGCGGTAGGGACTCTCGTCCGGATTAAGATTATTCGTGCCGCTTGTACCATTAAAACTCATAAATGATCTCCGCGGTGGTAGGTTGGTGACACTGACACGGTGTGAGTGTAAATTGGTATTGCTACTTATCTCCGCTACGTGTGTCTCTTTCCCTTTCTTGACGCGGCGCACAACAAAGGCTGCTGCTGCAATTGTTAGGACGGCAAATACAGATGCAGCAGCAATTATACCAACAAGTGCAACATTCTGCTTCTTGGATTGAGATGACTCCTCAAATGTCATTGATTCTTCCCCATCCGCAGTGACTTCCGCCGCAGGTTCTGTCACGCTTGGGTCTGTCACACTTTCTGTGTAATTCAACAGAGGTTCAAGTATCATCGGTTTCGTCGAGTCTGTTGCCACCGGAACATGGTTGGAGGTCAGCCGATCGAAGGACATGACGAACACCTCCGTGGCCGCATCTTCGCCATCAGGTCCATAGATATATTCACCCTTGCCTCTTGATCGCATTAAACTCCCGCGAGTATTCCCCGTAATTACAGCATTCCCAAAACTGTCTGTGGTAATCCCACCATTACCACGAGAGGGGGAGTCATCCTTCGTCGATCCAACCTGTTTCATGAAATTCACAGATCCATCAGCGGTCTTGTAGCTCGAAACAAAGACGTCCGTCCCACCCCCAGCTGTACGCCCTCCAGGAAGATTGATGAACGCATCATAATCCTCGTCTGAAAAATCCGTTATAACTCCCCCCTCCTTTACAAGGCCCGTGAGATAAACGTCCTCGCCATCTCGCGTCACGGCACAACCATACCCAAAAACGCTGCCCTTAAACCAATCATCAGCTTCAATGGGAGACACTGCACCCACTTGTACAGTCCAGACAGTATTCATCGTCGACAGATCAATCTTCATTAAATATGCCTCCAATATGCCTCCATCGTTATTTTCTGCACCATCCTTAATAGGATACTGCGATAAGAAGGTGTCACTACGTGTACCACTTGGTACACCTTGTACGACCGCCGATGTCGACCCAACGACATATATAAATTCAGTTTTTGCCTGTAATTCTCCCAAAGGTCGGAGAGGTGTGGCACATATTCCAACGACAGTATCTTTCTGTCCGATATTTGACATGATACGTAAACTTTCAGTATTCTGTAATGCATTCGTGGTTGAATCAAAGTCTAACCCACCTCCAAACGCACCAGTATCGGCACGTATCTTGGCAACGAAGCCATCTAAATCTTTATCATCTGCCGCAGTGTCAAAGATACCTTGTTCCTCCTCGGTACCAAATGCGACGCCACGTCCAGCAGTAGTCCCTATCATAACTAATAGATCACCATCACCCGAGAAGTCACCGCTGGGTGCAAATAATAGTCCTGTCGGTCGGACATCCTCTAGTTCATCAGGACGGAATTCCTGTACCCACCCATGTCGCATGGCAATGAAATTCTCATCAATTGTTTTATCTGCAAGTGTCTTTTCCGTCGAACTAAGTATAGACGCATCTACTACTCCATCAATACTCATTTTCTTCAATATTATTTGATAGGTGTTACCATAATTTGGTCGATTACGTGGACCAAAGACATCATCATTGGTTGATTCCGGATCAATATCCGTTTCATCGACATCGTCAGTCCAACCTCTTTGTGCCGCACCCTCTCCAATACAAAAATCACGGTTTAACACCTCCTCAGTCCCATCTTCACCCTGAGGATTATTATTATTCCGTGTTGTATCAGTACTAGCAAGTAATGCCACATAGTAATGTCGCTTAGTCGTGGCATCTGCCACTAATGCCACGGGATAGACAGTTCCAAAATCCGAACTAATCCCATCATTTAATAACGCCCGGCTTTCGATACCAGAAGTAATAATCTTCAGAAAATCATCACGTGGGACATCCGTTTTGAAATTCACTTCCAATTCCTGTGCTAATTCATCCTCTTCCTTACCATGATCATGTAATATATAATCCAAATCTGTATACACTCCATTTTCCATGTCAGTTGTATCATTAATAACATCAGTAGCATCAAGATCACCAGATGGTAATCGTACATCAATCTGTTGTGCGAATGCATACACTGTTGCTTGATTGTATGTCCCTGCTGACAAGTCTGAAATTACATATCCTTCACTTTCCATCCCTGGTATTGTTTCAACATGTCCTGCCATTAGTAACCGTACTGAACGTGTTTGGACATATTCGTCACTATCCTGGAGGGTACGCCGTCCACCAGTAACAGATGTGTTCAATATATCAGCCACTGGAGGAAGCGAAACACTACTGGGCGTCTCCTCAAGTAAATCAACCACCGCGGGGGGTGGAGTTGTCACGCTAGTTGGACCAGTCGGTGCATCAGGTGGCATCTCAATTAGTTGTTCAATTTCATGCAAATATCCCCCCACATCTTCTCCATCCTCAGAGCGAGTTGGTAGTAACATGTCCATGGCCGAACACCCCTCTGCACCATTGGGACTACCAAATCGACGTGCATGCAGTAGCTTAACACGATGCACGTCATCCACGCCACCACTATCCTCCCCACCCGGATTGGAATCCACTCCCCCCCCCGAGGCATCGACCTCCTCTGGACCCGAAATTGGCAATGCCAATATGGCATAATAACAGTCTCCATTGTAGGGACTGTAATTGGGTATCCCCACATCCCCCAAATGTGGACGTAAGCCCGTGGCCATGTCTTCCCACCAGTAGGGATCATTGGCCGTGCCTTCAACATCGGTCAATTCACCCTTCTCAACGCCCTGTTCATAAACGTCGACGCCGTCGAATACACCTGGACCAGATCCATAAGTGGACCCAACAATATATAATGCATGATGATATACATCGTATATTATATTGCCCACATACGAGCTTGGGTCTAATAATACATGTCCGGCTTCGTCATTGGAGTCACCAAATCGCTTTGCACGATATTCTACAGAATGAGTCGAGTCGGATTGATATCCAAATGGTCGTGGCGTGGACGTTGATTGAGCATTAATGCAGTAGTACGACGATGATAGTGATGAAAAAATGAGGATGATGCGGGCGAACAGTTGTGTCATTTTTTATTGGAGGTGTAGTATAATATTATTAATGGAAGATTGGCGAGTAGTGAAGACACTAATGACTTTATGAAGCAGCAAGATGACGACTCCTCTCTGTACCACAATGCAGAAGTGCTATGATCGACTCCGATTATTGTCTACACCAACAAGACGCGAGAGCACGAACGGATCGAAGGTGAAGGTCGTGCAAAAAATGGGATAGGCGGGAAGAGAGGGTAGTACTTAAATACATTGGACACCGTGGCGGGACTACTCCTTTCTTGAAGGCAGAAAAAAATGAGCGATCGGTGGCAAGTAATAGGAGGAGAAGTCGAAAGGCAAGCAGTAGGGCGATAGGAGGGCCGGTCCCTACTGGTCCGATCGATTGCGGTTGTTATATATTAGACTGCGCCTTTACACTGTCATCATCGCTGTGGACGAAGGAAATTGCAGTTGCAATTGGATGCAAAATTAAGGAAGAAGGATAGCGAATTCGTGTACATCAATATCATGAACAAGCTTAAGTTCAAATTCTTACGTGTTGCACCACGAAGTCCACGGACTGGTCCGCCAATAAGTCCAAGGATTCGGATGCCATTAAGTCCGCGTAATTTGTTGAGTCCACGAAGATTTCTAAGTCCGACGAATGATAATAGGCCACTTACAAAAAAAGAGCCTAAAAGTCCTGATCTGCTCTCCACAGAAACCAATCATGTCGAGAATGACTCCATCCAAGCAGTGAACCTATCCCTTTCCTCTCATAGCAGTCGTGACAGTACTGATAGTGCAACCATCGACTCGAATGTACGTGATAACGGTCCGATAGATTGTGATACTGTGCGAAAATATCGACATCGTAAGGTCAGGACTAAGCTGGGTGGGAGAGTGAGTGACAATGACACAATGGGTACAGCAGTCCCGCGTATGCCCCAGATTGTGGAAAGTCCAATGTCATACAATAGCAGTTCAATCCCAAGTAATTATACTATTCCAACAATTATTACTGATGGCGTTGTTGCAGAGACTCCTGCACCAGAGTCGTCAGAGATCCCTCCTGCAGCACAAGATGGAAACTTGGGACTGTCACTGCTACGATCAAAAATGCCCTCCTTTAAACGCATACGATCACAATCAAACCCTAATATATCAGCGGCATTCGCATTAGCATCTGAGAATGGCATTACTGAAGATATTGCCACGACGAATTCAGATCTTGATCCACATACTGCCGCGAACGTAGCACAAGTCATGGTAGTAGAAAGTCATCCTACATCGTCGTTGAAAGCTTCGACTTCATCGCTTTCGGCATCTACAGTTAAAACAGAAGTAAATGATCCCACTTCGGCGTCGTTGTTGAAATATTTGACTCCATCACTTTCTGCTTCTGCTGAAACACAGGAATCCAATTTTATCAATGGCAACAATGTTATGCCTTCGAATCCATTAGCTACTACGACCGATTGCAGTAACAGCAAAAACAATATCAATAGTGACAATAATAACAACAGCACGGAGGATAAATACAGCCCATCGAGCGTCTTATGTGAATTGTTTGACTCGGTGTATCCAGTTGAAATAGATCCAGAGGGAACCTCCTGTGATGACAGTAGTGTGGATCATCACTATGGTTCCAACATCTTTTTACCCGACATGCGGTCACTTTCGGGAACACATGATTCCATACTCTCAATTGCAGAAGATTTGGCGTATGAAACTACTGTACTATGTACGTCCGGTCAAGATGCATCAAATTCAACTGACGTTTCCGACATAATAGAAGACATTGATAACAAGTGCCCAAAGATGAAAGGCACCAACAAGTCTTCTAATTCACCACATCATAAGGAATTCTTGGAATTAAAGAAGGTTGAGGAAAAGAATGAATTCAAAATGGTCATTGCACTCAAGCAGAATTCCACTGCGACATTAGCAAGCCTTTCACGATCATCGTCTTCGGAGAGTAATATGGATAAATATTTCAATAAATTGGAATTAATTGATGACCTAACCAAGGTAACCAGTAATGACAAGGAGGTACAACCAACAGAGTTCCCACCTGACGTAATAATTAGATCTCGATCTACATCACCCACTGAATATATTGCCTTTCCTGAAGACTCAGCAGTGGCATCAAATTTACCATCGGAGCAAGACCTTGAAAGAGTACAAGATTCTCTTTCTACCGATTCTGATAATGAATCATACATGTCACTTGAAAGTATTGGTGATATAACCATATGTGATGAAACGAAACGTTTACTCAATGCACACACATTATATGCCGACGATGCCAAGACAAATAGTAACCATCCAGCGAGGCAAAAGAAGAGTGTTTTGCGTGTAGGTTCAATATTCAAGAGTCTTGAGAATAACAACAGCAACTCTGATGATTTTTCATCATCAATGTCAGCAGCAGCACCGTCTATAACTACATTCAGTAGAACTATGAGATTGCTAGGAGCTACAGATGAAGGTAGTGATGATAGCTCGATAAGAACGACAAAAAATAATGCAAAAGCTGGTGCACGTTCTAGACATCGATTAAGTTGGTACGACGATGAGAAGAATTGGAATAAGCCATTCACACTACGGACTGATGCAACATTTGATGCATCATCTTCACTACGGTCAATGCCAAGCACCATGTCCGAGTATAATGTTATGGATCAATTTATTGGTGATTTTATCAATGGTCTATGCGCCTCTCGTGGTGATGTTGACTTTGACATTGATGAGCAGGAAGAGATATGATTGATGATGAAGGACGATGTCTTTAAGTTCAAAACCCCAATGCATAATGTTATATGAAGAATTAATTGTCATTTATAGGTCATCAGAAGCGGCCACAACCTACGACCAGTCGTTTCTCTACCCAACACTCTTATTTTACCCTTACGCAGCTTATTCTTTTGTGAAGGCTCGCGATAGCTTGTCGGTCGCTTCACATACAACCGCGAGGATGGGGCGTCCCACTACCAGATCGGCAATAGCACTTTCAACGCTCATTGGCTTTAGTGTGAATGGCGAGCAAATAATTTCTTCGTCAACGACCAACATTTTCGTATTTGCGGCTGCCGACAACGGGGTATCTTTAATTGGCTTGTTAATTGTAATTGCATTGGCAACGACGGGACCCTTTAACAACCAATCAATGACGTCGAGTCAAATTCCAACACCGACGTGCTTGCTCCCATCATCAAGTACCATTGTTCCCTTTCTGTCTTCGCTTGTCGCCACCAACTTCATTCCATTGACAAAGTAGACGATTTCGACACGGACGCAGCAACCTTTGTCCCACACACGTGAGAACCAATCTCCCAAGTAACTAATGTTCGCAATAGTGAACATTCCCTTACCATGCGGTTTGTAGTTAACGACTTCGCCAACATAATTACCATCACCGATTGCCCAATCTTCGTTATTGGAGCTTACGAAGTCGGTTCGACAACGACGACGACGGCGGCATTGCTGTCTTTTTGCTGACGCGAGGCATTGGGTCTTAGTGATCTTATCGTGTTGACTAGGCTTGGATATTCCGCTCATGGGCCCATGGTGTTATGACCATCCCGAATTTTATGAGCTCTTCCCGTACATAGTCAGTCGCGGGTTTGAGTCCCCCGAATTCCCTCCAGTCAAAATTCTCCTCAATCCCCACCTCGACGATGATATCAACATTCTTCTTCGTCGCCGTCTTCGCTTCACTCGTCGTCGTGGATGGCGGCTATTGGCCTGCGCGGAGGGCGACGACGTCCCAGTCCTCAGTTCGGTCAAAGGTGAATGAGCAGTGTACCAAGTTTCTACTTGGGTTCCTCCAAGGCACGACCGACGCCAAGGATAATTGTGAGGGGATTGGAAATGCCTATGTTGCTGCAAAGTGCGGCTCAATCAAGGGCAGCTCTAGCTATGGGAAGATATCGTCGCACAATACGGCGGACGACGACTCCTACTTCGAGGAATTCTCCGATCGCCAGTGTTGTGCTAGTTTACGAACACATTATTATGAATACTGTGACGAATCAGAGATACTAAACGATCACACCCTACTTGTCATCGCGGCCGCCATGCTCCTATGCGAGTGTGCGAAGAGTATAGTGAAGAAGTATCATATTCGTTGGATTCCCGAGGCTGCGGCCTGTATGCTCGTGGGGATGATTGTCGCGCTAGGTGCGAGGGTGTTTGGGACCAACATCGACGACATTGGATTTGACGAGGAGATATTTATGTATTTACTATTACCACCCATCATCTTTGAGGCAGCGTTGGCAGTAAACAAGCGACAGTTTCGTAGGAGGAGAGGAGCCATTATGATCTTCGCGGTGTTTGGGACACTATTATCAAGCTATATTACCGGAGCTGCCGTGTATTACTCAGCCAAGTACTTTGGGCAGGTCCAGTTGAGCGCATTAGATTCGTTGATATTCGGTGCACTAATTTCAAGTATCGATCCCGTCGCCATATTGAGTGTCCTTACGAGCCTAAAGATGAGTGAAACTGACACGATCTACATCCTTGTGTTTGGGGAGTCGCTGCTAAATGATGGAGTTGCGATCACATTGTTCAAGAGTTTGGTACAGCAGTACGAATCACCTTCAGACGTGACATCGGAGGAGATACGCCGATCAATTGCCGACTTCTTGATCATTTGCTTTGGCAGCATTGCCATCGGGTTGACCTGTGGTGTGGCCTGCCTATGCTACTTCCATTTGAATTCAAGTATAATGAACCCAGTGATGGAGGTGGCATCCTTCTTCCTTTGGGCAGTGGTTCCGTACTGGATGGCCGAGGCGTTTCATTGGTCTGGAATTGTAGCAATTGTAGTTATGGGATTCTTCATGGACATTTACTTGCGTCCTGGAGGCGATCACACCTCAAACGACGCAGAGGAGCAGCATCGTGGTCATGGCGATCAGCCCAAAATGGGCCCAGGGGGGCTAGAGTATTACAGTTGGGACGACGATGACAACGAGGCTGGTCTAGAGACAGTTTCGGAGACAAAGCAGCCACCACCGATCGAAACAGTGGATAGTCCCAACAGCAGGGCCCCAATCGTACGTCTGTCTTGTGAGGCAGATGAGCACGTCCATTTCGTTGCTCACATTCTCAGTTCGCTCTCCGAAAATGCCATCTTTGCCTACATGGGACTGTTTATATTCAGTTCCAAGTACAAGTGGGACGCGGTGCTATGTTCCATTGGGGTGACATCATGTGTTGTATCACGAGCTATTATGGTCGTCATCTCTAGTTGGATCATTTGGTACATGCACGTATTTCGTCAACGTGCTGGCTGCCAAAGAATTGTCATGAGTGCTTGTGAGGACAGGAGTATGGAGTCAAATGCCGCTGCCCAGGGTGTCGACCCGCTTCAAACCCCCATCAGCAAGTCGGCGCGAGCCTTGTCCAATTACAAGGTTCAGGTGGTGTTGATCCTGGCGGGTCTACGTGGTGCTGTATCACTGGCGCTTGTCGAGAACATCCCCATTTACAATGGCGTGACTGGTATTGGCTCCAAGAACAAGCCTCTGATCAAGGCCATGACATCTTCGTCGATCATTTTCACGATTTTCGTCCTCGGTGGTGGGGCATACTACATTCTGAAGTGGCTCGACATATCCAGCGATGATATGCTCATCAAGTCTCATGGTAAGACGGAGGCCTACAATTCAAGTTTGTTCTGTGGTGCCTCTACGGATATCAATGAGACGCTTGGGGAAATGGAGCTCTCTGTCAGGTCGTTATCGCGGACGAGTCTTTACTCCGCTCATCCCCAGCTTCAGCTTGAACAGTCTTCATCTCAGTCACGTGGGGTGCGGACTTTCGTACCATCGGCAATGCTGGAGTGATAATGCCGTAGAATTATTAGGGCGACATGAGAGAGAGAGAGAGTCTTACTGTCAGTGACATTTGTGATGTAGAGTCGATTTATCGTCTCAATCACAGGACGTCTTCCATGATATCTCTTTTGTGTAATTTTATAGAGAAGTCGATTGCACAATAGAAGTCTATCTAGAATCTTATTTCGTCCCTTGTTTGCTATTGTTGTACCCGACTAATGACTCTCGCAAGGTGCTAAGCAAAGACAGCTGTTGATCTGACAACCGTTCAAGCTCTTTCAAGTACTCGTCAATGTTTCTATTTGTATCGGCATCATTGACCAATGCCATATCCTGCTGTAACATTAGAAGTAGCTCTGCCAAGATCGACTTGTGAGTTGCAATTAATGACTGTGCAGCCGGGTTCTCTATCACTGGCACTGATAGTGTGTCACTTGACTTCAATGCCTCGTCTAAAGAGTCAAGAGTCGCATTTTTGTCAACGTCCACGCTGTATTCGTCATCATCGACTAAATTGCTTTCATCAAATGGAGGCGGTGGAATAACATCTTCATCTGACCAGTCTCCTTCTCTTTCAATTCGAAAGCTTGCTGCCGGTGCGGTCACTGGACGAGGAGGTGACAACTTTACTCGCACAGTGTGATCTGGCGGGATTTTGGAGCTGGCTGCGACAGTGGACGAGAGCTCTCCAGTTTGTGGATCACGTTCCTTGACCCTATCAGCATACCGAAGTGTATTTAGTGTATGGTCCTGAGTAAGCAATGTCAAAAGAAGTAAGGTAAGTAAGGCTACTATTGCATCGTGCGATTAAATACAGAGATAATAATGATGCTTACGCAATTCTTCATGTTTGGAGCAACGCACGAGACCATCACAGTCCTCGAATTCTTCCCGACGAAGCTTTCCTTGAGAACTTGAGTGAGCTTGCTTCCTCTGAAGGGAATGCGAGTCAAAGAGCTTCCAGTTGCCAGTGCTCGAATGACTTCTTTCAATGCTAGTAGCGATGTGTTAATCTCAGCCCCTTCCATTCGCGTTGTCTTGCTAGCCATTGAGGTGTCAGCTCCTCTCTCACTACCAGCCAAATCAATAAATGTCAGCCGTCCGATCTCCTTGTTTTTAGTCCTACCAACATCTTTCCGAAGACTGAGGTGTAACACGGCATGCGACCTGCTACTGTCTGCGTTTGCCGATGTTGTTCCAGTCGATCTGTTCAATGCTCCTGCATCTATTACACTCATCAGCTCCTCAGCGCTGCTCACTGCGTGTTCTGAGAGTCCTGGAAATTGGACCTTGCCTCGGGAATCTTCGAGGCAACGAACTGGATTCCTGGCGTTCAACAAGTCAAGTAATTTTCCGCCATATATTTCAAACAGGGAGACACCGATTGACATATTCGCATATGTTGGATCCTGCTGAATCCTAAAGACGTCCTGCGCAGCAAGACAGTACAGACCCAGGTTAGCCCGACTATTATCGACTTGATTTCCTGCTCTACGTCCCGTGGCATTGCATCCCATCATTGTGAACTTTGGACGAAATACAAGACTACATGTGAGGCACTTCGGCAAGCAAATAATCATATAAAAAAGCAATAGATAGAGCTGATTTACCGTCTTCCCACTCCCAGTTTGACCATAAGCAAATACGCTAGCCCATTTCCCATGGAAAACACCAGGGATCAAGCTTTGTATAGCACGTTCATAAATAGTAACATTGTTTGACTCTTCATTGAATACATTATCGAAAGCAAAGCTCGTCGTTTCGACCTCTTTCGCCAAATCTAATCTAACTTTGGGTTGATGCACTAATATGCGTCCAAATTTGTCGTAATCTAGGGATTGGACGGCGTCAATGTCTGACGTATCTGATGATTCCTTATTGGACATCGGGCGCGTTCGAACAATGACTCGAATGCGCATTTCGTGTTCGTCATCGTGTTCCTCGTGCTCTAGCTTCATTCGTTGGCGAGCCGTCGATGTCAGGTATAGGGTATGCTTTTGATCGAAGGACTCTCGCGTGCGGGAAATTTGTGTCTTGAACGATGTGTCCTCAGCAGCGCCATGGACGAAGGTTGCGCCTGCAGCCGCACCCGCGCTGTTACTGTTGAGGTTAATCGCCCCGATGGCAGCACTCTTGGGGCTGTGCGAATTAGAGGGAAGAAAGTCATTGGTGTGGCTTTTTGGAGGCAAGTATTGATGTGGATGTGACCCATGCTGTTGAGTTTCTTTCTTAGGTGATATGGCCCTCTGACTCAGCTGCGAGGCAACACTTCTTGTCGGCGACTGCGCTCTTCCTCCTCCCCTGACAGGAGCACTCCTCTTTGGTGACTGTGCTCTTCCAACTCCTCTGGTAGGTGATCGGATGCTGCCTCCTCCACCATCCTCGCTGCTGCTTTGGGAGCTTATGGGTAGAACAGGAGACTTCAGATGCTTTCGTCGAAGATTGATCGAGGATGCGGCTGTCTTTGAATAGTGCTCCTTCTTAGATTCAGACGTGACAGATTTCGAAGAAACAACACTTTTGCTGCTTCCAAAATGACTGCTACCGACACTGCCTCCACCGAGACTGCTCCTACTACCACGTCTCTGCGAGTTACTCAGGGCATTGTCAGAAGACGTAGAGGCGGCGATCACCGAACGAGAGGGAAATATATCGAGCTGAGTCGTTGAACACGCTAACAGTGACATGTGAGCAGCCTCGTTCGATGGAATGGTCGATAGAAGTTTCATCTCGCCGCGACTTCGCGTGCTCTTCTTCGATGTCATAGTACTTATCTTCTTTTCGTCAAAGTTGTTATTGTTTCGGTTTTCATCTGGTGAACCACCAACGGATGATGTTATGTTGCTAGAAATCCGACCAGACAACAAAGAATGGTATGACGCAACTGATGGAATGGAGCTCGTCCTCCTTCGGCTAGAATTGCTGTTGCTACTTCTGCCACTGTTACTTTTCGGTCTCGACACGACTGAAGCGGATAAGTCACTGGTGTCACTAAGTGCACTCTCAGCAGACTTTGGACGTGGCGGAAGAGGCTCTTCCCCATTCCAGCCGATAACCGAGTTCTCTCGACTCAATGTATCATTTGTCATAGCCTCCCTCTTTGATTCGACCGCTCTATCGTGAGGGCTGGAGATGACATTCGTCTGCTTTACCGTCCGTCGACGATGATCCTCATCTTCATCATTTAACAATAGAGGAGGGTTCTTTTGCAATACATCATTGCTGCGGCTTGACATTGGAGGTCGATGACGCGATGAGGTGAAGCTCGATGATGGTCGAATAGCACTCCCCGTTCCTCCTCCTTCTCCTGTCCTTCCTTCTTCGACATCGAACGATCTAGAGCTTGTTATAGAAGGCAAGAACGACTTTCGACTACGACGACCGCCCCCATCATGACTTTTCTGTGATCTGTCAGTTTTGTCATCATCGCCATTTCCATCGTTATGCATTGTTTGATTCGACCGTGATAGCGGCGGATGAGACTGATCGATTAGCTTTCGCGCCTCCCGTCGCAGCTCTGCACGCTTTTCGAGTTCGTGTTCAATCTTTTCCCGTACCGGTGACTTGAAGTTAGCATTCATTGTCTTTGCGGGCATTACCGATGGCGAAATGCCACTCATCTTTGAAGGGTTGATATTGATAGGAGAAAGACTAGTACGGAGACGAGATGAGGGTGCAAAGGGATTGGTCGACACAATTGCCGGCATATTGCTGTACTCGGTAGTTGACAAGGCGCTGATGCTGCTGACTCGTTCCGTACTGTCTCTTCTGTTACTGATATTGGTGCGAACAACTTCTCCCCGACGAAAATTATCATCAACAACATTACTATGACGAAGTCGAGACGAGGTTGCAAATGGTGATGTTATCGGCGAAAGGAGCGGTGCCTCATCTGAATTTGCGGGAGATGATTGAACACTAGCTTCTAGAGCATCTTCGCAGTAGTTATCGTCATCATTTTCTTTGTCCCCTCCCCTGCTTGGCTTGGTTGCAGACTCGACTATCGTCATACTTTTCAAGGAGTTCTGACGTGGGATTTCAATCATCTCGATCCGTGTCAATGACTCATCTTTCCCTCCTGCAGTCTTTGGTCTTGCGGCGCCACCAGTAGCAGCAGTAGCAGCGATCGCAGCGGCATCGTCCTCCTCCTTTTTACGAAGCTCCCCCCGAACACGCTGAATTAAGTAAAACAAGCGTTTCCTATCATCCCCATCCGTAACGCCAAGTGGTTCAAAGTATTGGAGCTCTAGGTCAGCAAAGGACCTAGGAGTGATTATCCCAGCCATTTCAAAGTTGGGTATCGCATATCCTAAATTAGCAGCATTGAGCCACGTTGGTACTAGATTCGAAACGTTGGTGGAAGTAGTAGTTGTCATTATTTGAATTTGTTCCGTTCGTTAGCTATCCCCCAATAATACGAGTGTCCGTCAACCCCACGAACTACTGCTAGAATGACACCCTTGCCAGCCTGGTGTGGTGGTGCGCCGCTGAGAGTCTCACACCACCACTTTTTTTGGCTCGGCTGGGGGGCCCCGCCAAAATAACCCCGCGCTTTCGTGGGCGTCTCTCGTTCCTTCCCTGGCCGAAAAATGCCAAGTGGAGGCCACTATCACGACACGGAATAACTTCTATTATTACTCATCAGCTAGTCAAAGCACGGTGAAACGATAGGATTCGATGACGATGGGATCGATGATACGATTGGTATCATGGGTTTCATTTTTGTGCATAGCGACATGGCCAGCTTCAGTGGAATCGCGATCGGCCAGTAGTTTATTCGATGTAGCTGAGTTGACTCGAATAGTTGGCGGAGTGGAGGTAAGCATTTCCTTTTCCGAAACTCGAACGTATATATTATATATTTCGACGTGGCAGTGTGAAGTGCCGTCGCATCGATCTTTTGCTCATCTTGTACTTAATACCGCCCTCAATCAACTCTCTTCAGGCACAAGAAGGACGATACCCCTACGTCGTTTCTATGACCAAGGGTGGTCTACACTTTTGTGGTGGATCACTTATCGCAAAAGATGTAGTGCTAACAGCGGCGTGAGTTTTTGTCGAATTGATGCCATTCCTAATTATATGCAACTTTCTTTTCTCAGATACTAGTTGTATTGCTGCGTCTACGATCCAACATGTTAAAGACATTGCCTTGGTGACACAATTGTTGTTAGGATTGGTAGTCATGAAATTGATGATGGTATAGAAATTCTTGTTGTTGATCAGATGGAGCATCCAGACTATGATGGTAACACAAATCAATATGATATAGGCCTGCTTTTTCTTGAGGAGTCGACCACACTTGATATTGAACTACTACCTCGTGTTAATAAAGGCGTTGACTTTCCTTTGGCTGGATCTATCACTCATGTATTGGGTTGGGGAAATACGAGAGAGGGTGGGTATAGTGTTGCTAAGGAACTTATGAGAGTTGATTTAAATGTCATCTCCAATGAAGATTGTGAGAAAGCGGAATTGGATAATGACCACAATTATGAAGGTGCCATTTACGAGGACATGATGTGCACTGACAGCGGAGAGCAGGATGCATGTCAAGGAGATTCCGGAGGTCCACTCATTGTTCGCGATGAGAATAGTCCAAATGAAGATATTCTGGTTGGCGTCGTGAGCTGGGGTATCGGATGTGGTGTAATGCCTGGTGTGTTCTCACGAGTATCATTTGGTTATGATTGGATACGATCAACAGTGTGCGAAACGTCAAATGATCCTCCGGCAAATTTGTGTGAAACTCGCACGATGGAGGACACTATCTCATCGTGGAGCAAAATCTTGTCACGTAGCGTGAGTGTCGTCTCTGTTTGCTGTGTGTATTATTATAGTTGCTCTGTCTAGATTCTAGATGACTCATATATACTACTGCTTTAGCCAACATCTGAACCAACAACTGAGTCGCCAAGTGAGACGCCATCAACTATGCCAACATCCACTGCACCCACTTCATCGCACTCACCGACAGAGTCACCTACAATCTCTACGAACCCATCAGCGTCTCCAACAATATCAACATCTCCAACTTTCCAACCCAGCATATCGAATAGTCCAACTATGAGTTTTGTGCCCACTACCGCTAAAGCTAATCCCAACATTCTGCAGAATTGGCTTTCTTCCTTAAGAAGTGACGATGTAAATTCTTCCTTTCATAGAATAGGTTGCAGTATTGCCTTGAAAGTGTTGCTAAGCAGTGTCATTATATCGATGTCAATGTGGATATTCTAGTTGGGAGGGTGATTTGTAAGAGATTGAACAACTTTTGTCCTGCATTCACAAGATTGCGATAAACAACCTAGTTCATAGTTCATTGAGTACTGAGGCAAAATTTATAGTGTGATATTAGTAGATTGTAAAGAATAGAGAAATATAGAATGTCCTCAGCAATTCATCCTCTGTTATCTTTATTGTGATTCACTATGAATATGGACATAGATACTCCCATACGAATCCAAATGTCAGTGCAACAAGACTTACGACATCTATGGAGACCATCCCTTCAACTGCTCTAAGAATCACAAAGGGCGCCCACACAACATGATCGCAAACAAATTCT
>Ga0247834_1004418_pt1 | contig 17789 bp, 14 predicted proteins | sample LaCruzMarch2015__8_FD_187118 | JGI IMG/M metagenome (GOLD analysis project Ga0247834, IMG submission 187118) | Freshwater microbial communities from meromictic Lake La Cruz, Castile-La Mancha, Spain - LaCruzMarch2015_12m | ecosystem: Environmental > Aquatic > Freshwater > Lake | place: Spain...
CATAACTCCCCCATCTGGCTCCAAGCTGTATTTGCCATCCAGAAATGAAGTTCCATACATGCAAGTCGAGTCCCAGAGAACACAAGCTCCAGCAATCGCGAACGGTGCAACTGCAATAATATCATCGAATGATTACCAGTTGTCCAAGATGCCCGACAAGGTTTTGATATGTGCAAGAAAGAAGCTGTCTAGTCAGATATGCACAGATTCCGATTGCTATCTCCCTATATCTAATGTGTCGGTAGTATTTGGAGGTAACTCTGGTATTTTGGCATCCACCACACAGCACCAATTATGGCAGGCCTCCGTCCGCAACGGTTCAAACCAATCTTGGGATGAGTTTTCAGGAGTAACCTCTATCGGTGGCGCTTCCATCGCAACTTGTGGGTCTGTGTTAGCCCTTGCATTCGGTAAAGATATTGCCATAGCCGACCCCTTCACTGTATCTGGTTCATTGGGATCTTACAACTTCCAAGTCCAAGTAACTGTAACCAACAACACCGGTGCGAATATCGTAGGCAACGGCGACTATGAGCTGTTCATGGTGTTCCTATACGGCGGTATATTCGTCAATGAGCTTTCTACATCCTCCATTGTTGTAGGCTTTGTCGACAAAATGTCAGTAGAACGTGTTTCAAACGAAGATTATGTAGACACCCATTCAAGCAAGAGAATGTACGGTGGCTCTTTCTTCGGAAGTTTGGGAAAAGTATTGAAGCATGTCAAACCGATAGCACGTGCTTTAGCTCCTGTTGCCCGTACCGCTATGGAGGGCTCATCCAACGACAAAGTCCGTAAAGCGGCGTCAGTAATGAAGGCTTTGGGTGCTGGTATGTCGGCGGGATCATATACTGCCGGATCTAAGTTTGCCGGCCGATTGCACATGTAAATAAAATAAATAGTTAGTTATTATTCCAATTAAAATAATTAGGATAATAAGCAATAAGGTTTTTATCTGAAAAAACACTTAAACAATAAATAATAATGTAGAATAGAAGAAAATGACAGAAGAATACCATAAGAAAATTATTATAGCGAAGAAATTGATTAGCGATCATTTTTATACTAACCAGATACGTTCCAGTTGTTTGGCACAGAGCTACATACTTTACAAGTTTATGATGAAACTAGGTCTGCGCACTGGTGGTATGTCACCCTTTGCGGTGCGACCTAGCGTAAGCGGTGCTTTGCCCGAACTCATAAAAGGATATATTATTGCCCCGATGTTTAAGACGTACTATGGACACTTTTGGGTAGAGTTAGACGGAGTTGTGCATGATGTAGCATCTGACACATATTTAAGAGACTTCAAAGGAACTCAGAATTTAGATGACATGTTAAAACTAACAAGAGTGATCTCTAAAGAGCTTCCAAAAGAAGTTAAAGATGAGTATAATTGTGCAGACGATGATGGTTTTGAGGAGAAACGCGACCGATGTTATAAATTATGTTTGGAAGGAAGATTTCTTGAAGATCTTAAGAAGAACGTGAGCCCGTCAGTATTTTGTAAAATAAAGGAAATTCATGATTGTCTGTGCTAGGTAAAATCATATCATCAGAACTGATAACAGTTTTAATAATATATTAACAGCATAATTTTGTCACAAGATAATCAAGGTCTTTTATCATATAGTTTTTGGCCGTATTCATAATGTATTTATGAAAGCCGTCAAAGCTTCTGTCTTTGCCTGCCCTCATCATGTAGTTGATAAAGACAATGACCCATCTACCACAGGTTTGTACGTGTCCCGCTTTTGACTGATACTGAAAAGAATTGAATTCAATATGAAACCCATCATCTAAAGCTCTATTTAGCAGATGTGACATAAGCGGATACTTTTGTCCAAGTTCTCGACGGACTTGTTTCTTTGCATATAGTAATTGTTTATCCGGCCGAGCTCCGAATGAATCGAAAAATAGAATAGAGTCTCCTATTCGCACAAGACAAATCCAATGGCCAACGTTCTCTACTAGTTCAACCAAAATAAACACATAATCAAATTGATTGGGCGTCCGAGCTGGCAGAAGCTGTTGGATCGTATTGATATCGCTGAGCTGATTGTATTTCATAATTTTGGCATTCGGCAGGACTTTCCTAATATCGGCATCTGACAAGGCATATTCAACATCATCATAACTATTACTGTTACGAAGTATGTTTGCCCCTCCTGAAGCGTCAGGCAAAGCGTCAGCGCCTAAAGCGTCAGGCTCTTCATAAGCGTCAGGCTCTTCATAAGCGTCTTGCAAAGCGTCAGCGCCTAAAGCGTCAGGCTCTAAAACCTTTGCAAGTCCTTTCATAGCGAGTTCTGTGGCAACATTTTTTACCCCTGTTTTAAGCCATCCCGCCGGTGTTACATTTCCCTCGGCTACGGCCTTAGCTGTTTCAACACCAGTGTCTAAAATGCCTTTGCCTAAATCACCCCAGTTAGAGGCGTTTTTGGGATCGGATGCAATATTTCCAACTGAAGTCATCACTTTCATTAGTCCATTTGCGAAGCCATCAATTCCGATATATTTGAATATTTTTCCAGCAAACCCCAAGTCTTTGACAGATAGCTCCCACTTATGAGCGGTTTCAACCCATTTCCATTGATTTTTCTTTCCCTTAACAGGCATGGGAAAGAAATGATATTTCTTATTGTATTCGTCGATGAATTGCTCAGCAGTTTGGCCACTGTTTCGATCGTAACCATATCTTTCTAAGAACGTCCAAAATGACAGCCAATAATCCTTTAATTCTTTCTTTTCGGCCTTTCGCTTTTTAATATATTCTTCGTTATCTTTGTTAGCTTGCCAATTAAGTTTTTGACCAATCCTTTGATTTTGTTGCTCAAAAAATGCGTTGTTTCTAGAGATGGCGTGATTTCCTGTAAGATCGTCCTTCATTTGAGTAAACTTATTTCTAAATGCATTCCTCTGCTCAGCGCTTGGCTTCAGCGGTATGTCACCCTTTGCGGTGCGACCTAGCGTAGGCGGTTCTGTTCTCGGATCGATCGTCGATCCTTTTCTTTTATCTAGTCCAAGCTTCAAACCATCGATGTATTTCATTTGATATATATATATATCGAATGAAAATAAAATAATATAATTTATCCGTATTTAACAAACGGACAGTCTTTATAACTTTTGTTGACTTTCCCCAATTCGATTTCTGGATAATAGCCCTCATAAACGAGATCACCAAGTTTGGCCTCACTCTTTTTTATTTTGGGAAAAACAGCGCCTTCAATTAAAAATCCATCGGTTAGAATTATTTTCACGTGCTCGATGTGGTCTTTAAGTGTTTCATACATACTAACACGTGCGAAGGCTGTGATAAACGGCAGAAGCCGAGGATACAACCCTTTATATATATTGTTCATGTCTGTTGCCTCAACAACGATTGTATTGTTTGATACTGTTTTAATTTTAGATAAGTATTCATTATCTTTCAGTTCGATCTCTTTTACTTTCACACCATCTTTAAGAATTTTACGTTTTTTTATTCTGTTTTTCTGACACACAGAGCCCCAAGGAACGGTTAATATGGCTTTAGCAAAGCGAAGCCCCTTTTGTTTCAATGGAAAGATGAAGTCTACAAACTCGCCAAACAGTGATCGCATCGGCACACAGGAGGATGCAGAGTATTCTAACATGTTTGGTTTGCCATCGTTAATAAATTCAATAGTTAAACCCAATTCCTTTGCCTCATTTAGTTCAGCGTTTACATAGTAGTTCTTTTTATTAAACATAAAGAGCTTTGAATCTCCTGAAACTATGCATCTATATATCCCTTTTGGTAGGAATTTTTTAGCCTTTGTTTCTTCATCAATAAATTTAAATTCACCTCTCTTAACTGGAAATGAGTTACAGGATCTCATATTATAAACATACTTTGAACAGAAATCAAATTTATGTAAGTTAAAATGCTTGCCTTCTTCACCTAATCTTTTTATTACACCGCCGTTATAACATCCTTCGATCCATTCGGCTTCATCTTGTTCTACCTTTTCAGGATTAATATTTAGGTTCTTTGTCAAGGAATAAAGAAGATTGTCCGCCGTAGATTTTGGCATTCCCGTTTTGTACATGTTAATTTTACCTTTTGTTGCTTCTTTCAATTCGTCTGCACCTTTACAGAATAGTTCATGAGCCTCGAATAATTCAGTTTCGTTCTTCAAACTCTTTCGCTCCTTTACAAAAACGTATTTAGAAAATCCAAGTTTATAGTACTCATTCCAGAATTCTTTTAAATCCATTTGAAATATGTTCGTTCCATCATAGCACTTTACATAATTATTATTATTACCGCCTGCGCTAGGTATTATATACGTCAATGGAGTTCTTTCAACATGACTCCATTCTCTTGGAGAAGGCTTGTTATCTTTTACAACGGTATAATGCCCGTCTTTCAATAAGAGTTTAATTCTGGTTTCCGCTTTTGAAGGACTTGAATATATGTGGTCGCCAATTACATTAATTTGTAAATGGAGCTTTCTCTCAATCCTTGGAATGTCTGCAATCTCTACACCAAATTCAGCACCTATCCTAAATTTCTTTTTGAATTCAACGGATGTCATGCCTCTTACAGTCTTGTCCAAATATAGAGTTTTTAGACAATCATAAAAACAGTGTGTTTGGCGTGAACGCTCTAAGCCTTTCCCTGCCGTTGGTTTCTTTTCATACTTATACATATACAGATCGCACGTTGGGAGTACCGTATCGTTGGTATACGGCACGTTTCCACCTACTATGTTTGCCCAACTATCATATTCCATATAATCATATAATTGTATGTTGTCGCCGATTTTGCGGGCGTCTGCGGTTCTCCAACCAAGCTCCGGATAATAGGCGGAACACGTGATCTTACCAAAATAGCCCCTGTCTTTTAACTGTTTCGAGTACTTATTTCCAATCGCTTTTATCTCCTCTACCGTAATATTGCGATATCTTAACCGCACAATCTTTGTACCGCTTGCCTTTGCATCGATTATTTGCGTTAAAATTGCCTCCTTAGCCTGTTCCATTTCTATTATTTATTATTATTTTCTACTCTTTAAGTATAAATAAATTACAAAAAAACCACTTAAAGATAAAATAATATTATAAAATAATAGAAAATGGCGGAAAAAAAATCAATAAAAAAAGAGAATGCGGAGGCAGTAAAGAGTTACATGGACAAATATAGACCAAACTTTGATCACGACACAATGCATAAGCTACATGAGTCGGAGAAAGATAATTATGATGTATTTGTGCACAAACTAGTTAATAAAAAGCGTGTCCAAAAGGGTGACGAACTAAGCAAGGCGGAAGTCAACGCAATAAAAAAGGCCTTGACTTGTGAACAATATGAATTAATATATCCACAGTCGACCAAATATGTTAAAGATCGTATTTTTCACGGTTATGACGGCAAGTTTTACGTTTGTTGTGTAAGCGACACCAATGAGTTCTTGGCGAAAGAGTATACCAACGGAGACTTCAAAACAACATTTTCAAAGTATTTTCCTGAACGAATTTATGAATGGTTTGAAAAGAATTATATTCTGTATACTCTGACACTTGATATCAGACGTCCACGAACCTTTAAAGATAAAGATTCATATTTTCTAAACCTATTTAGTGGTTACCGATACAATAAGACAGGCGCTGATGCTTTACCGGATGACAAACGGTTAGCAAAGGGTGCGGATGGGGTACATTTTATATGGAATCACATTAAGAATCAATTTTGTTCGGACGACGAAGAATACTTTAAGAACATAAAAAACGCAATCATGAAAATTGTAAGTGGAAAGAAATTAGAAATACTGATTTATCTTAAATCCAAGATGGGCAGAGGAAAAGGAAAGATTACAAATTTCCTTAAATCTGTTATCGGTACAAACGTCGCATTGACGCTTTCAAATGATTCATGTTTTATGAAGGACTTTAATGGTGCTCTCATGGGTAAAGCGTTAGTCATACTTGATGAGATTTGTCACGATTTTAACGACTTCAAGAGTCTATATAATGCATTAAAGGCCTACATTACAGAACCCGATATGACATACAGAAATCTTTACGCTTCACACAAGCAACTGAGAAACATCACAAGCTTTATCATGACGGGTAATTACGACATGTTGAAATTAGATTCTCCAGATAAGGGAGATGACAGACGTATCTTAGTGTGTCCAATGTCGAATGAAATTAAATCAGCTGAGTACTGTACTCTGCTAGATAAATATTGCGCTGATGAAGACGTACAATATGCATTCTTCTGGGACTGTATACAGAATGAAGTACAAGATTGGAATGAGTTGGTCGAATTAAAAAAATTGCCAATGACAGAGGAGAAACAGGCAATGATATTACATTCGTTGGATCAAACAACTATATTCTTAAAACACTTTGTAAATGACCATCGTATTAACTCACCTATTAAACCCAGAGAGCTACATAAAATCTACCAAGATTTTGAAGTAAAGAATGGATACAAACATAAATTATCCGAAACTACATTCTTACAGAAATTAAAGAGAGCAACTGAGTATGTTGAGTTTACTAGAAAAAAAATTAATTCTAATACAACAAATTGGCTCAAAATAGATCGAAAGAAGATGATAGAACACTTTACTCTTAAACACTTCTGGGGTGATTCGGATGATATCAAAGGCGAACTAGAAGGCGATGATTCTGATGATTCTGACGATTCTGATGATTCTGATGATTCTGATGACAAAAATTTAATCCGATTTCAACGAGAGGAAATAAATAAGCTAAAAGAAGAGATAGAAAAGTTAAAAGCTCAAATTATCAATAGATCCGAGAAAAGAAAAGAATATGTTTTCACGTTTAGTCCTAGACACACAGAGATGCTTACGAAACAACTTCAAAACATGGTTGATCAATCCGATTTAGAATCGGTAGATAGTGATTCAGAACAATTAAGTATCCGAGAGAAGAGAAGAGAATTCAAAATTCACCGAGATAAGACATTTGAAGAACTATGTAATATATTCAACTAAATCAACTCTTTATGTCAAATTCCTTTATCATATCAGGGATCTCCTTCATCAGTTGCGTTTTTGGTAGCCATTGAGGTACTGGATCGTATTTAAATTTTACATTATAATAGTATCGTCCTTTCTTTTTTTCCTTCCCAATAATCTTTTCTACTTCGAATAAGCGAAGCGCCTTCTTTTTAGATAATAAAGAATCTGAGGGTTTTACAATTTTATTTACTACTTGCAATTGTTGAATTGTGTACCCAACTGGCAGAATCTTATTTTCATTTGTTTTACTGGAAATCTTATTTCTGACAATATACATAGTTGGTTGACCGTCTTGTATAATCACATTATGAATTTCATATAACTCTTTAGACCATCTTATGTCTGTTGCTCTAAATGTACCGCTAAGTTTCTTATCGTTTGCTGTTTCAATCGGTTTATCTAATTTAATTCTGACAGTTTGGCCAAAGGGTAGAACGTTTGTATTGTCGTATACATCGATCTCATACAGTTTATTGTTTCTTACTGGCACAACTAACTTTGTCTCTGCCTTTAAGCGCGGCGCTTTAGGAGAAGCGCTAACTCTCTTTACTTTTTCCTTATACGCCAACTTTGCGTTTTCATTAATATATTTCAATATAAACGGGAGGTCATCGATCCAATTCCTTTCTACCTCGCCAGTAATTAGTTCTTCCGCGCTTTGCCTTTTAAATAGAGCTCTTCCGATCTGTTTGTTTCGTGCTTCAACAATACTATTTTGTCTACTGCGTCCCGCTTTTGTTTTCTTGACCATGATATTCTCATCTTTAAAGTATTTTTGAACATGTTTTTTAAATTCACTTCCTAAATCTGTCTGTATATAGGTAGGTTTGCCCAACGTTTTAAAGGCCTTCTTGAATGCCTCCACGTACTCGGTTGTTTGCAAAGATTTAACAGGGATCGCTGTAGTTCTACCATCGCCGATATCTACTACAACAAGGGCATATTTATATCCTTCTTCGTCTAAGGGCAAGTATAAAGTATCAGCCTGATAAAAAGAACCAGATTCAATAAAATCATTGTGTGGAATGTCAACAGCCTTCTCTTTTGCTGGTTGCTTATAAAGCTGGTTCACTTCATGATCAAAGTGGTCGGCCTGCTTCTTCTTGCTAAATAAATTTTTGTAAAATTGATCCATAATAATATATACAATTAGAATACATATTATTATATTTAAGCACTGCGCTTTAGCATAATGCAAAAAAGTTTAATTAACCAGTTTTAATTAGAACAGAAGAATAAGATTCGTTGTAAGCGGTGTCCTCATCTACAACGTCATAGTGCTCACTTTGTAGTTTCTTGGTCAGTTTGGACAGCTCACGCTTGATCTTATTCTTATCTGGGCTTTGAAGGGTTTTAACTGTATGAATCTCTACATCCCCATGCTCCAGAATGTCAAAACTAGCGTCATAATCCCATGGCATTCCTGACTTCTTGAATTTACTCAAACTTTTTTCAAGATATCTCAGCTCCATGGCTTTTGAGTTTTCGGTTGCGCCAACGTATACGGTTCCCTCAAAATTAGGAGAAAGCAATTTATAAATTATTATTTCAGCCATTTTATTATATTTTATTATATTCTTTTCTCTTTAAGTATATTTTTTTATATATTATAATATTTATTTTTTAAACTAATTTTTCGAAAGTTTTAAGATCTTTTAAAACTTAATTGAAATTAGGTTTACGTGCCTAATTTTTCGAAAGTTTTAAGATCTTTTAAAACTTAATTGAAATTAGGTTTACGTGCCTAATTTTTCGAAAGTTTTAAGATCTTTTAAAACTTAATTGAAATTAGGTTTACGTGCCTAATTTTTCATCTTCAAAATCAGCCTTTAATAAAATTTGTCTTTCAGTCATGATAATCTGCGGACTTTGTTTGAATACTGTAATCCATCTTGACGGAATTTTTTTTAATCTGCGTATCTCTTTATCATTAAAACCCATATACGTTTTTAGCAAAGTGTTATAGTTTGTTCCAGACTGTAGAAAGAATGTACAGGACGTTGATTCTAGTATTTGATCCTTTGATTCGTGTCCTTTACAACTTTGATGTGATGTAACTATCACAGTTATAGCCTCATGTCGACCCAATGACAACATTTCCTCTTTCAGTTGCATAATAGACTTCTTGATTATCTTGTTCTTAAGAGCGTCGATATCATCAAATATAACAAGAGAGTCTTTAAAATCTGTATATGTGAAAGGTTCGGTTACTATAGTTTCATCAATTTTAATCCGTAAAAGTTTCTTTCCTAAATCCTTCAATGAATCGTCCTCAGTCAATTGAGAAAAAATATATATATTGTTTTTCGGGTACGCCTTCAAATAGTTCAAACAAAATGATTTTGTGTAGTACGATTTTCCAGATCCTGAAGCACCACAAATATACAAAACGTCCCTTTTGTTTTTCCCATTTGATCCAGTTTCTAAATTTGGATACTGGGAAAATGTGCCATCAGAAAGTTTCAAAGCGCTAAACTCCTTGTAATCAAAAAGATCCTGTTCATCATCTCTTGGATCAGTTGGGAGTTTTGAATCATCTACATTTACTAATTTATCTCTGTATTTTCCGCCGTTTATAATCGCTATAGTTCTGCCAACGTTGTTAACGTTCATTGTTTTATATAATAGATCCAGAAATTTATCTAGAGATATTTATCAAGCCCAATCTTTTCTTTCTTGATTGCTTCTATTACACCTTTGTTTACAAACTCAAGAAGATAATGTTTTATGCTTTCTAATTTGTTCTCAATTGATTTAGCTGATTTATAGCTCTGTAACTTGTCGAGTTTGTCAAATATCGATGAAGGGATACCGATAGTAGTTGTTCCAATATCATTCTTCTGGTTTTGTAAAGCCTCCTTGACCCTCTCTATTGTCGTCTTGTCGTGATAATGTTCTAGAATGGATATCATTGTGTCTTGCTCTGATTTTATTTTATAAATTTTGCCTAGATCGGACTCAAATATTTTTATTAGCTTCTCTTGCTCTGATTTAAGATTCTTGTTTTGTGTAATTATAAAATATCTTTTTAACACTTTTAAATAGTTCTTCTTTTCATAATAAAATTTCTTCATGTCTTCGCGTAGTGATAAAGGAGTGTCTTTTGTTTCTTTTTCTCTATTAATGCCTTTTCCATTATCCCATCTAAATTCATACCAATTTGACACGGCTAAAAATCGACCTGCTACATACTGGGCGATGTCTATTTTGATCACGTTCTTGTGCTCAAATACTTTTTCTAGATTAACTCCTTTTAATACCTCTTGTCTTGTCCAATGTTTAGGGTTTGAATCACTGTCTTCTAAAGCTATAAAATCTATGAAATATAAATTGGGATCTTTGTTTAGTGCTTTAATCATATCTTGAAAGAATTTCTTTACTCTCACTTTGAAGGCCTCTAGATCGGTGTGTACATAAATTACATCAAATAAATCAACATCGGAAGCATATTTAAACTTCATGCTAGACGTTCCCATAATTTCCATTCTCGAATCTGGATACGATAATAAATTAAAAGTATTTTGGATCTCTTTTGGAAAAGATTTTATAGGTCTTTTTTTCTGGATTTTACTCATATAATATATATATGGATTTTTATAACTAAACATAATATATATGGATTTTGATTTTTACATAAGCGATAGGAAGCATAAAAAATATATGGTTAAAGTAGAAAACAAATGGATACACTTTGGGGACAAAAGATATGAACATTACAAAGATCAACTTGGTTCATACAGTCATTTAGATCATATGAATCCCAAAAGAAGAAAAAACTACAAGAAACGACATGAGAATACGAGACATAAAAAGTATTCCGCCAGCTGGTTCGCTGATCAAATTTTATGGTAAAATATTGTTACACAGATAATCAAATTTTATGGTAAAATATTGAAATATTGTTGTTAGAATTCACACGACAGAACTTTGTATTTCAATGTTACATTTTCAATTATTGCTCCGGATGTGTTTTGCAGGGACACCACCATATTCACGTTTGGGGAGTTTGCTATTCCATTAAAGGCAACGTCTCCAAAATAATCATATGGGTTAGATGCGTGTAAATCCAATACACTCACATCTGAAATAGTTGCGGTTGTCCCTGACATCGTAATCATTACGACGGCCGAGAACTGCACACAAAACGATGTTCCTATTGCTGTCCCCTTAATAAAGTTTGATGTCCCTTGTTGAATGGGGATTAGAACAGTTACGGGAACAGATGATGTGATAGACTGGTTTGGTAAGTAATATCTTTTATCGTATTGAGATCCCACAGAAACAGGGTAACTCTGATATAATAGTTTACTGTTCGATACTGTCAAAATGGAGCTGTCTGTAAATTCTATCTGGTCAAATGTAGATTCTGTTGTAAGCAAGGTTACCCCATCAAACGTCAAAGCGCCGTCGGTGTTTGTTAAAACCTTGTCATTTAGTGATATGCCGAATGTACCCATGTCGAGATTGTCGTATATGTCGGCATCTAATATTTCTAAAGATAGATTGAACTGTGATGTATTAAAATCGTTGTCTGTACTTTGAACTCCGAATATTACAAACACATCGTAGTCATCTGTAGGATTTGGAACAACTGGTGAGCTCATATTATTAATCGTTACATTGTTGCCCGATGTTGTGGAGTTAAAGTCAAATGTACCCGACAGAGTTGAGTACCCTGCTACGTTGTTTGTAATTGTGAATGCATCGGACTTTACCTGAAACATTATACCGTCGGCATACTGATTTGCTTGTGTCGAATGCAGTTTTACACCTATGCTAATAAGATATTCGTCATTGGTCTCGAATTCAAACTGTGGAACGTTTAGAGTTATTCTAAAGCTTCCACCGTTGAAGTTGATTTTATCGTTTGGAATCGTAACTGCTGGAAGAGTATATGAATTATTATATAATGTAACTGTAGCAGATTCTGCAAGGGGAAATGTTGGAAGATATTGAGGCCTTGTAACTATTAGAGTATCTGACCAGCAAGGATTATTATTTACGTCCAATGACAAAACTTTATTAGACCCAAAATCCAAAGAAGAAACATTATTAATTTCGTGGTTTGACATGTTTAGATTCTGGTCGGCAGTCGGTACAAAACCGGTATCAGATGTAAGATAATTTGTGTAGTTGGCCGATGTCAAAACTGTGTCCGTGTTTAATATCAAGTCTGCACCATCTGTTGAAAGAGTGCCCCCTGCTGAAAAGCTTAATGTACCCACGTTGTCAATGTCGTGTGTTGCCATATCCAAGTCGGCCGAAGCCAACGGGACAAATCCGGTATCTGCTGGGAAATCTATGTATGTTGCGTAGTTATCTGCTGTCAAAACTATACTGTCATCGTATAACAGCGTCGGCGTCTCTGCAAACGTTAGATTAGATACGGTAACATACGATGCAAAGAACCCCGAAAATACTAAATAATACGGTACATCTGTAGGTAAGTTTATTTCTAATGTTGACTCTTCCACATCGTTTATAAATACCCTCATCGTTTGTCCGCTTATCTGCATCCTTACATCCGCGTTGAGAGCTGTAAATGGTATGGTTGCGTCAATATTACCATTGTTTAATCGTTGGAATACCTGAGTGTAAGGGTATAAATTAATTCCATAGAGTGGATTACTTGCAGATGCATCAGTATGAAACCCTATTCCATACGACGTTTGTAAGGGTGGATCGGCGATACTGATTGAAGCCGTTACGGTTGCGTACTGTATGCTTTGATTACTACGGAATCCGCCAGAGTTGCCACCACCAACAACGAACGTGTTTCCGTTTTGTGTTGTGCTTGGGTTAAGTGTGTATGTAACTGCCGAAGCGTTGGCACTTCTTAGTTCTGTTGTGTCCGTAAAAGCTACATTCGTTGTGTTTGTAATTGCGTTGCCGTTCATGTTCAAGTTTTGCGACGCCGTATACTTTTGGTAGTTCCCAATGTTGTCAGAGGTCACTATAACGTCCCCGTTCCAAGTCACATTATTAGAATTATCGACCAACAGCGGGTACGTTGACCCTAGAAATGTGATCTTTCCAGCATCTATAACATAATGACCACCCATATTTAAGTCCTCTGTTGCCGTTGGATTGAATGCCGACACATATGAATCTATATTGTCTGCTGTCACTACAATTCCATTGTCATAGGTTAGATCTGAGTTGGAGACCGCTAAAACGTGATTACTGTTAAATTCTAGGGTGTTAATCTCCTGAATAGAATGATCATTCATTTGAAGGTCTCCGGCGATGTTTGGAGCGCCTCCAATTTGCAAATTCGCGACTGTATCTTCTAAATCATTCAGATCGCGTGCTAAATTGTTAACTTTGATGTTTAACAAATACGACATAATATATAATATGCATCGAAATTATATATTATTTATAAACATTTATTTCAAACCAATTTGCAATTGTTACTTAATTCTATTTATTAATACAGTTTTTAGTCTTCTCCTTGATTTCGTGGAGTCTTTTGTTCAATTCATCGATGCTACCACACGGACACATCTCTATTAGTAGTATCTTCGCGTCATCGTGTTTCAGTATCTCATATGCATCGCTTGGTCTGTTTCCCGTATCTTTGTATATAATGTAGTTTGATTTCAGTTTTGACATTCGACGACTTAGATCTTGAGTAGTAGAGTCAATAAATACATCTTTTGTCTTGCTTGACTGAATCTTATAAATTCTTCCGTTTTTATAATTAATTCCTATTCGTTTTGATCTTTGTTTCTTTTGTGAATCGCCAGTGCTTAACTTAATACTCTCTTCCATATTATTAATTATTATTATTGTCTACTCCTTAAGTGGTTTTAATTTCTTTTTAATTGTATTTGTCCCACCTGAAACAACTCTATCAAATCTAGCGCCCAAATCTGTCACAGTGTCCATTATGGGTTTCACATGAGACCCCAACTTCTTTGCTATCTCCTCCATGGGCTGTTTAATGAACGCTGTCAGTGCTGGAGTGATCAATTTGTTGGCAGTCAAGAACATGATTAACGCGTCTTGGCAATTAGAAGACAGGCCTGAATATAAATACAGCTGTTTCGGCGGATATGTCTTTGAAATGTTATCCCAGAATTGTTGTAATGTTAGTCCTCCCGAGTATGGAACATCCACGACTTCCGAGTTTGGCTTTATTGACACTGATGGACTAATGTTGATTGTGCTATTCTTTTCCATAATAATCATCTTCTGCCCCTTGCTTGTTTGTAGGGTCAGTATCAAACCTAAATGAAATAGATCCTCATATCGAGCCTTCTTTAGTTGCTGTTTCCATTTGCCGAATGACACCACATTCAGCACTTTGTTGAGTACGCTCATGATAGGGGTTCTTATCACTTTCAAGCTCAGAATGTTAGACGAACCATATGTCTTTAATGTTTTCTTTGGGGAATCTAGTAAACCTTGCTTTATTGGCTTAAAAAAGTCAAACAGGCCACCAGCCCCTTCAAGATGCTTATTCTTCTTCTTTAGCTTCCCGTGTTCTTTCAAATGATTCACATGATCTATTAGCTCAGCTTTTTTCATTCCTTTCATTGCTTTCACAAATTCATACTTCTTTATTATGTCCTTCAATTGTGGCACTGTCAATTTGTTTAGGTCATCTGTAGCCTTCTTTTTAGGGGCTTCCTCACTAACTGGTTTTTGTTCTTCTTCTCTTTGATCGTCAACAAACTTCTTTAGATCTCTAACTACTTTTGTTCTTTCCTTTCTTGCTTCTACTAATAGCTTCTTTGCCTCATCTTTTGCCTCTTGTTTTTTGCTATATTTTACATCCCCTTCTAGCTTTTTAATTGTGCCATTGAGTCCGGCATATTTCTTTAGCAATTGAAGTCTTGACAGCTTTGTTTTCTTTGTCGTTTTGGATGCCTCTAGTACCCTACTGTCTATCTTATTAATGCCATATAGTCGGACTTGATTGGCTTCTGCACATTCTTTCATTGTGCCAACCTTCTTACCTTTCGGGCATTTTCCTATTCCACAGAATATTGGTTCTGACATATATATAATTCTGCTATAAAAAAATATATTTCTATTTCTAGTATATTATACAATGTCTAGTGACCATAGAATTACAGCAATAGGTGATATACACCTTAGTTCTAGAAATGGAGAAATAAAAGCGAATGTACCAGTCTCTTTTTTGCATGCCGACGATAGCTTTTTGGCCGATGTCAAAGGCTTGAAGGGTACATTAGCTAGTGGCGATCTGCTCAAGTTTGACGGTACAAACGTCGTTGCACAGGCATCCTCAGCATTTGCTCAGGCCTCCGCATTATCTGATTATTTGACAACCGCGAACGCTTCATCTACTTATTTGACAACCGCATCTGCCAGCGCTACTTACATAACTTCTGCCACTGCCAGCAGTACCTATTTAGCTCAGGCTAGTGAGTTCGTTCAGAGTGTTGAAGCTGGCGTACTTTCAGTATCTGCTGGAGAATTGAGTATTGATCTATCAAGCTATTTGCTATCTGCTAACCAATATGTAAAGTCAGTCGGCTCTAATTTAAGTGTTAATGGAGCTGGAGAGCTTACGGTAGATCTATCCGGTTTGTTAGTTAGCGGTGATCTATCTGGTTACCTACAAACTGCCAATCTTGGGTCTGCAGTGACTAGTTTAGCAGTAGTCGATGCGTCTGTAATGAAGGTTGGAGCGAAAAGAGATAAGGGTGCTACAGTCACATATACAGGATCTTTTGCACAAGCCTTAAGCATCCCAATGACCAACGACAAGGGCTACAAAGTCTGTATTGAAGCCGTATACAGAAAATCAGATCGTTCCAAGTTTGGTAGTCTGAAATATGAGGCCATTTACAAGAGGATTGCCGACGAATGCGTGTTAGTTGCCGGTACCGACTCATGGTCTGTTGTAGGGGATTGTGCAGGCGATGAACTGGAGGTTATTGACGCCACCGGCAACGCTAGTATCCGCGTAAAAGGATCTGCATCCGCCGGTGTTGGTTCGGCTGGTGATGTCTCTGTCAATGCCTATTGGATTGAAGCGTAAGTTATTTAGTTTTATTGTATCATAAATAATACCGTAAAACTGTTACAAATGAATGTGGATTGTTATGTTCCGAGTCGTTCCATGGTCTTTTAGGATCAAATCATAGAACTCGGGATCAACCTCTTTTAGATAGTTCAATGTGTTATCGAACCGCTTATGTTTGGCCGTTTTCATGTGTTCGGCTTTGTGGAAATACGTATATGTGCCTCCACATATGCATCTATGTTGTTGGGATAGCTTATCTTTATTGTCCTTGCGATATTGTTTCATTTGCTCCAATTGTTTCTCTCTATTGTCTTTGCGATATTCCTTGATTGTTCGATTCGGAATACACTTATTGACAACCTTATCCCCATACTTGGTTTTGTAATAGTCAATCCAATAACGTTCGCGCTCATGCAAAGCCTTTTTATCGCAATCATCAACCGTTTCTACTAGTTCGATCTTAACATCATCATCACCTTCCAATAGCCTGAATGACGTTACATGACGACATTTACCGTTTAGATAGCGTTTATAGTCATGCCGATGCCCACATAACCGTTGTTTCAGCGTCTTCCCCGTCGAACCAATATAAATAAGCCCGTTGCTATTTGTCATTTTATAGATTTTCCCTTGCATTCTCCTTATATTATATACTATTTTCATCTCTTTAAATGTAAAAAAATATAAAAGAGGTCGATAGGTTGACTCTTTTGTTGACCGTGAGACCGCCATTGGATGACGTAGCCCCCTCATAGTCTTGTTGCGCTTGATTGCGCTGTCGGATGTTTCCCACATTCCGATTGCTCACAGCAGGGGGCGTCTGCTATTTGCTTTCAGTTTGCGGTACTCCATTGCGTGCAAAGTTCCTCTGGTGCGGTTTGATCAACCCAGTAAGTGCCCCCCACAGCCAACACGGCTATGGACATACTGAGTGACATTCCACCCCATCGGGCTTACTGCTCACGTCTTACACATGATAGTATGCGCTATCTATATAAACTATGCACAGAAGCGGATTAGCATCGAAATAGACTGAGCAACACCTTCATCTAAGACCTTCATTCAATCTTTTCAATCTTTTTTCGACACTCTCAGCAGAAGATTCTGACAAAAAAACACTCTTGGTTCGAAGCAACGGAAGCGAGCGACATCGTCGGCTTGTATGCCTGCCAGAGATATTCATATGAGAACACATTAACCAAGCACAGAATGACCGTAGCATACATACCCAGCGTGCACGGTCTGAAAACAGTTGAAGAAATCGTGTGGGAAAGTTGGCAACCCAAAACAACAACGGTACAAGCGACGGTGACATGCGTGCTTTGAAAGGGCTGGTATATATCATTAATAAACACTAGAGCATGTGTCGGCGACAGCGTTGGCGCATCACAGCGTGCGCACCATGATAAGATACGCTGGTATAAAAATGGCCCTTTCAGGGTGACAAAAAAACCCGCGCCAACGCTGTAATTGACACGCACTCCATCATCTATATATATACAGCACCCACCATGTGCGAAATCATCGATCATCTCCCTCGACAGCGTGAGCACGGGGCCAAACAAGCCTATCAGTTGTGGTGCAACGCTGTAAATTCACTTGTCCTGCCGTAAAAATAAACTTCAATTGCTATGCTTGTGACTTGGCATCAGTGGCAACCGAAACAAAAAATCTTCTGTATATTCTACAAAAATTTAAAAATGTTTGTTTGACCCTGCCATTCTGCCATTCAGCCATAATTCTTATCCTTATACCCTTTTTGCCATCCA
>Ga0247834_1004420_pt1 | contig 17786 bp, 10 predicted proteins | sample LaCruzMarch2015__8_FD_187118 | JGI IMG/M metagenome (GOLD analysis project Ga0247834, IMG submission 187118) | Freshwater microbial communities from meromictic Lake La Cruz, Castile-La Mancha, Spain - LaCruzMarch2015_12m | ecosystem: Environmental > Aquatic > Freshwater > Lake | place: Spain...
ACTGGGAGAATCGAACGGATGAACTCGCCGCTCTCGCCGTGGCCGATCTCCGTCAGCAAGAGCAGCGGCCCGGTATCGTTGCTGTGCAGGAACGTCTGGTTCACGATCAACTGGTGCTTGGCCAGAGCCTTTTCGGTGGCCCCGATCAAGCCGGCCATGTTTACGAACCCGCCGTACTGGGCCGTCGCGTTCTTGTGGATCTCCGAATGCCAGTCCGGCTCGAGCTTGGCCGCCGCCCAGGCCTTGAAGAGGTGCCCGAGCGTGGGCGATTGCTCGCGCCGCAACAACAAGATCTTTTCGTCACCAGCCACCTGCGTCATCGTTGCCCCCCTTCATGAATGCCGGACACTCAAGTTCCACGACCTGCCCGTAATCGGTGGGCAACCACGAGTCCCAGTCCCGGCGGTACTGGAGGTCGTCAAGTAGGCGAAGGACTCGCTCGCGGGCGAGGGCGGCCACGGCCGGCGGCAGGGTCACAACGTGACACGCGTGCGGGGCCGCGTTCTGCGTGACGATGAAGTGCAGCGGGTGCGTGGGCCACTCGGCCGCTGCGGCGGCAGATTCGTAGACCGCGGCCTGGAGGTCGTACTGGTACTCCCGGACCGACCGCCAGAAGGTCTTGAGCGGTGTCGTGTCGGACGTGGTCTTGAGGTCGTACCAGACCTCGGGCGTGGCCCCGTCGCAGCGGCACCGCATGGCGTGGCCCTCCAGATCCCACGTCACGCAGAACTCGGCGTCGATGCGGGCGTCGATGAGCTGCTTGGCGGCGGGGTTCGAGAGGATCTGCCGGGTCTGCTTCCAGAGCTTCTCCCGGTCGACCGAGGTCAGGCCGATCCGGCCCGGCTCCCGGGCGGCCAGCCAGTCCTCGCCCTTCTTGGAGAGATTCCCCGTGGCGGTCAGCAGCTCGTCGGGGGCGATGTCGAGCGCGTCCCAGAACTGAGACTCACCCAGTTCGTGCCAGAGGTGCAGGTTCTCCCCGTGCTTGAGCGCGGGGGTCTGCTTCCTCGGCACTTGACCGAGGATTTTCCGCTCGTAGTATGCGAGCGGCGATTGCTGAAATTCTTTGAGGTCACTCGCCGACGTCTGCGGCCATCCGAAATATTCGGAGGCCGGGACGCGGTGAATAAGTCCTCGGCCCCGGGTGACCGGGGTCGGAGAACTGAGTAGCAGCGGGCGGACTTGAACCGCCGACACCCGGCTTATGAAGCCGGTGCTCTAACCAACTGAGCTACGCTGCCACAAACGATCAGCTGCCCAGTGGGCCGCCGATCGTCACTGACGAAAATATAACCCGCCGATCGTGGGCCGTCAGCCTGGAGGCCAAGAAACCGCGAAAATATGGCGTAGCGGCGGCCTCGTTCCGTGCAAAGCGGATAGAAATCTACGGTAGCTCACTGTGGCACGACTGCCATTTTCGCTCGGCCCGTCAGGCCAGTTTGTTTTGCCCGAAGGCCAGCGACCGCAGGCACGAATCGAGTCTCTCCAACGGGCGAGCCTGCAATCAACTGCTCCAAAAACAAAAGCGACCTGGGGGGCATTCGCCACCCCAGGTCGCCATGTGCTTTTATGAGCATGCATGAGCATGTCAGTCAGCTCTGCCGCAACGTCGCCATTCGGCTTGCAGGCTAGTCGGCCATCGAGCAGGCAGCGTCGACGATTGCGTCGATCTTCTCTTCCGAGAGCTGTCCCTTGGCAACGGCGTGGTTGGCCGTCACCTTGCCCCCCTTAAAGCAGACGACCGTCAGATCAGCATCGGGTGCGATCTTGTAGTCGGCCGGGCCATTCGCAGCCTCCTCAGGCACCACGAACGCGATCCGCTCGAGACCATGAAGCTTTACAAACTCGGCGGCATCCTTCTTCAGCGACTCTGCATCGGTGCCCAGCATGTTCACGAAGCCGGTCAGCTTCGCGGCCTGATGCTCTTCAATCTCCTCATCGAGCTTCTTGAGCAGCTTGGCCAGCTTTTCGTCGGCCGTCCGGGCAAATACCATCACCACCGGCCGCGAACCCATCTTGCAGCGGTAGCAGAGCGTTTTGCCGTCAGCCACACCGTCCAGGGCATTGCCGGTCACTTTTGTGACCGTCATCGCGCCCACCGATTCACCCACCTGATACCCGCTCGTGACCTCGGCCCGGGCCGCTCCCGTCATGACCGATGCCGCCGTGGCAAAACCGATGGCCGCCACCGCCAAAATCCGTGCTGCACGCATTGATGAAACTCCTCGAAAGCCGAATCGAACTCACCACCGGCTGGGCACGATGCACCGCCGGAACCTTCCTTGCGACCATCATCCTACCGCGGGTACGATTTGAACGGCAACTTTCGGTAGATCTCGTGTGCTGAAAAATAGATCTGGCGTGCTGAAAGCTGAAACCAGATCCGGTGTGGTGGACGTGGTGCTTGCTTGACGGAGGCGTTCCATGGGCAGAGTCAAAACGGGCGGCGGCTGGCGGGCAGTGCTCTACACCTTCAAAAAGGCCCGTCAGGCTGGCGGCCTGTGGGCCCTTTGGAAGGCGATGCGGTCGAAGAATGCCTGCAAGACATGTGCCGTGGGTATGGGCGGCCAGTCTGGCGGCATGGTCAACGAGGCAGGACACTTCCCGGAGGTCTGCAAAAAGTCGTTCCAGGCGATGGTCGCCGACATGCAGGGCGCCGTGAAGCCGACGTTCTTCGAAACGTATTCCGTGCCCCAGTTGCGGGCCTTCACGCCCCACCAGCTCGAACACTCCGGCCGGCTCGTGCAGCCTGTCGTGCTCGAAAAGGGATCGCAGCATTACCGGCCGGTGGAGTGGGCCGATGCCATGGAGCGAATCGCGCGGAAACTGCGGGCGACGCAACCTGACGCGACGTTCTGGTATTTCAGCGGCCGGTCGAGCAATGAGGCGGGCTTTTTGCTGCAACTCTTTGCACGGCTGTATGGCACGAACCATGTCAACAACTGCAGCTTCTACTGCCACCAGGCCAGTGGCGTGGGCCTGACCAGCGTCATCGGCACGAGCGCGGGTACGGTGAAACTCGATGACATGGAACGCGCTGACCTCGTCTTCCTGATCGGCGGCAATCCCGCCAGCAACCATCCGCGGCTCATGCGAACGCTCATGATGGTCCGCCGCCGCGGCGGGAAGGTGGTGTCGCTCAATCCGATTATCGAGACCGGCACCGTCAATTTCTCCGTGCCGAGCGATCCCTGGGCGCTTTTCTTTGGTGCCGAAATCGCCAGCACCAACGTGCAGCCCCATGTTGGGGGCGACCTCGCGCTAATCTACGGGATCATGAAGCGACTCCTTGAGATGCATCGGGCGGGGCTGGGGCAGGCAGAACCGGTGATCGACGAGGATTTCCTGAATCAGCACACCGTCGGGTGGCCCGAACTGGCCGCCCGGCTTGAGAGTCTCTCGTGGGACGAGATCGTGCAGAAGTCGGGCGTCTCCAAGGCCCAGATCGACGACATCACCACGCAGTACGCCTCTTCGCAACGCACGATCTTCGCCTGGACGATGGGCGTTACCCATCAACTGCACGGGGCCGCCACCGTGCAGGCGATCGCGCAACTTGCCTTGATGCGTCGCATGGTCGGCCGCCCCGGAGCGGGCCTGCAGCCGATCCGTGGCCATTCGAATATTCAGGGCATGGGCACCGTCGGCGTCACGCCCACGCTCAAGAAAGCGATCTTCGAACGGCTGGAGAGTCACTACGGCGTCACCCTTCCGACGACCAAGGGCTACGACACGCTCGAATGCCTCGACGCCGCCGACAATGACACCATGCGGTTTGCCCTCTGCCTGGGCGGCAACCTCTATGGCGCGAGTCCGGAGGCCAGCTACACCAAGCGGGCGATGTCGAAGATCGACACCGTCGTCTATATGAGCACGTCGCTGAACACAGGACATGCCTGGGGCACGGGCGCCGAGGAGACCATCATCCTCCCGGTGCTGGCCCGGGACGAAGAACCGGAACCCTCCACGCAGGAGAGCATGTTCAGCTACGTCCGACTTTCCGACGGCGGGAAGCCGCGGCACGTGGGGCCGAGGAGCGAGGTGGAAATCGTCGCCGATCTGGCCCTCCGCGTGCTGGGAGACGGCGTGTCGGCCGGCAGCAGCAGCCCGGTGAACTGGCGGGAGATGTCGCATACCAGCACGATCCGGCAGGCGATCGCGAAGATTGTCCCGGGGCTCGAGGAGATCGCCTCGATCGACCGGACGAAGAAGGAGTTCTCCATTCCGGGGCGGGCTCTCGACACGCCGGAGTTCCCGACGGCCGACGGCCGGGCGCACCTCTTCGTGCACGATCTGCCCGCCGTGCCCGAGGGCATGCAGTTGATGACGATCCGCAGCGAGGGACAGTTCAATACGGTCGTCTACGAGGTGGAGGATCTCTACCGCAACCAGACGCGGCGGGACATCGTGCTCATGCACCCGGACGACATTGGGCGGCTGGGCCTGACGGCCGGTGGAAAATGCCGCATCGCAAGCAGCGTTGGCGAGATGCGTGGGCAGATCGTGTCGGCCTTTGATCAGATCAGGCCGGGGAACGTGGCGATGTATTACCCCGAGAGCAATATCCTCGTGCCCAAGGCGGCCGATCCACTCTCGCGGACGCCGGCCTACAAACGGATCGCCGTGACGGTGACCGCCGACGTTGATGTCGTGCCACTGGCCGGGCCAGCGCCCGAGTTCGTGGGGTCTGGCACACCGCGTGACACGATGAACGCGTGCGCCGGGTGACGGCTCCCCCGGGAGGTCTGAGTTCAGCGATCTCCTTCCCCGTGGCGACGAGATTTTATCTTGTTGTGTCTTCCCGTGGCGACAAGATTGCATCTTGTTGGAGAGCGGATTCAGCAAGTTGAAAACTCGCTGCCACGGGAGAGCGGATTCAGCAAGTTGAAAACTCGCTGCCACGGGAGAGCGGATTCAGCAAGTTGAAAACTCGCTGCCACGGGAGAGCGGATTCAGCAAGTTGAAAACTCGCTGCCACGGGAGAGCGGATTCAGCACGTCGAAAACTCGCCGCCACTCATTCGCCGAAAAGGGAAAGCTGATCGGCCGGCTCCGCCCTTCGCCGCGGCTTGACGGCTGACGGTCCGGCCGTGCCGCCCGATTCAAACCCGAGCAGAAGGTCGCGGGCCCGCGCGACCACCTGTTCGGGCACGCCAGCCAGGCGGGCCACGTGCACGCCCCAGCTTTTGTCGGCCGCCCCCGGCACCACCTGATGGAGAAAGACGAGCTGATCGCGGTGCTGCTGCACGAGCACCTGCGCGTTGCTCACACCCGTCAGACGGTCGAGCGCGGCGAGCTGGAGATAGTGCGTCGCAAACAGCGTGCGGCAGCCGATCCGTCCCTGCAGGTGCTCGACCACCGCCTGCGCGATCGCCAGCCCGTCGAACGTGCTCGTGCCGCGGCCGACTTCGTCGAGGATCACGAGGCTTCGAGGCGTTGCACGGTTGAGGATCCGCGCCGTCTGCGACATCTCCACCAGAAACGTGCTCGCGCCGCGGGCGAGATCGTCCCCCGCGCCGATCCGCGCGAAGAGCCGGTCGACGATGCCCACGCGGGCCCGCTTCGCAGGCACGAAGCTGCCCGCCTGGGCCAAGACTGCCACGAGTGCCGCCTGCCGGATGAAGGTGCTCTTGCCGCCCATGTTGGGACCGGTCACGAGCAGGATCGTGGGGGCCGGGTCGGGGGCCACGGCGGGCAGCGACGACAGCATCAGGTCGTTTGCGACCAGCGTTCCCGGCGGGAGCAGGTCCTCGAGGATCGGGTGGCGGCCTGCCTCGACAAAGAGGTCGCCGCCTTCCGTGATCTCCGGTCGCACCCAGCCCTTCGAGCGGGCCACGTCAGCCAGCGATCGCAGCACGTCGAGCGACGCGAGGATCGCGGCCACCCGGTCGAGGGCGACGCGGTGCTCGGCCACGAAGAGCCGGAGCAGTTCGAGCAGCTCGATCTCGCGACGCAGCGACTCTTCCTCCGCGCCGAGCACCTGCCGCTGGCGGTCGTCGAGTTCCGGTGTTGTATACCGTTCCGCATTCTTCACCGTCTGCTTGCGGATGTAGTCGGCAGGAACCTTCGCCGACTGGGCGCGGCCGACCTCCAGGAAAAACCCGAACACCCGGTTGAACCCGACCTTGAGTGACGGGATGCCGGTCCTCTCGATCTGCTCGGCCTGATACCTGGCAATCCAAGCCTTCCCGCCCGACGCCATCTCCGCAAGTTCGTCGAGGCGGCTATCGAAGCCCGGACGGATGAAACCCGCATCCCGGGCAAACACGGGGCAGCCCTCGCGGAGCGTGGCGTTGATGCGGCCAGACAGCTCCTCGCAGGGATCGATCGCGTCGCGGAGGGTGGCGAGAAGACCGACGCTATCGGCAAGCAGTGCGATCAGATCGGGGAGGATTGCCGTGGCCCGGCCGATCCGTTCGAGATCCCGCGGGCCCGCGCGGCCCGAGATCACACGGCAGATCAGCCGCTCGAGGTCGCCGATCCCGGTGAGCTTTTCGGCGAGTCTCGCGGCAAGTGACTGACTCGCGACGAGCGTCGCCACCGCGTCGAGACGGCCGTCGATCTGCGGCTTGTCGACGAGCGGGGCCGACAGCCATTCAACGAGGAGGCGTGCCCCCATCGGCGATTTCGTGTGATCGACCACGCCGGCGAGCGTGCCCTCGCGGCGGCTGCTTCCGCCTGCCGCAGATCGCACCAGCTCCAGGCTGCGACGGGAGGCCTCGTCGATCTCCATGCGGTGGCCCGGCCGCCATGCGGAAAGTGTTTCGATGCGGCCGACCGCCGCCGGCTCGTTCTCCTCGAGATAGGCCACGACACCGCCGGCCGCGGCGATGCCGGGGAGATCGGCCGGCAGGTCGAAGCCGAGCCCCTCCAGCCGTTTCCCGGCGAGCGCCCGACCGACCGCCGTCTGCGCTTGAGTATCGTCGAACCACCAGTCGGGGCGGGCCGTGACGGCGCAGCCGGCCGCGAGCAGACCGCCCGCCGCCTCGCGAAGGAGCGACGTGACACCGTCGCGATCCTTCTCCGCGCAGAGGCATTCGGTGGGCTCGAGCCTCTGGAGCAGATCGGCGACATCCTCGCGGGGCACCACGGCCGCCTCGAATCGTCCTGCTGCGACATCGATCCAGGCGAGCCCGCAGACGATGCTGTCGGTCTGTCTGGTTGCCCCGCCGCCGAGTGTCTCGATGCCGGCTGTCTCGATGCCGGTCGCCGGCGCAGGACTGGCCGTCCGCATGGCGACGGCACGGGGCACGATCGCCACGAGCCAGTTGCGTCTGGTCGGGTCGAGCAGCGACTCGTCCGACGCGATGCCGGGCGTGATGATCCGCGTCACCTCGCGGCGGAGAATGCCCTTGGCGGGCTTTCCATCTGTCGACAATGGGGCATCGATCTGCTCGCAGATCGCCACCCGGCGGCCCACAGCCACCAGCTTCACGAGGTGCACATCCAACTGATGATGCGGGAAGCCGGCCATCGGCAGGGCATCGGGCCCCTTGTCACGGCTGGTCAGCGTGAGGTCGAGGAGCGTGGCGGCCTCTCGGGCATCGTCCCCGAAGAGTTCGTAGAAATCGCCCATGCGAAACAGCACCAGTGCCCCTGGGCACCGGGCCTTCGCCGCCTCGAATTGCTGCATCATCGGTGAGGCCATAGGCGGGAAAATGTAGCAGCCTTTGACCGCACGCGCGACGCCGCGTACAAAACAGCTGGTTCGAACGCCGATGAGAGGCCCCTGCGATGGGGGCCTGTGAACCTGGTCAGGGCTTAACCGCAGCAGCCATAAGCAGTCGCTCCTTTGTGCGGTGGGCCTCTCATCGGCGTCCGGCCCTTTGTCCCCCGCACCGTTTCCTGGCGGGCAACCGATGGTTCAGAGCATTCCAGCCCCCGACGCCGGCACGTCCGCTGCTGCGGTGCGGGGCTATCAGGTGGTGGCCCGCCGCTACCGGCCGCAACGGTTTGACGAACTCGTCGGCCAGGAGCATGTCGCCCGCGGTCTCGCGGGCGCGATCGAATCGGGCCGGATCGGCCACGCCTATCTTTTCACCGGCGCACGGGGCGTCGGCAAGACAAGCGCGGCGAGGATCTACGCCAAGGCACTCGAATGCGGCAGCCGTGTGGGGGGCGAGCCCTGCAACGTCTGCGACACCTGCCAGGCCATCTCGGCCGGGCAGGATGTGGATGTGGTGGAGATCGACGCCGCCAGCAACCGCGGCATCGACGAAATGCGGCAGCTTCGGCAGAACGTCGCCATCCGGCCGGCACGGGGCCGCTACAAGACCTACATCATCGATGAAGTGCACATGCTCACGCGGGAGGCCTTCAATGCGTTGCTGAAGACGCTCGAGGAGCCGCCGGCACACGTCAAGTTTGTGCTCTGCACGACGGAGCCCGAGAAGCTGCCGATCACGATTCTTTCGCGGTGTCAGCGGTTCGACTTCCAGACGGTCGACGCTCCGGCGATCGCCCGTCGTCTGGCCCAGATCGTGGAGGCCGAAGGAGCGGTGGTCGAGGCCGAGGCCCTGACCCTGATCGCCCGCCGTGCGGCCGGCAGCATGCGCGACAGCCAGTCGCTTCTGGAGCAGCTGCTGGGATCGGCTGCCGGTTCGATCGGCGTCGATGACGTGCACGCGATCATCGGCACTGGTCGCGAGGAAAAGGTGGGAGCACTTGTCGCTTGCTTGGCGGCTCGGGATGCCCGCGGTGCACTCGCGGCATTCGATGCGGCGACCGCTGGCGGCGCCGACCCGGGTGGCGTGTTGGAGCAGGTGATGGCGGCGCTCCGCGACAGCCTGTTGGCGAGTGTCGGCTGCGGTGAGGAACTGATGCTCCAGGGCGCCGGCCTGGGAGTGGATCTGGCGGCGATTGGCCGGGAGACGGGCACCGTCACACTGTTGGCGATGCTGCAGATCGTCGACCACGCGCTGGCACGCATGCGGCTGAGTGGTCATGCGGCGGTGCTCGCCGAGATGGCCATCGTGCGGCTGGCAAGCCTCGAAGATCTTGACGCGCTCGCTGAGGCGGTGGAACGGTTGGGAGCGGCCGGACCGACCGCGGCTGGCGGTCAGGCAGCCCCGCGAATCGCGGCCCGAACGGCGGCCGCTGCCCCATCGGCGCCCCCATCTGCCGAGCCCCCGCGCGAAAAAAAAACGACCGACCTGATTCATCCGGGTGAGCCGGCCCCGGCCGTCGGTGACTCCGGGCCTTCCGTGGCCAGCACACCTGCTACGGTGCCAGGAGTCGCCGCTCAGCCGGCCACGCCGCAGCCAGCAGCCGCTCAGCCAGCCGTATCACAACTCACTCCGCTCGACGCCTGGCGACGCAGCGCGATGGTGGTCGGTGGGCTGGCGGTCGATTTCGCGGAGATGGCCCAACGGGCCGAGTGGCGTGACGACGTGCTCGAGGTCGTGATGCCACGTGCCGCTGGCAATGCTGCCTCGTTTCTCCGGCGTCCCGAGATCGCCGCGGGGCTGATGCGAGCGCTGGCCGACACGGTCGGGAGGCCTGTGCGGCACAGTCTGCTCATCGACTCCGCACCCCAGTCTGCACCCCAATCCCTCCCTCAGGCCGCTGCGGCCGACACCGAGCCAGCGGGATCGCAGCGCCGGGCGGCAGAACGTGGCAAGCCGCCGGTATCGCAGGCGGCCATGCTGAGGGAGGCGGCGGAACACCCGCTGGTCGTACACGTCCGCACGCTGTTCGACGCCGCTGTTCGTAAGGTGGATCCACCACGAGCAAGGCCGACCGCTCCAGTGGTCGAGCCGATAGTCAACGCAAGCGGGGTTGCCGCGGTGGCCGACGGGGATGAATCGGATCAGACCATCCCGCACGACGACGGCGGTGGAGCGGGTGATGGAGGCATCGATGGCTGAGGAACGCGGCCCGGTCACGAGGCTCATCGATTATTTCGCCGATCTGCCCGGCATCGGACGCAAGTCGGCCGAACGGCTGGCCTACCACGTGCTCGGCATGTCACGGGCCGAGGCGATCGCCTTCGCCGACGCCATCCGGGCCGTCAAGGAAAATCTCCGCCCCTGCCGCACCTGCTTCAATCTCGCGGAAGGCGATGAGTGTGGGATATGCCTCGACCCAAAGCGTGACCGCGGTCTGCTCTGCGTTGTAGAGCAGGTCCGCGACCTCTTGGCGCTTGAGGAGGCCGCGGGCTACCGGGGGGTCTACCACGTGCTCCAGGGACGGGTCGCGCCGCTGGAGAGCAGCGGCCCGGACAGGCTGACCATTGATCGGCTCGTTGAGCGGGTGCGTCAGGGAGGCTTCCGTGAGGTGATCATGGCCACCACGCCGAACGTCGAGGGGGATGGCACGGCGCTCGTCATCGCCGGTCGACTCGCAGGGCTGCCGGTCGTGATCACGAAGCTGGCCCGCGGTCTCACCATGGGCGCGTCGCTGCAGCATGCCAACCGGGAAATGCTCGCAGACGCGATCTCCAGCCGACAGAAGCTGTAGGATGCGGCCAAACAGGGTATCCTTACGCACGTAGGCCCCTACGTGGCGAGGTGGCCTGTTGCCAAGCTTGTGGTCTGTTGCAAGCCGGTGCCTGTTGCAAAGCAGGTCAGTGAAGCCATGTAGAGAAAGAGTCAGCCCATGCGGATGTCGTTCGGCCAGGAAATGCGGATGGCGCAGAAGCAGGTGCTTGCGCCACGCATGATCCAGTCGATGGAGATTCTGCAACTGCCCGTCATGGCGCTCGAGGAGCGGATCGAACAGGAAATCCAAAACAACGAGACGCTCGAGGTGGACGAGCCCGGGCTCGAGGAGGCGGGGGGCGGGGCCACCGTGACCGAGACGTCCAACGGGCCCCTGGATCCAGGGACGGAGGCATCGGCAAAGACGGTCGACGAGCGGCCGTTGATCGTGGATCAGGATCATGCCAACCAGGCTGATTTCGAGCGGTCGTACGACTGGTCGAACCAGTATCCCGACTCGGATGACGACCGCAGCCGGCCGTCGGCATCGCAGATCGACGATGCCGGCGACCGCTACTTGGACGCCATGGCCAACATGGCCGAGCGTCCCGAGACCCTCTCCGACCATCTCCACGACCAGCTTTCGAACTACGACCTGACTGAGGCCGAACGGCAGGCCGCCGACAAGGTGATCTACAACCTCGACATCAACGGCTACCTCTCCATGCCGCTTGAGGAATTGATCGACCCCGATGGCCCGCAGGATCAGCTCGCCTTGATGCAGAAGGCTTTGGCGGTGGTGCAGGGGATGGATCCGCCAGGTGTCGGGGCCCGCGATCTCAGGGAATGCTTGCTCTTGCAGATGGGCCCTGACATGCCGAATTTCCGGTCGTTGCGCCGGCTGGTGACCGATCATCTGGAGGACCTAGCCGGCAACAGGCTGCCGCTGATCGTGCGGAAGACGGGCCTCACGATCGAGCAGATCGAAGGACTGCGTGAGCAGCTTCACGGTCTCAAGCCCAAGCCGGGCGCCATGTTCAGCCAGCCCTTCGTGCCGGTCGTCAAACCCGACGTCTATGTCGATCAGCAGCCCGACGGAACGTGGAGTGTGCGGCTCGAGGAGGTCGATCTGCCCAATCTTCGAATCAGTCCGACCTACCGGGACATGCTCCATTCACCCGCGACTCCCGCCGCCACCCGCGAATACATCAAGCGGAAGATCAATGCCGCCCAGTGGCTGATCGAGTCGATCGAACAACGGCGCAGCACGCTCCTGAAGACAACGCAGGCGATCGTCGACCACCAGACGCGATTCCTCTCCGAGGGCCCCGAGGCGATCGAGCCCCTCAAGATGCAGCAGATCGCCGACCGCATCGGGATGCATGTCACCACCGTCAGTCGGGCCGTCGACGACAAGTGGCTGCAGACACCCCGCGGCTTCTTCCCCCTGAGAAGGTTTTTCGTGGGCGGCACCGTCAGTGCCGATGGCGACGAGGTCGCCTGGGATACCGTCCGCGTCAAGCTCCAGGAAATCATCGACCAGGAGCCGAAAGACAAGCCCTACAGCGACGACGATCTCATCAAGATTCTCAGCAAGCAGGGAATCACCCTGGCCCGCCGGACGGTGACGAAATACCGCAAGTCGATGGACATTCCCTCCTCCCGGCAGCGTCGCGACTGGAAGCTGGTGCGGGACGGCAGTCCGTCGGAGTCGCCATCCAGTTTCTCGGCCGAGTTGCTCGCCGAGTCTCCTTCCGATGAGGATGCCGCGGAGGCCGAATGATGCGGTCCCCTGCCGGGGCCGACTTGCTGGTTTTGCCAGCAGGCTTCTAGGATGCTGTCTCCCCCCAAAGGCTGCAGCGGATTCAATCGCGGCCTGTGCAGGATCCCACCATGCGATGCCCCTTCTGCCGTGCCGATAACGATCGTGTCATCGACTCGCGTGCTGGCGATGATGGCGCGTCCATTCGCCGCCGCCGGGAATGCGTCGGCTGCCGCCGCCGCTTCACGACCTACGAGCGGGTGGAGCGGCAACTGCTGGCCGTCGTGAAAAAGGGGGGCGATCGAGAGCCCTTCGATCGCGACAAGATCAAACGCGGACTCGCGAAGGCCTGCTGGAAGCGGCCGGTGACCGAGGAAGACATCGAGGGCGTCGTATCTGCTCTTGAGGCGGAACTCTACGGCACCTACGAGACCGAGGTGCCCAGCATGGTGCTCGGCGAGCGGCTCATGGAACTGCTGAAGGCGCTCGACACGGTGGCCTACGTCCGGTTCGCCAGCGTCTATCGCGAGTTTAAGGACATCCGGGACTTCGTCGACGAACTCGAGCCGATCCTCGCCGAGGCGACGATTCAGGAACGCACGTAGTCGCCTCCGATGCCCCCCGTCTTCTCCTCCAGGCGGACAGATTCGATCGACATGCCCCAGTCGATAGACTTGCACATGTCATAGATCGCCAGGGCCGCGGCGGTAACGGCCGTGAGGGCCTCCATCTCGACACCCGTGCGGGCGGTCGCCCGTACGATGGCCTCGACGACCACAAGGTCAGGCTCAGGAAAAGCCAGCGACATCTCGACCGAGTCGAGCGGCAGCGGGTGGCAGAGCGGCACGATATCGCTGGTCCGCTTGGCGGCCATGATGCCGGCGAGGCGGGCCGTGGCGATGGCGTCGCCCTTGTCGAGTTCGTGGGCACGGATCCGGCGGATCGTTTCGGGAAGGGCCCGCAGCCTGGCCGATGCGCGGGCTGTGCGGAGCGTTACCGGCTTTGCGCCGACGTCGATCATGCGGATGCCGTGGGGAGTGGTCATGGGCGGCAGCATACCGCGCTCGCGCCCTCGGTGGCAGCAAGTTTTCAACGTGCTGATTGGTCCCCGTGGCAGCGAGTTTTCAACGTGCTGATTGGTCCCCGTGGCAGCGAGTTTTCAACTTGCTGATTGGTCCCCGTGGCAGCGAGTTTTCAACTTACTGATTGGTCCCCGTGGCAGCGAGTTTTCAACTTGCTGAATACACGGCACCGGCAAGATGCAATCTCGCCGCCACGAAAACCACGGCAAGATGAAATCTCGCCGCCACGAAAGGCACCGGCAAGATGAAATCTCGCCGCCACGAAAGGCACCGGCAAGATGCAATCTCGCCACCACGAAAAGCACAAGGGCCGGCGTGTCTGCGACACGCCGGCCCCTGGCTATGGGGTTGGACGCTCCTGCCTGCAGGCGACCGGTCCTAGACCAGTTCCTTGCGGGCACCGATCAGCGTGCGGAGACGTTCCGCCAACAGGGCGACGTCAAACGGCTTCTTGAAGCTCTCGTTGACATGGGCCCGGTCCACGGTGATCTGCGAGCCATCGTCAGGCAGTAACGCGATCACGATGGTGTCTGCATACTCGGGATTGCGGCGGAGATTCTGGCAGATCTGCTGGGCGTCGATCCGGCCGATCGAATAGTCCACCACGATGCAGTCCGGATGGAAGCTCTCAGCCTGGATGCCGGCCTCGAAGCCGCTGGCAGCCACCTGAATCTTGAAGGACCGCTCGACGGGGAGTTGCTTCTTCAGATTCTCGATCAGCACCTGATCCTGACCGACGAGCAGCACCTTCGCCATTGCCTCGTCCTCGAGGTCACCCAGCGGCATGCCATGCTCCTTCAGAAACTTGATCAGATATTCGCGGGGAATGCGGCGGTCCTGGCTGCCCGGAATGCGGTAGCCCTTCAGTCTCCCCGAGTCGAACCATTTGCTCACCGTGCGGGGAGCAACTTTACAGATCTTGGCGACCTGGCCTGTGGTAAAAACCTTCATCACTTGGACTCCATGTGGATCATTCGTGTCCGGAACTGTCCTGGCCAGCCCGCAACTCCTGAGCAGCGGAACCCAGCCCCCCTGTGACGCGGAAATTTCGTCGTGGAACCGACCGCGTCGTCGACCCCACGAAAGCCGGTCTGAAGCGCCGGGAGGGGGTGTGAGAAGGAAACAGCCACAACGGACGTCCGCAGACGCCGTCGGCCGGTTCCATGACTCGCAGGTGTCCCCCCCTGCTTCCACCCCGCGGCCGTGGCCTGGTGTTTTCACCAGGACACGTTCGCGGCGTGACCGTACAGAGGGTTAGATCGAAAGATCACGTCGTGCGACTTGAGCCGTTCTTGGGGAAAGCGCCGGTGGCACCGCGTGAACGGGCCGCGGACTTGCCATTCACGCCGCTTTTCTGGCCGGCCGGGCCACGGCCGCCGCCGCCGCCTCGAACCGCACCGAAATCCGTTTCGACACGCCCGACTCCTCCTGGGTGACGCCATAGAGCGTGTCGGCCGCGGACATCGTCTTTTTCGAATGCGTGACGACGATGAACTGCGTCGATGAGAGAAAGTCACGGAGCACGCCCGCAAACCGGTCGACGTTGGCCTCGTCGAGCGCGGCGTCGACCTCATCAAGCACGCAGAAGGGGCTGGGACGCGAACGGAAGATCGCCAGCAGCAGGGCGACGCAGGTCATCGTCTTCTCGCCGCCGGAGAGCAGTGAGATGCTCCGCGGCTCCTTGCCGGGGGGCCGCGACACGATTTCAACCGAGGTTTCGAGCAGGTCGACCCCCGGTTCGAGCACGATGTCGGCCTGGCCACCGCCGAAGACCCGCTCGAAGAGTTCGCGGAAGTGGCCACGGACCGTCTCGATCGTCTCGCCCAGCAGCCGTCGGCTCTCGTCGTCGATCCGGGCCACAAGCTGCTCGATTGCCAGTTTGGCATCCGTCACGTCGGTCAGCTGTGTCTGGAGGCCCGTGAGCCGCTCCGTCAACGCCTCGGCCTCCGCCAATGCCTCGAGGTTGACCGATGTCATCGTGGAGAGTTTGCGACGCAGCGTTTCGATCTCGGCATCGAGTTCACCGCGATCGGCCGGAATGTCGGGTTCACCAGGCCCAGCCTGTCCAGCCTGTCCAGCCTGCTCAGTTGAGGCCGCTCCCTCCCGGGCCGCGAGTTCCTCGATGGCAATGTCGTAGTCATCACGGATTCGCTCGATGATCCGCGTGCGGCGGTGCCGTGCCTCGCCGGCCTCGAGGTCATACGCATGGATCGTCTCGGCCAGCTGCGTCGCCGTGGATCGTACCCGATCAAGGACCGCGTTGACGCTGCGGCGGTCGGCTGCGAGCCGGTCTTGGCTGGCCGTGAGCTCCGCCAGAGCGGCCGTAGCCCGTTCCGCGGCCACCATCGACTCGGCGTGCCCCGCGGAGGCCGTCAGCAGTTCCAGGTCGACGGCCGACAGCCGCTGTTCGGCGTCGGCCCGCCGCCGTCGGGAGCTGTCGAGGTCGCCGCGGTGCGACTCGAGGTCGTTGAGCCGTTCCGTGACCCCGTCGCGGGCCCGTGCCAGCCGCTCCGCGCAGGTGGCCTGCCCGACGCGGAGTCGATGGATCTCGTCGAGCACCTCGCCGCGGGAGCGGTCGAGCATGTCGATGTCGCTTCTGACCCGCACGAGTTGATGCCGGGCATCGGCAAGATCGTCAGCCGCCTGCTCGGCGACGGTCTGGGCGGCATCGCGCGAGGCGGCCAGTTCGATCGACTGCCGCTCGGCATCGCGGAGGCTCGATTCGAGCGTGGCCAGCGCATCGCCGGCGGTGACCTGCTCGCGGCCGGTGCGTTGGAGTTCGGCCCGTGACGAGGCGATGCGTTCCGCGGCCTGTTGCTTCCGTCCCTGTGCCTGCCGGATCTCCTGGCGGATCGCTGCCAGATCGGCCTGCAGCCGCTCGATCAATCCGGTGGCGTCGGCCACGGTGCGGGTCAGTTCTTCGTGACGCTGATCGAGCGATCGGAGTTCGCTGCGACGGGCGACCAGCCCGGTGGCCACGCCCGACTGGCCGATCTCGAGACCGCCGTCGGCCGAAAGGCATTCGCCCCCGCGGGTAATGAACAGCGTGCCGGATGGTGCCGTGGCCAGCAGGGGGATGGCATCGGCGAGCCCCTCGACGACCCAGACCCTGCCGAGCAGTCGGGCCACGGGCGACGGACCGCCAGCCAGTGCGGAGGCGTCGGGGGTGGGGCGGTCGGCGAGGCCGATCAGTCGGTCGAGCCGACCCACCACGCCCGCATGGCCCTCCGCGTCGAAGGGGATATCGTGCCGCGATGTTCGTGCCGCCAGAAAACCGATGCGCCCACCGGCTGCCAGTATCGCCTGGGCCGCGTCGGTCGCGGACCACTCAGCCTGCCAGCGGACGAGTTCGTCGAGCGACTCGATGACGAGAGCCTGCCCGAGCGTCCCGAGCGCGAGGTCGACAAGCGGCGCCCAGGCCACGTCGGCGTCGACCATGTCTGCCAGCGGACCGATCAGCCCTGGAACGCCGCGGTCGGGCCCGGTCTCCGCGAGCAGCTTTCGGGCAGCATCCGAGAATCCCTCCTGCCGGGTGACCATCTCGCCGAGCATCGTTCTTCGTTCCCGGCAGGCCTCCAGCTTGGCCTGCCAACCGGCCAGCGCCTGCCAGGCGGCATCGACCCCCTCGGACCGTTCGCGTTGGGTGACGTCGAGGGTCTCGAGCTCGCATTCGACCGCGGACATTCTCTGGGTGAGCGCTGCGACGGTGCCTTCCCAGGTGGATGCCGATTCCAGCATCCGCGCCAACTGCAGCCGGGCCGCGTCGACCCGCGTCCGCCACGAGTCAGCCACGCGGTGTGATTCCTCGACGCGGGCGGCAGCACGGTCGAGATCAGACTGCAGCTTCTGGCGGGCCGTCTCCAGCTGATCAACCGTGGCCGTGCGATGTGCCACCGCCTCCCGGGCCCGCGTCGCATGCTCATGCGATCCGGCCGCGGCCTCCTCGCAATCCGCCAGACGCTCGGCAAACCCGCGCGACTCCACCTCGATGGCCGCGACTTCTTCCCTGGCGGCTGCGACGGCCTGCACCGCGGCGAGTTGTTCTCGGGCGACCCGCCGCAGATCATCTGCCAGCCTTTCCTGTTCGATCGCGAGTTCGCGGCTCCGCGTCCAGAGACCTGCGAGCGTGGCCTCGGCGGCCGCGGCCCGCGCCTTGTCGGTGGCGAGTGCTACCCGGGCGGTTTCGAGCCTCGGCTGTAACGCGGCTTCGTTCTCAGCCAATGCCGTTCCGTTTTCCGCGGCTGCGGCCGACAGCGATTCGCTGGTGGAGAGTTCGTCGCGGGCCGCGGCCAGTGAGCACTCGACACGGGCCACCGCGGCATCGACCTCGGCCAGGTCCTGCGACGCGGCTGCCAGCCGGAGTGTCTTCAGCCGGTCTGTCATCTGCTGCCACCGCCGGGCTCGCGCGGCCTGATGACGGACGGTCTCCAGGCGGCTCGAGACCTCACCGACGATGTCAGCCAGCCGCTGTCTGTTCTGTTCGCTCCGCTCCAGTCGGCGAAGCGCCTCGGTCCGCCGGGCCCGGAAG
>Ga0247834_1004422_pt1 | contig 17781 bp, 24 predicted proteins | sample LaCruzMarch2015__8_FD_187118 | JGI IMG/M metagenome (GOLD analysis project Ga0247834, IMG submission 187118) | Freshwater microbial communities from meromictic Lake La Cruz, Castile-La Mancha, Spain - LaCruzMarch2015_12m | ecosystem: Environmental > Aquatic > Freshwater > Lake | place: Spain...
CCATTTGCTTAACTTCAGTTTTAAGGTGGTCACCTAATGGAAAGATTGTTCTACTTAAATCACTTTGTGATAGGTCGTGCAGAAAATAGGTTTGGTCCTTAATAGCATCCTTAGGTCTAGATAAATAGAATCTACCATTATCTTCCAATACAAGAGCATAATGACCTGTAGCAATACCCACGCAACCAAATGCATCGGCATAATTAATCATAGAGGCCCATTTAACAGTCTTGTTACACATAACGCATGGATTAGGCGTTTCACCATCTAATGACCTAGCGACAAAGTTATCGATAACATTCTTTTCAAAGATAGGCTTTAAATCAACCACGTAGTGTGGGAATCCATAGGCTACGGCTACTGACCTAGCATCATTAACATCATCTAGGGTACAACAAGAAGAATCTAGTGAACTACCAAGATTAATCTTAGTATCACCTAATTTAAAGGTTACCCCGATTACATCGATATCAGCTTTCTTAAGCATGACGGCAACCATGGACGAATCCACCCCACCTGACATTCCTACCAAGACTTTTTGTCCTTTATATTTCGTTAAATCAATCATCCCCAATATTTTTTAAAATTTTAAGTGATTCATCACTTATAATTTCATTTTTAATTTTACTTACAGTTTCAGACATTCTATCAACATAAAAGTGATAATCGTCAATGCTCATAATAATGATTTTGTAATTGTTGCTATCTCAGCATAACCAGAAACATCCAATAATAGCGTCCATTCCGAATATGATGTACTATTATTATCGTCAAAAAATAAACCAACTCTATCATATGGTTTTTCCAACTCTCTAAAATACTCATCAAAATCTGGAACCGTAGAACCATAAGTACTTACATAATTACCAGCGTTTTTATAACTTACTGAACCATAATTAATATCACGGTCATTTAAAACAGATTCTGATAAGACTTTATTATTAGCATCAAATGAGTTTGGTTCTAACCAAAAACCTCTTTGAATTATTTCTGTTTGTTTATTTGCCGCCCATAACATAGCATGTTTAATTTCATAATTCGATGTATAAGCTTTCCACCATTCACTAAATTCAACATCTAACTCATCATTAGAGTAAATCTTATCTAAAAATGTATTATATGTTATATTTGAATCAGTAATACCCTTATAGAAATTATACGCTATAACATAATTCTTAAGCTTAATATTACGTAATTTTGGTAATCCTTCGATTAATTTTAAACTAGCATAAACCTTTGGTAATCTAGTACCAAATGTGTCACAAACCATTTTGAACTCTGGATTTAACTTAATAACGTTACCTTGTTGCGTGATTGTATAGTCACCAATGATAGCTTCGTTCCAAGACGCTTCATTTTGAGATATCAAAACTAAATTATCTTCAGCTGTAACCAAATTAAAATTAATTATCCTTTTCATAACCAAAATGTTTTAACTATTACATTATCATCGTTTGATTTATAAAATGTTTCTAATTCACGTTTGGTTTCTAAGAATCCCTTTTTATCATAAAACCAAGCTTGTATTAAGCCTTTATCTACTTCTAAATCATTATAAGCCGCATTAGCCTCTTCTTGTGTGTTGAAAGCAAATGTTGTTTCACCATACATAGTACTAACACCTATTGGGTTATGACCATGTTGCCTTAACAAAGAGACCTCTTCGTCATAATAACTTAGGTCGACTTTATTAGCATAGTTAACCACCTCCAAATCGGTAATTGTTTCATCATTTATACCAATCAATCTATATTCTTGACGTTTACCACGCAAATCAAAGTCTCCATTCTCATAACACTTAACATAAACCTCAGTATCATCATTAAAATTATGTTCTTTAAACTTAAATGAAAGTTTTTCAGTGTCTAAATCAGATACCTTACGCTTAGTTATAAATAATGGGTGACCTTTCCTAGTTACTTTAAATACAGTCCACATACTTGACGATTTGTGATTAATAAGAACAAAGGTACTATAAATAAATGAGAATACCAAATAATCTACTAGATTATTTCGATTGTAATTATACAATCAGTATTGCTAGGGTTTGGACACCTACCACCAAAGTATGGGTCAATCATCCAAAAGCCATAATCGGAATCAGCCTTTGGTAGAGATACGATTATATTATCTAACATCAAATAGTATGTGCTATTTTCGGCCCATACTTGTAGGTCATACCAAGTGTCTACCTCAGCATTCATTATGAACTTAACATCAAAGTCTCTTGGACTTTTGTCATAATTAACAAATAACCAAAACTTAAGCGTACCATCCTTAAGCGTATTCCACCCAAGCATTGCTGATTTATCGCTTCTAACGAATGGCCTAGCTGAAATACCTGTAACCTTATTAATTTGCTCTGGACAATCTGGCGTATACGAATTACATGAAGCATTAATCTTTATCTTACAATGTAATACATCATCCCTTACCTTGCTAGGATTTAGAAAGGGTCTGGATAAGTGTTCATTAGGTCTAATATGATAAAACCTAAGTGATTCATTAGTAATATTGCAAGCGATAAGTAAGAAAAATACCAGTAAGATTAACCTATAGTTCATTAATTACAAAAATTAGCTTGGCGGTTGTTAGTTCTTCCCTTTTAGCTATTAATTGCATTTCATTCATTTCCTCAATAAGAATTAATGGATATGAAATTAATGGATGGTATATCTTTATTATATACTTTTTCATATAAAAAGGGTTTCATATATAAATATGAAACCATAATGATAAACATAATTAAATAATATATTATTTAATTAATTCGCCATACCTATAGGTTTTTTCATAGCTTAGCTGACCATCAGAATACCAATAACGACTTAAGCCATCTAACTCACCATTCTTATAGGTTTCTTCAAACCATAATTGACCATTATAATACCATTCATGACATAAGCCATTAGTCTTACCATCCTTATAGGGTTTTTCAATAGCTAATTGACCATTAGAATACCAATAACGAAATAAACCATGTAGCTTATTATCTTTATACGTGCATTCAATCCGTAATTTACCATTCGTATGCCATTCACGACATAAACCATGTAGGTTGCCATCCTTATACCTTTCTTCCATGGATGGTGATTTAATATATATTAATTGGCTCTCTTCATTAAATTCTTCATATTTAATGATTTCATCATTAAAAAGTTCGGTTGCTGATTTAATAGTAAAATCAGGATTGAAGGTTGCAGTTTGTTTAATCATACCATTCTTAATAAAGATGTTGGATTTAATAGATTATCTGGTTGTGGTTGACCTAACTCCCACATAACCCATTTACCATTATATTCAGTATAAAGTTCTAAGTGTAACATACTAGTTGATGGAACTTTACCCTTATCAGTTTTTAATACTGGCACCACTAAGCCAATTACTTGACCCTCAGTAACCGTATCACCAACCTTCAGGCCCTCAAATACATTTACCTCACCGTAGTTGATTGTACCAGAATTTCCTTTTATTGCAATCGCCATGGTATCATTCCACCAAGGCATATTAACCATTGGGCCAGTAAACCATTCAATCGCAACGATTATACCATCTTCCATGCTATGGACTTCAGCGTATTTATCACAGTATAAATCAATACCAGTATGAATATCATGTTTACGTTCAACACCAAAGGCACCAAGGTCATCACCTATTGGTAGATTATATTTGTAATTGGCTAATGGTGGATGCATATATTTTACTTCTTAAGGTTATCAAATGCATCATCTAACATTTCAGATAAACAAGTTCCACCATTATAGAATTTCATAATGAAGCTATATGTACCATCATCGTTAACATCTAATTCGGAGATATCTTCCCAATCATCCTTTTTTATGTGGTTAAAGAATTCATATATGTCGTCTCCATTCACATAGTATTTGTCAAATAATTCATATTTAACTACTTCGATATATGACTTGTGAAATTTACCTAACGGTTCATCGTTAGCTAACGCAATCGTTTTACATTTTTCTTCTAGGGTTTCTCCCTCACAGGTAATTTTACGTAATTTACCAACGTGGTATTCTGTATCACTCATAATTTATCATTTATTTTTGGGTTGAGCTGGGAATCGAACCCATTCTTTCCAAGAGTACAATTATGGAATCGAACCATTTTCGCTGCCAAGCTTTAATCAAGAATCGAACTTGAATGTCTATGGGTGCTACCCACGGCACCATTGCTACTCAACCATATTAATAACGTATTTTAGATAAATCAATAAATCCAACAACCTTAACATCACGATAAGGATTGGCTCTTAGCTCTTCTTTGTTCCTAGATATTATACCTTGCTCCAAGGCTAATTCGTTTTGATACCTTAACTTATCCTTATAGGATAAGGGCTTGCCATTCCTACCTACGTGGTATTTATGACATGTAGCGCATTTATAGGCTACTACCTTGCTAAGTCGTTCTGGCTTGGCATTATCAACCTTGGCAGCCTTGATAGCATCGTCTAATGTATTAAACTGCTTCTTAGGTTGCATGACCTTTTGACCATCTTCATCAATTCTTTCTAATTTAGAACAATCCATATCCAATAGTTTATGTTACAAAGGTAATGGATTAATTTGAAACCGCCAAATTTTTGGCAATTAAATCTCGAACATTTTCGTAAGTTACTTGATTAACAGGGCCAAATAACATTCTATAGGTAGAGTTATCACTCGGAAATAGAGTAATACACATTCTAAAGCCTTTGTATGTACAAACATCAACCCAAATAGAACTATAGTCTTGGAATTCATCTTGTAATCTCGGTATCATTTCACTCATAGTATTTATGAGCGCTATTTCTGACTCTTTCATATATATTATTTATTGGATAATAAAGTGTGACACTGGTGAGATTCGAACTCACGATTGATGTTACTCATCGGCTTAAAAGGCCGTTCCGTTAGGCCAACTACGGGAACAGTGTCATTTGTGTGCGTTCGGTGGGAGTCGAACCCACATAATATGCTCCTTAAGAGGGAGTTCCGAATGCCTTTACGGGTACGAACGCAAATGTTGTTAATCAACCAATTCGGCTAATAACGATTTTGATATTTTATAACTAGCACATTTATCGCTTTCAAAAAACCACTCGTCTGTTTCGTAATCTTCATGTAAGATGTCTATATCACGCTCTGCGCTCCAATCTCTTGTTATTTCATATTCTTCCCCATCAATAACCAACTTTACGGTCATTGTACCATACCAACAAGGACGTGACTGAGCATTATTAATAAACTTATCCGTATGAGAAGCTGAAATCATATCAGCAGTTAGTGTGACACCCAAAATAAATTTAAACCTAGCGATGATATCATCAACTAAAGATTTTGGCGACCCATCCATCATACCATAGAGCGAATTTATTATAATCTTTTTATATTCTTTTTTTATTTCAGTATTAATACTCATTATATTTAATTTTAGTGCAACCGATGGGAGTCGAACCCATTTTTATTCTGTTTAAAAGACAGGGGCAAAGCCACATTTTGCTACGGATGCAATTTTAGTGTTGACATCCGTAGGTTTATATCTACAGATGCCTTAAGGTTTTGATTTTCGTTTTGATATGAAGGATATCTTTTTTATTTTTTGTTTTTACGATTTGTTTTACAAAGATACACAAAATAATCCGTAATTCCAAATTACAGTACAAAAAAGTCAAGGAGCGAGTGATGGGAATCGAACCCACATTATTCCTACTTGGAAGGAAGGTGCCATACCACTAGGCGACACTCGCATTAATTAAATAACCATCCTCGATTTTACTGGTTGCTGCCAGTCGGATGCATTGCTTGACCTAGGCTCTACATTTATACCGTCAAGTATAAACAGCCCACGAATCCGAGGGGGAAGCCTCCACCATTGTTCTACCCTAGTTATTTAAAATAAGAGCCGAAGATGGGATTCGAACCCACAACCTACTGATTACAAATCAGTTGCACTGCCAGTTGTGCTTCATCGGCATTAGTTGTCACAGCAGGGGTCGAACCTACAGTCTTCTGAGTCAAAGTCAGAGATGTTACCATTACACCATGTGACAAAATTTGGTTGGTCGAGAGGGATTCGAACCCACGAACTCAGAGAACAATGTTTTACAGACACCGTGCTTTAACCACTTGCATATCTACCAATATAAATGATTTTCTACGCACTTGCTTCAGCAGTCTATGAAAATCTAACAGTCAACCTCCAGTGGGCATAGAAGGAATCGAACCTCCAAAGGGTGTTTTTACAGAACCGCCTAGAACCTATCGATATGCCCAAATTACAGAATGGTATGTTTTTGTCAATTAAAAGTTGATGTTTGTTATTTGCTGTAACCATTCTTTAGTTACTCCTATTGGATTTGAACCAATATCAAGGGCTTCAAAGGCCCCTATCCTAGCCGTTGGACGAAAGAGTAATATTATCAAAAAGCGGAGTTCTACCGCACCTTCGACCTCCACAGCCAAATGCTATCTCTATTTCTTTATGATAACGTTCATTTATGTTTTTCTTAACTAGCCTCATTAAGTACTCACATAAACTAATAATTACCATCAGTATCATAGTCTTTTTACACTATTTTTGATGGTAGGGAAGACCAGAATCGAACTGGCTTTTCCACACTTCCAAAGCGCAGAAGCTTAAACCTTAGTCACTTCCCTATGTTATATTATCCAATATGTCAAAAAACACGTTATCTTTTTTTACTTGGTGATTACCAAAAACAAAAAACCCTAGACCAACTAAGGACTAGGGTTGTATTACTCTTACTAAACTTTACGTTAGAAAAATAATGACATAACCTGTCCTATCGGGGCTTGTTTGCCTTGCCCTTGCGGATACTGTTTCGTTGTATATGTCATTGTTGTTTTCATAATAATATAATTTGTGGATTTCTCCTGTTTCTAATAAATATGCTCTTATTTCTAAAAGTATTACAAAGGTACTATTAATTTTTGATAATGTCAAGTCTTTTTCAAATTATTTTTAAAAAAACTTAAAAATAAATTTTAATTATATTAGGTAACGCTAACAGAATGCCTTCTGTACAGGAATTTCTGGTGTTTATCTGAACAAGTCAGCTCCCGTGTTTAATCAACTCTACTATAATTAAAATACCCCTCTGCACTCACTTATAAATAGGATTTCATACCTATATTAACAACTCTGATAATAGCTATCCGTTGCTGCTACTTTGGATTTCAACTATTATTTCCGCACCAGCTGTTCTAATGAATATTGAACTATTATAAGTGGAATCCCTTGGGAAGATTCAATGATGCATTACTAATTAATAGGTTTGTTTCATGCTAACGCATTACCTCTATTTTTATGACCTAAAATGCACATGAAACGTACATACTTGCTGGTTGCTGGTCTCCTATTAAAAAAATTAATCTCTTTTTTATAGTAAGTGATTAGTATAACTAGGGGCTGTTAGCTAGGATAAATAAATACCTAGGTCAGTATCCACCACCACTTGGTTTAAGTCCAAGAACTATCTCTTTTTATATTACAAAGGTACTATTAATTTCTGAGACTTGCAAGTTTTTACTTGTCTTTTTTTTGAGAATTTATCAAGTCACGTATTTCAGCAGCTCTTTCATAATTTTCTTCGGCTAGAGCATCTTCTAATTGTATCTCTAATGGGATTTCAGAATCAAATTCTTCTTCACTAATGATGTGTTTAATTACATCACCAAAAGGTGTATGCCAAGTATGTTGTTCATGAAACATTATCCCATCAAAATATGAATCAACCTTATGTGGTTCACCTAAATTAGCTTCTATATCACCATTCATTAGTCCAAGATTTTGCTTGATTATGTCCTCCATATCGCTAGGCATATTTGGGCTACCAAATAATGACCTCAAGAAATCAGTTAGTTCTGGTCGCTTTTCTAGCTTGGGCGTTTCTGCATTTGGTTCAGGTTCGATGTCATTAGATTTCATATAAGCATTAAGCATGTCTTCTAGACGCTTATGTAATTCATCACCTTTAGATTTTTTACGTCTAAAGAATTCATTGTATAAATAATCAAAATTTTCTTCCATTATCTTATCCTTTTATCTTAACGTCTTTAACATAAGACCTAATCTTTTTATTGGGTTAATTCTGTATAGATACATAAATAAACCAAAGAAAGTTCCAGCTAATACATACATTATTCCCATTGTAATCCAATATTCATTGGTTAACTGATTGATACCATAAACAACCAAATCATAGCCAAAAGGATTTAAGAATAAGGCTGTTGAGATGGCTACGTTACCAAGGGTTCTTTTACCTAATTTAAATAAAAGGTAAGATAGCCCAAAGAATAAGCCCCCCAAGAAATATAGTACGACCATTGAATACCAATAATCGTTGGTTAATTGAGTTAATTTGTAAACTAATATGTCGAATCCGAACGGATTCAGGAAAGAACTTACCCCTAAACAAATAGTCCCAATCACTTTTCTCTTCGTTTCTCTCACTGTTATCCATATTTAAAATTAATGCAGAATTATTTATATGTAAATATAACCAAAATAAAAATAATTATTTTTATTTTCGGTTTATTAATTATAATAGTCACACAAAGATACGACATTTTTTTTAAAAGTGCAAGTTTTATTTAAAATTCGAAACAGTTTTGTTAAAAAAAAGTTTTTTAACAAATTCTAGATATTTATTAAATATGAAACAAGAAATTAAGCAAACAAACTTTATAAATAAAGCTACTAAAACACACGGTAATAAGTATGATTATTCTAAAGTAGTATACCACAATCCACATAAAAAGATTAAAATAATATGCTTAGAACACGGTGAATTTGAGCAAACACCAGATAGCCATATTAGAAAACATGGTTGTCCAAAATGTAATGGTGGTACAAAAATAAACCTAAATACATTTTTAACAAAAGCTAATAAAAAACACAATAATAAATATAATTATTCTAAAGTTAGTTTTGATAAAACAAGTGAAAAAATTAATATATTATGCCCAGAACATGGTGAGTTTAAGCAGACAGTATCAGACCATTTATTTGGTTATGGTTGTCAAAAATGTGGTTTAACAACTAGGTCTAACAGTAGGACTAAAAACAGCGAATATTTTATTAGTAAAGCAATTGAAGTGCATGGAAATTTCTACGATTATAGTAATGTCATTTATGAAAAAGCAAATAGAAAAGTTAATATAAAATGCCCAATACATGGTGAATTTGAACAAACACCAAATGACCATACGTCTAATAAAAACGGATGCCCAATATGTAATGAATCTAAAGGGGAACGTGAAATAAGGAATTATTTAACCAATAATAACATCGATTTTACACCACAAAAAAGATTTCCAGACTGCAAAGACATCAGAACATTACCTTTTGATTTTTATCTACCAGATTATAATATTTGTATTGAGTATGACGGAGAACATCATTTTATAGAAATGAAAGAATTTCGTAAGAACATATCATTATTGGATACACAAAAAAAAGATAAAATAAAAACTGATTATTGCACTAACTCAAATTCTAGACCTAGATTAATACGTATAAGTTATAAAGAACTTAAAGATATTATCAATATATTAGAAAAAATATTCAGTCATTAGACAGACTGTCCCCAGTATCTTCCTGTTTATTTGATTCATCACCGTCCATTAGTTTTATTTTAGTTACAACAAATTGAATTAATTTGCTCTTATTAAATCGATTTTTTATGTCGATTATATCCATAAATATCTAGTTTTATGAAATATCACCATTTTATAGATAAATTTGGCGATAGTTTTATTTTTTGAATAAGCAAGGCGAATTAACACCTTGCTTACTGGTTTAGTAAGCGCTTGTGTCAGTCACACAAGTATCTACACTAACACTAGTTGTGTCAGTTGTTGTCGTTGTTGTGTCAGTTGTTGTCGTTACATCAGTTGTAGATGTTACATCACTACATGAGGCCATAAATGCCACCAAGCCTAGGGCCAAGATTGTTGTTTTCATTTTTTTTTTGTTTTTTATTGTTTTATAATTATTGAGATACAAAGATACTAACTATTTTTGATAAAGACAAGCTTTTACGAATTTAATAATGCTTCTTTAATGTCATTCACTAAATTAATGTGTTCTGGTCCAAAACTGGTCCAAGCTATACCCATTTTCTTTAGGTCATAATGCTTTATTATTGTACTATACTCAGTGGTGGCCTCTGGGTAACCTAAGATGTATATTGAATCAGCTAATTCAACAGCAAGGTTAATGTCGTGAGTAGAGAATAATATGGTGTTATACTCATGGTCATTTAGTAATTTATTAAATGACACCTTAAGCTTTTCTATGTTTCCAACATCCAACCCAGAAGCTGGTTCATCCAATATCATAAAATGCTTAGATGATAATAACTGTTCGATTATTGCCGTTCGTTGTTTCTGACCACCAGAAAGTTCACTAGGATACTTATCACGATGTTGTTCAAGACCCCATTCAGAAATATAATGGTCAATCAGTCCTTTTTGTTCATCCTTGGTTAAGACCGACTTACGCAAAGCGTATTGACAAATTTGCGTAACGGTCTTATGTCTAAATAGGGTATATTTTTGGTCAACAAAACCAACATCACCCTCAGAAACAACCTTGGCATCATCCCTAGCATCAGTAGCTAGGTCTGATATTAATACTTGACCCGACATTGGCTTAACTAGGCCAGTTAGAGCCTTAAAAAGGGTTGACTTACCACGACCAGAACGGCCAAGAATTGCAATTACTTGTCCCGTTGATTCATGGTTAGGTCGTACAATGTTTTTCTCAAGTATATTCACGTCCTTGATTATTACCTTACCATCATAACCAGCTGAAAGATTCTCTACATAGAGAATAGTATCTTCTTCATTATATATTTGCATACTTACTAGTTTAATTATTAATAATTTGAATACCTAAATAATAGCTTACGTATCTTAGTGATAACAAAGTCTAAGATTATACCTACCAATATGATTATTATTTGTAGGGCTATTACCTTACCATTATCACCTAATTTATCGTTATTCTTAATCAAGAACCCAAGACCACCAGCTGCTGCTAAGATACCCTCAACGGTAACAATCATCACCCATACTATCGCTAGATTTTGTCTTACTAATTCAAATACGTAGTCTATACGACCCTTGATTACCACTTCCCATAGAATCTCCCAACGATTGCATCCTAGCGTCTTAGCGTGGTTGAATTCCTCCTCTGGGATATCCATTATCATCTGTATTAGTGATGTTGTTAAAAAGGTTGACATAAATACTACCAATACCCAAATCTGTATATCCCTAGCACCACTTAAGACTATTGCGATATAAAAAGCTATACCTGTCAATGGTAGGTATCTAAGCTTAGATATTAGTAATCCGATTGGTCTTAGAATTGGTAGGGTTGTTGAATAGCCGAATATCAGTGATATGATTATTGATATACCAACAGCTTGAGTGCAAAGGGCTAAAGAACTAAATAAATGTACCACTAGACCCTCATTCCATAATGATACAAATCCGTTACCAACTTGTGTCGGTGTTGGGAATAAGTGAGTCTCTGATATACTAGCACTAATAAACCAGATACCCATTAGTATTAAGAACCAAGCACCTAAGATATATGACCTATTTGCTGATGATATATCTTCAAAAGGACTAAAAAACTGTTTCATGTTGTTATTATTTTAAACAAAGGTAATAAAAATATATCAGAGTACCAAATATTAGTAAAACAAAAAAAGGGTGTCCAGTTGACACCCTCTTTAAGTTTATTGGTAGCCTTATTTCAAAAGGGTAATGTCTACCCTACGGTTTTGAGCTTTACCACCAGTAGTGTTATTATCACCAATTGGTTCTGTTTGGCCTTTTCCATCAACCAATTGGAATCGGTCTTTAGATATACCCCTATTAGTCAAGTAACTTACCACTGAGTTTGCACGACCTTTAGAAAGGGTAACGTTTGATGCAGGGTTACCTACATTATCCGTATGGCCTACGATTGTCAACTTGGTATCTTCAGCTTGTACAAGTAGGTTGTATATGGTTTCTAGGTCTTTTTCAGAACCAAGAATCGCAGTGCTGCCAGTAGCGAAGTTGATTCCCCAATGGCCCGAAGCCATAACTTCAGTCTTGGTTTGTGAGTAGTCAGCCTTAACAATTGTACCAGCATCTACATCAGTTACTGATTTCAAGAAGTATAGGTTAACAGCATCTTCATAAGGAACAACACCATTCTTACATGTTTCATTAAAGCCACATGGGTTCAAATCAACAAGATAAGTACCTACTTGGTTGTATACTGATTTATAACGGTTGTTACCATCAGTGATACCGTAGTATTGAAGAGCATCAGCATAGTTGAATACACGTGTTCCACCAATATTATACTCTACGCCATCTTTAGTACCTTTTTGTCCTTTGAATAGGTCATACCAGTACTTAGGTGTTTCAAAGTTGTATGTCTTAGCCACCGCTTCAGATGCCCTTACAGCCCAAGCGTCATATAGCTTCATTTGATTTGCTGCCGTATACGTTTGTTTCAACAAGTTTACCATTTCTTTTTCATGTGCCAAGGCATATTCTTTCACAACCACTAGTGTTGTTGCCATTTGGTTAATGAAATCCCTAGTTGAAACTACATCGGTAAATCCTGATAGATTATCGAACGCTAGTTTATCACCTGGAGTCCAAGTAACTGCACCGTCAATCTTACGATTAAGTGTCTTGCCAGTTAGCTTACCGTTTACAACCTCTTTCAATGGAATGGTATAGCCAGTTTTTTGAGATTTAATCAAATCCTTAACGGCTTCAATGTAATCATCATTAGGTGCATCAACAAAGTTAAGAGCATCAGCGTCATAAGTAGTTGCGTCTGGATTAATCGGAATTTTATTTAGTGCAGCAAAGTTTACAGCAATAACCCAATCACCATCACCCCTAACTGCTGATATTACAGCGCCACGTAGCAATTGTGGGTTGGTTTTCCAAGCTGCTGGTCCAATTAGTTTATCTTCACCATCAGAAAGACCATAGGCACCGATTACTTGTACATGGTATTTGTCTTTACCGAACTTTTCATCAAGCGCATTTTGTGTTGTGGTAATATAGAATGGAACACCATCACCCATGATACTTACAGCGAATGCTGATTTTTCTGACGTTGGGTTTGCTGTACCAGAATTAAGTTCTTCAACGAACTTCAATTGCATGTTACGTAGGTCATTAACACCATCAATCCTTACGATTTCAAGATTAATACCAGACGATTCAAGTAATGAACCCTTGGTTGTGCGTGGGCCACCATTGGCCACAATCATACCTGAGTTACCATTCCAAGCATATTCAGCGATACGCAATAAAGGTGAATTTGCCACATCAGTTGATGCTTCATCCGATGGTAATGGTAACATTGAACCTTCGGTTACGTTGTCTAGTTTATCCGTAGATAAGGTTAGACCTTCAAGTTGCTTAGCTGCGGTTACTCGAAGACCTGGAGCTAGAAAATAAACTCCGCTTAGTACTATTGCCAAGCCAACGAATAGAATCACCGCCTCAGCTAGTGTTGTTAATTTTTTTGTCTTAAGAATTGCTCCCATAATAAAATCTGTTTTTGTTGTTAAATTAAAGTTTTGTTTAAGTAATGTTGTTATTAATGATACAAAGGTAAGGGAAAATTTTTAAACTACCAAACTTTCCCTTACTTTTTTTTAGAACATATCGCCAAAGCCGCCTGATTTATTCTTATCGCTAGTTGTTAGCACATACTCTGGATTGTTATATTGCTTAGCTTCAACAACAAAGTCTTTACCTGTACTAATATTATCAGCTAGTATGTTCAAGTTGGCAAACATTTCATCCGAATCAAGTGAGAAATTGGCGGTAAGGCTTTCGATATCCCTAAGATTACCAGATGTCATAGCTATATCAGCAGCAATTGTTGACGTAACAACATCAAGAGCATAATCAAATTCCCAACCCTTAGCAAAGCCTAAGGCTGATTTAGCAGCACTAGTTGCAGCATTTGCCTTCTGACCAAAAGCATAGTCTTTCTTTAACATCTCAATGGTCGCATCAAAGTCTAGAATCTTAATATCCATAACCGTTTCAACCATGATTAATTTTTGACCCATTTTCTTCATGATTAATGCACGACTACCATACTTCTGTACGAAGTCTTTAGCTTGGTTATATTTATTAGATACACGTTGGGCCTCAGCTAGTGTCTTTTGAAATTCAGACGCATAGTTCACATATGTATCATCGGTCTTAGCGTCAACACCCCTTTCTTTAACCATGGCTTCCATATTAGACTTAATCTTCTCAGCCTTACCTTGAAGGGCAAAGATTCTAGCTTGACCTGTATTGGCTTCATTTTCTGATTTCTCAGCTTCAATATCCATTTCTTGGCGTAGCATATCGATGTTAGCCTTAGCTATTCTAAATACCTTTTGGTTCTCTAACATCTTCTGTTTTTCAATTTCCAATTGTGCAAATGGGTCGTACTTGATAACTGCTTTATGTATCTCACGAGTTAATAGCCTAAGAGCCTTGAAGATTACTGGCGCTAATAATACCAATGCAACGAGCATAACACCAGTGGCCGCAACAGCTAGTAATTGGCCAATGGCTTGAAAAACAGGTGGTAATACGTATACCCATGAAAAATAACCAATGGCACCAAGTACCGCTAGCTTTAGAAACCAAAAGATACTCTTCTCACCTTTACGAAAAGTATCAACCTTAGTTGCAATTTCGTCTTGGTTAAAGTGTTTTAAAATCGGTAGTTCAGCTAAATTAGCTTTGAACTCAGTTCTTGTTTGTGTTTGTGTTTGCATAGTTATTAGTGATTTACGTTGTTTATAATACCTTGTTTAACTTGTTCGATTGAGGTGATTAATTGTGTCTTAGCAACCTCATTTGCTGTTAACATGTTTTCAATATCCCCTATCAAAGGGTCATACTTGCTACCAATAGCCCTAAGCTTATTCTCACGGTCTTGGACTTGAGTCTTTAAGGCTTCCATTTGTTGATTCATCATTTCTAATTCACTCAACAATGATTGATTTTCGTTGCTACGTTGATTTGCGAAGTCTTGCTTTTTAGCGTTACCCTTAGCTACATAATCGTTATAAACCTTGTTTATCTCGTTTACATAATAATCAGCTTGTTGAACCAATTTATCCTTGGTCAATGACTTTTCCATAGTTGAACCCATGGTATAGGCCATTACGTACATTTGTGGGTTATCAATACCAGTCTGTACTACTGATTTGTAGTATTCATAGAAGTCATAACCAGACTGATTTAATGAATCAAAGCCTTGGGTATAAACCTCAGTAGCCTTACGCAAATGCTCAGGCGATACTTGTGAGTTTGTTGGGGCTGGTGTTGGTGTTGAATTGCCAAATACACCAAAGCCAAATAAACCATTAGATGGCGCTTGTGGTGTTGGACTTGTTTGAGGTGATGATGGAAACTTTGTGGTTTGTTGCACCTTTGGTTGTGGCGCATTTACCTTTGGTTCATCCGATTCATCACTCTTAATAAAGAGACTTTTTAAAGACATATAGACTTTTGTTTAGTTAGTAATAATTAACAGAAACAAAGGTACAACTTAATTTTGACAAAACCAAATCTTTTACAAAAAAAAGATGAATAGAGGTTTATGGGAATCTTACCTAGGTGGTTAACCACCTTTCATATTATTCACCCCCTGTATATAAAAATAGTTACTTTTTATAGATGTCCGTGGTCAGCCACAGCTCTTTTTGGTTATATCCCAAATGTGGGAAAGGGAGCCACCTTATACTACATAAACTTATTCATCAGTATAACATAAAGGATTCGAACCTTTGGTCTCCTCTTGGAGACCCTACCTAATGGTAGGCACCTTAAGCCACTCAGTCAATGTTATATTTAGGTCAAGATTATTTTTTTTACGTGCTTTACCACTAAGCTACCAATAAAATAATTTTATTGGATGGGAATCGAACCCATGACACGAGCTTAACAGGCTATTTGGTTTTTTTGCTGGAATAATCTTTTTACCTAGAATCAATTTACACAATTCCTCATGTAAATTGATTGTTAAATTACTTAGCTGATGTTAGGTTGATTGAACCTACAGAGCTTGCCCTAGCCCTTTCAACTGAAGCAGTACGTTCAGCATCCAACTGACCATAAACCTTAGTCATTTGGTCTTCCAAGAACTTGTTCTTTTCAGCCAATGCTGTAATCTTTGTTGCATTTTCAACTGAAATTGCTTTGTTTTCAGAATGCAACAATTTAATGTCATTCTCATACTGAGACTTAACGCTAGCTACAGCAGCAGCTACTTGACGTTTAGTTTCAGCATCAGCGTTAGCCTTGGTTGTCGCCAATTCATTCTCCAAGTCAGTCAAGTCAGTTGTGCTAACCCCTGTCTTACCATTGGCTGTAAGCCATTGTGATACAACACGCTCAGCATGGGCCTTTACGTTCAAGTCAAATTCAACTTGTGCTTGTCTTGCCTTTTCTTGATACTGAACTTCCAATTCTTGGATTTGTTCTTCTTTGTTAGCTACCAATAAAGATAACTCATCAGCTTTACTCACTAATTGAGTAACTGTTGTTGTCGCATTGTTCAACTCAGTTACCGCTTTAGCGATTTGTTGAGCTGCTTGCCCTAATACTGTTTCGGTAGATACACTACCTTTCTTTGTTGCTGGTTTTGTGGCCATGTTTTGTTTTTTGTTTAATTAATATGATTATTATTATTATGATTATTTATACTACAAATATACTAAAAATACATGAAAAGTCAAGCATTTTTTAACCTAAAATAGTATTCTATAAGGTTGTATATCAATACGTTATGTATTAGTGAACAGGGCTGGACTCGAACTAACAACACCACCATGGTCTGAGCTTTCGGCTCATACTGGGAATCGAACCCATATCTTCCCTTTCTGGAGGGACGGTTTACCATTTTCCTACCTATTCAAAACACTAGTTTCTTTATTTCGGTCACAAATATAGACTTTACCTAGGATTCTATATTCCCCTCTCTCGAATACTAGCAAAGTGAGAGATGTTGGGAGAGGTGGATTCGAACCACCATCACGAGCTTAGAATGCTTAGAGTTTGTTTGCAGAAACCATCTTTACCAAGATGGATTTTTTACGTGTCCTACCATTAGACGACCTCCCAATATATTTGTGGATAGCGTGGATATCGACCCCACAGTACACTAGTGTACTCTATACTATATAGACTATCCAAATTGGTCGTTTTATTAGTAGGTGACCCAAAATCAAGACTGTACAATCTGATTTAAACCTATCATCGTAAATCTTTTTCCTTTTAATCAAAAATTGAAAGACACTCCGACTTCTAGTAAGCTAATTAACTGATAATTAATAGTGGAAATTATCAAAACAGGTAATTTTATTTTTTTATGTTCTTTATCGTGAAACATGAGATAAATAATACCGAAATACTCTAACACGTGATTGTGGTACCAACTGGATTCGAACCAATCACACCTACCTTTTCAAGATAGCGCTCTACCAAATGAGCTACAGTACCAAAATTCTATAAAACAAACCTACTATTTTTGAAACGTGCAAGTTAAATCCGTTTTTTTTTTGTTTTTTATTCTAACTCGATGTCTAGAATATATGTACAATAAGCATCATATATCATAGCCATTTCATAGATAGACTTAAACGTATCAAAGTCTTCAGCCTCAATAGCTTTATAGGCCATGGATAATAAATAATTACCAATAAATTGTAAAATTTTC
>Ga0247834_1004427_pt1 | contig 17759 bp, 15 predicted proteins | sample LaCruzMarch2015__8_FD_187118 | JGI IMG/M metagenome (GOLD analysis project Ga0247834, IMG submission 187118) | Freshwater microbial communities from meromictic Lake La Cruz, Castile-La Mancha, Spain - LaCruzMarch2015_12m | ecosystem: Environmental > Aquatic > Freshwater > Lake | place: Spain...
AAGCGGGCGAGTGGACCTTTGTGAAGGACCCGATTCGTGAGAAGCCGCCGTCGAAGGCGATTTACGGCACTTTCTTCATCAAATTAGCTGCCGGGCAGTCGCTGGCGGAAGCGAAGGTGTTTGCGCCGATGCGCAGCGCGGGCGTACAGATGAGCGGCGACAATGCGCACCTCGTGATCAAGAACCTCACGGCCACGCATCCCTACAACGACGGCTTTAACATCCATGGCGACTGTCGCGACGTGGTCTTTGAAAACATCCGCGCCATCGAATGCGGTGACGATGGCATCAGCGCTCATGAATCGGCGCAGTATCGCGTGGATGGCTTTGTGAGCATCGGCAACAGCACGGGCATCTGCGACACGGGGACGGCGCAGACGAGTTACACGAATCTCTTCCTCGCACGCAACGTGGCCTTTGATCTGTATTTTCTCGATGATGGCCGGTATTCGATCAAAAACGCTGTCGTGCTCTCCTCGGCACAAAATGCGTTCACGACAACAGGTCGCGAAAATGGCGATTGCCGGCTCGAAATGGAAAATGTGCTCCTACGCCGCCTCGTGGAGCCCAAAACGGGTGTGATCGCACTGAACTCGACCGTCACGGGAAAACGCTGCACCATTGAAAATCTCGACTTCAAGGTCACTGGCACGGCGAACTGGGAAAACTGCCTCATCAATGGAAAAGCTGCTCCAGAAGGATCGAGCGCCACCGGAGCGGATGTGAATGGATTGCTCAAGCTGATGCCTCACGTCGATGCCACGCCAGCGACCCACGTCGATGTGGCTTACGGTACGCACTTTCGACAGACGATGGATGTGTGGCTCGCGAAGTCCGCGAAGCCGACGCCGGTCGTCTTCTACATCCACGGTGGCGGTTGGGGAGCGCAGGACAAGACGGACATCCATCAGCATCTCGATGTGCGTGCGTTTCTGGATGCCGGCATCTCCGTGGCCTCGATCAACTACCGCTTCCTCGCCGATGCGAACGCCGCGAAGGTCACACCACCGCTGCAAAGGCCGCTGATGGATGCGGCGCGGGCCTTGCAGCATCTGCGCTCGAAAGCTGGTGAGTGGAATCTCGACAAAACATGCATCGCCGCGAGCGGCGTGAGCGCGGGTGGCTGCTCCAGCCTCTGGCTGGCGATGCACGACGACATGGCCGATGCACAAGCGTCTAATCCCATTGCCCGCGAGTCCACGCGGGTGCTTTTCACCGTCACGAAAGCTCTACAGCCCTCGCTCGATCCGAAACAGCTCGTCGAATGGATTCCGAACAGTGAATACGGCGGCCACGCCTTCGGCTACATCGGCAAAACGCGCAAAGAGACCTTCGCGCCCTTCCTCGCCAATCGCGACAAGCACCTCGCCGATCTCCGCCAATGGTCACCGATGTCCCACGCGAGCGCCGATGACCCTTTCGCGTTTGTTTTGACGACCAAAGAAGACAAACCACCCGTCAAAGGCAAGCCGCAGAAAGACCCCACGCACAGCGCGGTGCTTGGTTTGATGCTTCAGTGAAATGCGAGGTGCGGCACCCATTGGATCGCAAACCGGAGACGACGATGCAGGAGGTGCTGCTGCAACATTTGACCACCCAGAAGCCATGAAACTTTTCAGCATACTCCGGCCCCACTTGCTTCCATCATCATGGCTGTGGATAACACTGTTGGTAGGAACGGCAATCCTTGGCTTTAGCAATGCGGAGGGAACTTTTTTGGGCTTCATGATCGCCCTCTATTTGGTTCCTACATGGCTCTTTATTCTCCTTATTCGATTCACTGTCTGGTCATTGCGTCAGAGAAGTGGAAAAGGCCGACGGTTGGCGAATCCTTGGCTGTCATGGCTTGTCGAGCCAATAGTTCTCATTCTTCTCATCGGGCTGATATGGTGCGGTGGACTCAAGTGATTGTGATTCACTGCCAGTTTTCCTTGGCTCTATGCGATGGCAATGGCTGAAGTGGAACGCATGAAGACAGACGGACCTCAGAAATGGATTCAGTGGGAACATGGCTATCAATTTTGCGGTCTCTATCGCGTATGGCAGTGGGAGTCGGGAACTGCCACCGATGGGAGTCCACAGTTCTTAATTCTAACTGCTTACATGACGTTCACTGATGCGGCTGGCTGGGCTTACGTCCCCTCGGGAGCCAAGCCCAAAGGAATCAAGACAGGACAACCATGCTACTTTGATCACATGATTGGTCCCTGGTGGCGTTGGCGTTTGGATGTCTGATGAAACAGACCTCAATCCATCATGCTGTCCTGCTATGCTACCTTCTGGCAGAAACAAGCCAAGCTGCGGACATCTCCGGCATTTGGATGATGGGGCAGTCGCTGTGTGATGGATCGGAGTCGCTGCCGGTGGTTTCAAGCGAGGGCTCCAAGTGGGGAAATGTGATGTTTGAGCGCGGCGTGCGAACGTGGTTGGCGAAGGATGATTCGGCGACGCCGGAGAAGAGGGGTGAGGCTTCGTTTCGACTCGTGCCGCTGCGGGCGACGGTGAATGGCGGGCTGGGCGAGACCGTGGCAAATGGGATGGCGGATCATCATGCTGCGCAGCAGAAACGGCCCGCGACTTATCTCGTCGCATGCGCGGGGCAGGGCGGGAGGCAGATTCAGGAGCTTTCGAGTGCCGATTTGTCGGTGGATGAACGCACGCCGGAGTCGCGACGGCATGGGGGCGGGTATTACAGGACGAGTTTGGATGATGCGCGGCGGGCGAAGGCGCTGAGGCCCGATTTTCGCATCGAGGCGCTCTATTGGATGCAGGGCGAGGGGAATGGCGGGCCGACGGGTGGCATCGTGCCGACGCGTTGGGATGCGGAGATGCCGCGTATGGAAGGATTGAAGTGGTATCGCGATCAACTCATCGCGTATCGGCGGCAATGGTCGGCGGATTTGTGTGCGATCACGGGGCAGCGTGGCGAGCTGCCGATGTTCACTTACCAGACGCTCGGCCCGGCGGGTGAGGCGCAGCTCATGGCGGCGGATGCGGATGAAGCGATCCATCTCGTGGGGCCGCACTACGCGGTGCCGAGTGCTTTGAATAGTCTCTACCCGCCGAATCGTCATGGCGATGCGATTCACCTCGCCGCCGATGGCGAGCGCTGGTGGGGCGAGCAGGTGGGCAAGGTGATGCACCGCGTGCTGCATGAAAAAGAGGCCTGGCAGCCGTTGCGGCCGCGCAAAGCGATGCTGGAGGCGGGGCGCGAAAGTGTCGTGATCGAGTTTACCGTGCCGCGACCGCCGCTGGTGATCGATACGCAGTTTCTCGCGAGGCAGGAATCGGCGGTGGAGGGTGGTTTTAGTTCGTTGGCGGGTTTTCGCGTGCATGGCGTCGTGCTGAAGGCGGTGGAGATCGCGTCGCAGACGAGTGTGCGGCTACGTTTGGCCATAGCGTTGCCTGCGGGTGAAAAATGCCGTGTGAGCTATGGGTATCCATTTGCAGCGTCGCTGGGCACGATCTCGGCGATTCGAGGTGAGAAGCTGGTTCTAACGCGGAGCTTTGCGAAGGAACTGAAGCCGCTGATGGATGAAGGTGCGTTCTTTGTCGCCAGCACGACGGGGGCAGTCACGCGGGTGCCGGTTCGAGCGGTTCGGGAGGAAAATGGCGTCAGCGTCCTGCGCTTCGAAGCGCGGGAACTGCGGAATGGCGTGCCTTTTGAGATCGGGCAGGCGGTGACGGCTCAGCGGGCGTTCAGCTACGGCAATGTGCGCGATTCCGACCCGGAGAAGTCGGTTTATACCTTTGGCGATGCGAGCTACGGCGCGCGGGCAGAGCAGGGTTATTCGCTGTGGAATTGGTGTGTATTGTTCTCTGACTTCGACGTTGAAGCGCCATGATAAGACTCTTGCTGCTGACCATCGTTTGGACCACGCCTGCGTGGAGTGTGGAACTGTTTGATGAGACGAAGAGAACGACTTTGTTCGCCTTCGACAATGTCTCGATCCCACACACGCAGAACTTGAAAATCGAAATGCGACAACCGGTGCGGTTTGAAGGGAATCCAGTGGTGAAGAGAGGTGAGCCGGGCACGTCGGATGCGCATGGGGTGCAGTTTTATGGCTCGATCATCCACGAGGGCGGGAAGTATCGGATATGGTAGGTGGCGTTTGATGATCAGGTCGATTATGCGGTGAAGTCAGAGCGGTGGCGGGCGGCGTATGCGGAGAGTGTGGACGGGGTGAAGCCTGAACTCGGTCTGGTGGAGTTTCGCGGGAGCAAGAAGAACAACCTCGTGGATGTGGGTGGGGCGTGGGGCTTTTTTGAATTTGAAGGTGATCAAGGATGACGCGGATCCCGATGCTTCGCGGCGCTACAAGATGGTCACGCATGTGTATTTTCGACACAACACGCGGTTGGGGACGCTGCTGACGTTTGTGAGCGCGGACGGACTGACGTGGCGGCCCGTCAAAGACGTCAATCCGGTCAAAGGTGAGCTGCGGAAACAAGACCTGCTGGTGCCGGGCTTTCATCTTGAGCCGGCCTGCGGGCTGTATCAGTGGGAGGGGCAGTATGTTCTGACGGCGCAGAATGCGATGCCGCACACGCATCACTACCAGGGTCGTGTGGTGCGGCTGCATCGTAGTGCGGATTTCGTGAACTGGTCCTCCACGAGCACGCTGGCCTTTGTGCGCACGCCTCAGCACGAGTATCTCGGCGCGGGGAAGAGTCGCGAGGGTGAGCAGAACCACGAAGGCATCGCGGTGTGGAATCGCAGGAATGTTTTGCTCGGTGTGTATGGCCGCTGGCATGGCGCGGCGGAGTGGAAGGATGTGTCGGTCGATCTCGGTTTCGTGATGTCGAACGACGGACACAATTTCCGCGAGCCAAAGCATGAATGGACGCTGCTGGAACGCGGCAAGGATGGTGAGTGGGACCAAGGCGGCATCATCCAAGGCCAGGGCTTTGAGAACATCGGCGAGAAGACGTTTTTGTATTACGGTGCGTGGGACCCACGGCCCACGGGCGGGCCTGAGGTGAAGCGAGGAGGTGTAGGGATCGCTGCTCTGCCACGAGATCGCTTTGCCGATCTCATGGTGGACACGAGCGGCGAAGGGCCGGGAGACTATCAGATGCCGAAAGTGAAGGCCGAGCTGATCACCCAATCACTCGCTGTGAAGTCGCCGCGCTTCTTCGTGAACGCTGGTGGACTTGGTGATGAGGCGTCCTTGCGTATGGAAGTTCTCGATGATCTTGAGCGGCCCATTCCTGGCTGTAGCGCGTTGGTTCGCCAGACAGGTTTTCAAACACCGATTGAGTTCAAGAGTGAGGTAAAGTTACGGGAGCGTGTCAGGCTGCGGATCGTGTTTGAAGGTCCGAAGCGAACGGACATCCGTCTGAGCGCGATTTATGTGAAGTGAACGTCTGGTCTGCCAAACGAACCAGGAACTTATCCTGGCAGCTCCATGGCGGGAGATCAAAATTCGCGCATGAAATCCTGCCTTTGCCTCCTGAGTTGTCTAGCGCTCCACGCTCATGCCGCCGAGCAGGTGTTCTTCGCCTTCGACGACCACAACATCGCTTGGCAGCACAACCTGAAGCTGACCCTCGAAGCGGCCCAAAAGCACCCCGCGAACCCCGTTTTGCGCAGCGGACCTCCCGGATCGCCCGATGCAGGCCACGCCATTCTTTACGGCACCGTTTTGAAGCAGGGCGACACCTTCCGCATGTGGTATCTCGGCATGCACGAGGCGGAGATCGTCAAAGGACAGGCTTCAGGCTGGTGGCGGCCGATGTGCTACGCAGAAAGCAAGGATGGCATCACGTGGACGAAGCCCGAACTCGGTCTCGTGGACTTCAACGGCAGCAAAAAGAACAACATCTGCCTCATCGAGGGCGAGCCGCACTCGATGACGCGCGTGAACGACTTCCTCAGCGTGCTTTTCGAGCCCGACGAGCCTGATCCGGCGAAGCGCTACAAATGCGCCTTCATCGCCCACATGCCCATCGAGGACGTGAAAGGCGGTCGCAGCCAAATCGGCCCGAATGAGAAGCGCTGGGGCTCTTTTGTCACGGCGACGAGCGCCGACGGCCTCACCTGGAAATGCGTCGGAGATCGCCCCGCGAACGCAGGCGGCGAGCGCTTCGAGGTCAGCGGCCTGTATCGCTTCGGCGATTTCTATTACGCCACCGGCCAACTCCTCAGCCCATGGTCGTGGCGGCCCGATGGCAGCGAAATCGGCCGCGACATGCTCGCGTATCGCTCCCCGGATTTCGCGACGTGGTCGAAGGCCAAAGCCTTCTCGTATGCACGCCCCGGCCAGCTTTCCGAGGTGCCCGTCAAAGGTCAGCAAATGCACATGGGCGCCGGCTTATGGAATCGCGGCAATGTCATGGTCGGTTTGCACGGCATGTGGCAGGACGCCGATCAACCACCACCGAAAGGCAAAAGCTGGAACCTCGGCGTGCGTGTCGATCTCGGTCTCATGATCAGCAATGACGGCGTGCACTTCCGCGAGCCCGTTCCCGGCCACAAAGTCATCCCGCGCGGCCAAGAAGGCGAGTGGGACGACGTCGCGATCCTACAAGGCCATGCCTTTGTGAACGAAGGCGATCAAACGATGATCTGGTATTCGCACTGGGACACCGGCGGAGTGCTGGAAAACATGGACATCGGCCTCGCCACACTGCGCCGCGATGGTTTCGGCTCTCTCTCGCCCAAAGTGACCGAAAACGACGCACACTTCATCACCAGCGCCTTCACCGCGAAGCAGATCGCCCTCAACGTAGACGGCCTCACGCCCGAATCGCCGCTCACCGTCCAACTCCTCGACCACCTTGACCATCCTCTCGACGGCTACGAGGCAAAAGTGACCACAAACGGCATCAATGTGCCCCTGAAGTGGTCCAAAGCGCTCCCCGCTCACAAGATCGCCCTGCGCGTGAACTATCCGGCGAACAGCTCGGCCAAAATCTACGCCGTGTATCTCAACGACTGATTTTCATGTCCCTCCACCTCGTCACCGAACTCAACGACACCGACCGCAAGCTGCTGCATCGCGCCATCGACGGCTTCGTGCCTGCGAAGGTCTTCGATGCGCACACGCACCTGTTTCACAGCCGCCATTTTGCCGAAGGAAAGCGTCCCGTTTTCCTCGATGAAGATCGCGGCTACGGCATGGCGGATTTTCAGGCAGCAATGCAGCTTTGGATGCCGGGTCGCGTAGTCGAGGGACTGTTCTTTGGCTATCCGAGCGTGGGGAATGATCGCGTGGGCGAGAACGCGTGGGTGCAGTCGCAGATCGACGTGAGCACGAACTCGCGGGCGCTTGTGCTCGCGGCGCCGACCGATGACCCCACAGAAGTGCGGCGGCTGATGAGCACGGGCGTGTTTATTGGCATCAAGCCGTATCGCCTTTATGCCAATGTGCCTGACACGAAGGAGGCGGAGATCGAATCCTTTGCGCCGGAGTGGATGTGGGAGGCCTGCCATGATCACGATGGCATCATGATGCTGCACATCATGCTCGCCGATGGCATCACCGATCCGCGGAATGTGGAGGCGCTTCGACGTCTGTGCCGTCGTTACCCGCGCTGCAAGCTCGTCCTCGCGCATGTCGCGAGGTCTTTTAATTACCGCCATGCCCGCGAAGGCCTGCATCACCTCGTCGATCTCGACAACGTCGTCGTGGATACCTCCGCCGTGACGCAAGCGGGGGCGTTTCGAGCCGCGATTGAGATTCTGGGGCCCAAACGCGTGCTCTGGGGCAGTGATTACATGGTCAGCGAGCTTCGCGGCTCTTGCATCACGCAAGGCGATGGCTTCACCTGGATTCATCCCGAGATCACTGGCGATAAACTGACCATCTTCGGCCAATACACGACCGTCGGCATCGAATCGCTCCTCTGCCTCCGCGAAGCCTGCGAGGACACCGGCATGACGCAGAGCGATCTCGACGACATCTTCCGCGAGAACGCGCTGCGGCTGTTGAAGCCGAAAATTGAGCATTCAGGCCCCGCACTCTGGGAAGAAGCCAAAACCAAAATCTCCTGCGGCACGGGCCTCCTCTCCAAACGTGCCCACCTCTTCGATCCGCAGACATGGCCGTCCTATTTCAGCCGAGCCAAAGGCTCCAGCATCTGGGATCTCGATGGCAAACGCTACACGGACTTCACCGGTGGGGTTGGGGCCATCCTCCTCGGCCATGCGGATGATGAAGTGAACGCAGCGGTGAAGCGTCGCGTGAATCTCGGCAGCTATGCCACGCTGGCCTCGCCGGATGAGGTGAAGCTCGCGGATGAACTGCTCAATCTGCATCCTTGGGCAAGCAAAGTGCGCTATGCACGCGGCGGTGGCGAAGCGCTCGGCCTTGCGGTGCGCATCGCACGAGCGGCCACGGGCAAAAGCGGCGTCGCGTTTTGCGGCTACCATGGCTGGAGTGATTGGTATCTCGCCGCGAACCTCGGTGATGACGCCGCGCTTGATGGCCACCTTTTGCCGGGCCTTCAGCCGCTCGGCGTGCCACGCGAGTTGGCGGGCACCGCGGTGCCGTTTCGATACAATGATCCCGCGTCCTTCCAGGCCGCGTTGCAGAAGCTCGATGGCAAGCTGGCGGCCGTGGTGATGGAACCGATGCGCAGCGAGTTCCCGCGCGATGGCTTCCTGCAAAACGTGATCGATGCCTGCCATGCCGCCGGAGCTGTGTTTGTGCTCGATGAAGTGACGAGCGGCTGGCGTTTCGGCTTTCCCGGTGCTGCGCCGGCGCTCGGCATTGAGCCGGACCTCGCCGTGTATGCGAAGGCGATGAGCAACGGCTATCCGGCTGGAGCCATCGTGGGCAAAAACGAGGTCATGGACGCCTCAAATAATAGTTTCATCTCCAGCAGCTACTGGACCGATGGTGTCGGCACTGCGGCCTCGCTGGCCTGCATCGGTAAAATGAGGCGTGAAGGCGTGCAAAAGCACGTCTGGAGCCTCGGCGAGCAATTGCAGGCCGGTTTGCGCGAGGTGGCGTCGATGCATCCCGGGCTCGGTTTGAAGGTCGGAAGCATGCCCTGCGCTCCCTCGCTCGTTTTTGCCAATCCAGCCGCGAAACCGCTCATGATCCGTCACATGCTCCAACGCGGCTATTTGATGTCGAGCCAACTTTATGTGACGTGGTGCCACGATGACGAAAAAGTCGCCAGCATGCTCGCCGCGCTCGATGAATCACTCACCATCGTCGCGCAAACACCGCTCGAAGCGGCGCAAGGACCGCAACATGGCTTTGCGCGACTCGTGTGAGCCTCACTTCGAGGGTGTCGCTTTGGATGCCAGCAGACCAACAGTCATCGTGATGAGGCAGCCAAACATGCTGAACCAGATGAAGGACACGACAGACGTGGGCTTCACCGTGGTGAAGTAGCCGTTTTGATACAGGTAGATGCTGAGCAAGCCGACGAAACCAGCGAGGCAGCCCAGCAGCGCGCCTTGTGTGGTGGCGCGGTTCGTGAACATGCCGAGGAAGAAGAGCCCGAGTAGCGGCCCGCCAATCAGGCCGATGACGGTGTTCACAGACTCGACGAGATTTCCAGGCATGGCGGACACAGCAAAGGCCAGCCCCATCACGAGCACGCCATAGCCGACGGTGATCCAGCGAGCATTGCCGACCTGCTGCGCCTGTGTGCCTTCGGGAGCCTTGGACAGACGCTGTTTGAAATCGACCACGGTCGCTGAGGCGAGTGAGTTTAGACCTGCCGAGATGGTGGACATGCTCGCGGCGTAGATCGCGGCGATGAGCAGTCCGGACAATCCAGCCGGAAGCTGCGTGACGACAAAGTAAGGCAGGATCTGATCTTCTTTCGCGATCAAGCCAGCGGCCAGGGGATCGCCATGAATCTTGTAGAAGGCGTAGAGCACAAGGCCCGTGCCGTAGAACAAAACCAACACCGGCAGGATGAACCAAAGTTTAATCCACAGCGAGCGCTGAGCCTCCTTCAGACTGCCTGCGCTGAGGTATCTCTGCACAGACACCTGATCCGTCGCCATCTGCACGAGATGCAGAAAAGCACCCGCAAGCAGCAGCGAATAAATGTTCACTCGCTCGGCGATGCTGAAGGAAAAGCTGATGTCCATGCGCCCATCCGTCACCGCTGTATCCCACACACCAGCGAATCCACCCGGAATCTTGCCAAGCGCCACGATGACGATCAAAAGCTGCCCTCCAAACAACACAACGAGCTGCATCACATCCGTCCAGATCACGGCTCTCATGCCGCCGAGCGCGGTGTAGAGTGTCGTCAGCGTGCCTGAAGCGAGAATGGTGATCCACAGTGGAAGACCGGTGACCTTTTCCAAAGCTAGCGCTGGAGCATACGTGGCAGCCGCCAGCCAGAGAGCGACGCGAAAGATGAACAAGCCCGATGCCAGCAACCGCACTGGCAGCGAGAAGCGCTCCTCAAGAAACTGATAAGCCGTGTAGAAGCGCGACTGGTAAAACTTCGGCATCATCCAGATGGCCGTGAAGGGCGTGGCGATGAAGAAAGCCAGCACCACATAGGCAAAGCCGAAGCCGTTTTTATAGACATCCGCCGGCCCTGCGAGATAACTGATGCCGGAGAACAGCGCCGCCAAGATCGACATGGCGACGAGGATGCTGTTCATGCCGCGACCTGCGAGGAAGTAGTCGCCGAGCGACTTAGCGCCACGTGCCGAGAACAAACCCACGCCCACTGACAGGGCCAAGTAACCGCAAAAGATGGTGTAATCGAGCCAGGAGAAGTGGGTCATGGGCATAAGGCGCGAGGCCTATTTGGATTTATAAACAGAGTCACTGCTCGGTGCCGCTGCTCCGCCACCGAAGTCCTTCACGAGCTTGTGGAAGGCACCGCCGAGTTCCAAGACATCGGCTCCAAGCGTGAAGATGCGGGTGCCTTCTTCGATAAGCTGATCTTTCTGCCCGAAGAGCGATGCTACGGCGACATACTTGCCATGCTTGATCGCGGCAGCGTGAACACGTTTGCGCGCGGCGATAACTTCGGGATGCGTGGCTTGACCAAGTTTGCCAATGCGATGGCTGAAGTCACCTGCGCCAAACAGAAGCATGTCATAGCCTGGCACCGCAGCAATCTCCTCAACAACTTCGAGCGCCTCGGGCGATTCGATCTGCAGGATGACAAATTTCTCGGTATTGCAGTGGTGCGCGTAGTCGGCCAGCGGCACCTGACAGAAGAGCCCATCCATGTTGCCGCCATCAAGCGCTTTGCTTCCAAGCGGACGGCATCGGACCATATCGACCACGTTGCGTGCTTCATCCGCGCTGGTGATGTGTGGCACCATGATGCCTGTCGCGTCGCACTCAAAGGGCTTCACATACTCGCTGTAGCCCCCCTTGTTCACACGGACGATCGTGTCCATGTCGTAGAGCTTCGCGGCGCGAATCTGGTGCTCCATATTGAGCCAGTCATTGGGCACGTGCTCGTTGCAAAGCCACACAGCGCTGGCTCCCGCAAGCCCAGCGAGTTCGACGATGCGAGGATCGCCCATGTTGAGCTTGAGGATGGTGCTGTTTTGGCCGTTGCGGAGTTCGCGGAGGATACGGGAGGGTCGGAGTGTGGGCATGAAGATGGAAGATGGAGGATTGAAGAAGGGGTGTCACCACTCGCCATCGCGACGGAATTTGGCTTTCACGTTGGCACTGAACTGGGTGATGGAGGCTTCGAGATTGGCGATGACCTGATCGGTGGGAAGTCCGGCGGCGCTGCGGGCGGCGGGGATGACCGTTTCGCATTCGTTGCTGTCCATGAAACGCGAAGCTTCTAGGAGCTTTAGGAGGTCCTCAGACGGAATGGCCATGAAGCCGTGCTTGTCGGCATGGATGAGATCGCCAGGGCGGATGGTGCGGCCAAAGACTTCCACCTCGCAGCCCCAGCGCACGGGGTGCACGTGGGCATGACCGACGCAGAGACGACGGGCGAGGGCTTTGAAGCCCGCGTTGGTCATTTCATCGACGTCTCGGATGGCGCCATCGGTAATGGTGCCGACGCAGCCGAGGGCGCGGTGGATGTTGCTGTTCACCTCGCCCCAAAAAGAGCCGATGACGCTTGGCTTATCAAGATCCTGAACGATGACGATCTTCGGGCCGGGGATGCTGGCGATGTAGCGGCGGTATTCACTGCAAGCGTTCGGGTTGGCATCGCGATGAGCTTTGTTGCTCGGCTCGATCACCACGGTGACGGCGTAGCCGACCATGGGGCCCATCTGTGGCATGAAATCTCGAGTCTCCTCAAGGTTGAAGGCAGCGGCGGCGGAATCGCATTTCGTGATCTGTTCCCAGCCGTTGTAGATGGTGGGTGTGTTCCAGCGCTTGAGCTGAAGAAGGTCGGAGTGTTCTAGCATGTGTTTCAAGGTTTGGGAGCATCCCAGATGGCAACGCCCATATGGTAGCGTGCATGATACTCAGAGGCCCCAGAATACCACGCGGTAACAAGCTTGCCATCGGCACGCTGGATCGTGCTCGGGTAGCCGCAGTCCCAGGTGGTGGTGTGCGCGATGCGGATGGGCTCACCCCAGGTCTTGCCTTCATCATTGCTGAACTTGGCAAAGACGCCCAATTGATCGCCGGTCTTGATGCGGTTGCCATAGGCGAGCAAGATGCGGCCACCCTTGAGCCGAAGCAGATGCCCATTGATCTCATTCTTGGCCGTCACGATCTGCGGGGAGCCCCAGGTCACACCATCGTCTTCGGAGAGATATGTTTCCATCGTGACAGAGCGCGCGGCAGCCAGCCAGCGCTTGCCACTGAGGTGAAGCAAAGTGGTCTCGTTGCTCTTGGGTCCAATGATGCCCGTGCGCTGCCACGTCTTGCCATCATCATCGCTGCGGAAATGCCAGGAGCGATAGCCCTTGGTCTTGGTGCTCTTCGTCGGATCGGTGAACTCGCCGCCATAGCAGGAGACATGAAGAGCGCCGTCCTCCCCTTGTTTGATGTCGCCAAACGGAATGTAGTGCGTCCAGCCTGCATCGGGCGCGAGGAAGGCCTTGATCTGATTCCACGTCTTGCCGCCATCGCTGCTGCGGCACACCCAATTCATGAGGATGTCATCGCGAAAAGCAGGCTGCTTGGGCCGCTGCGGTTGCTTCACATCGGTCCACCCGGAGCAGAGCACGAGCAGGTCGCCGTTCTTCGCCAGTCCACACGCGACATTCATGCGATTGGTGTTCAGCTCGTTCGGCGCGGGAATGCCGACCTTGCTCCATAGCTGACCATCCTTGCTGTTCCAGCATTCGGCAGCTCCTGCCATCTGGCCATGACTTGGCTGACCGAAGATGGTGGTGTTGATGCTGCCATCGGGAAGCAGCGTGAGGTTCGGCCATGCGCAGACGTTGTCGATGGCGACAAAGCGGAGGACTTCGTCCGCACAGAGCGAAGGGCCTAGAGCCAAGAGGAAGAGGAGCAGGCGTTTCACCTTGGCGGATAGTTCAAGGGTTCAGCTTCCATTTGGCCTGCCGCAGCACAGCAAGCTTGGGTTCCTTCATGCTTTCATACCAAACCGTCAGCAGAGTGCCATCAGCCAACTCCACCGTGCTTGGATAACCCAGGTCGCCCCCCCTTGCCATCGCCAGAAAGGATGATCGCTTCGCCCCAAGACTTGCCGTTGTCGGTGCTGATGCGGGCCTGATTGCCAAAAGGCGCACGACGATGTCCGTAACTCATAATGAGGCGACCATCACGCAGGCGAAGCAAATGCGATGGGAGCCCGTAGCAGATGGGATGCGGTTCACTCCACGACTTGCCGCCGTCGCGCGACTCCGTCTGTAGAGTCCAACCTTTGTTCGTCTCATTGTGATTGCGAATCTGGGCAATGAGCGTGCCGTCCGCCGCTTCGACAGCGTGGAGTTCATGATAGCTGTTCTCCGCATCGTCGCCCTGGCGCGTCGGTATGTCGGCCAGCCATTGCCAAGTCAGCCCATCATCCTTGGATTCACACACACCAATCCGTCGATCCTTGGTCCAGAGTTGTTTGCCTGCATACAGCAATCGTCCGTCTTTGAGCTGAATCGGACCATGTGGACTGTTGACGATGGTGGGCAGCTGAGGGGACCAGCTTTTGCCGCCATCGGTCGAGCGGATGACCCACTGGCCTAGCTCTGCTTTGCGCTCGTCATCCGTCAGGCGTGCGTGTGCAGCCCGCCAGTGGGCAAGCTGCTCAGGCGTCATGCCTTTCGTTTTCCATCCTCCGGCAGTGAGTTCGGCAAAACCTTCCGCCTTGGCCAGCATGGGTTCGTAGGCGAGCGAGGTGAAGGTGGTGACCAACAGGGTTCCCTTGGCCGTCTCGATGACGCCGGAATCACGATCATCCGTGGCGCTATCGAGCAGCACACGCGGCCATGTCCAGGTCTTGCCGTCGTCACGCGAGGTCATGGCATGCACCTGGCCGAAGGGGCACACATGGGCTTCACGTCCACCCGACCAAGTTACCCAGAGTTCCCCGCTGGCACGCCGAGCGACCGTTGACCAGCCATGATAAAACTCGAGCTGCTGGCTGATTACCTTGGTCTCCAGAACCACGGCTTGATCCGCTGCGAAAAGGTGGAGCGGCAGGAGGGCGAGGGCGAACAGCGGCTGAAATCGATTCATAGATTCAAGATTAGGTAAAGGTTTTCAAGCGGGGCAACTCAGTCCGCAAACCGCAGTGCATACAGATCTGCATCCTTCATCTTCACACGAAGGTGGATAGTCTGGCCGACGAGCTTGGTGACGTCCAGGGCGTGGGCTCCAAACTCGTCGCCGTAAAGTTCAGGCATCGTGGCGACCGCAGTCCCAGCCTCATTCATGGCATCGATTTGAATACTGCCAGCAGCGGACGTGGCGTAATTGATGAGCAGCTTGTTACCGGTGAACTTGAGAGGCTTGGTGGTAAACTCCCCGCCTTTGGCGTCTGCATGCATAGAGGCGAATCCTTGCTTCCGAACGCTGAGACGACGAATGCGATGATCAGCGTGTCGATAGTGTTCGCTGATGTAGAGTGACCATTCGCCTTCGCCTGTAACGATGATACCATTGGCGGTCATGTTATTGCGATCTGTCCAGTTTTTGATATCCGGCCCTGGGCGCACCCAGGCTTCGAGAAAGGAGCGGTCCCAGTTCACCCCATCGCGACTCGACATGAACACCGCGTCACTGACACCAGGGCCTTCATGCTCGGGGACCTTCTTCCTCGCCGTCATGAAACGCTTGGGGAATGAGAGAAACAAGTGCGGGGCTGTGGGGCATGGCACTGTCGCACTGGTGTAGAAATGCTCCATGGGAACACCTTCCGCATACTTGTGTGCGACGCCATCGCTCCAGGTGAAAAAGTCATCTGACGTGCAACTCTGCACGGCGCGAACCTTGTTGCTGAAGATGCGGCTGAAGCAGACGTAGCGGCTGCGCGTGATGTCGAAGAAGGCGAGGTTCTGCGAATCAAACGCTCCTTTGGTGATGACGGGCGTGTCCTGCCTTTTCTTCCAGTGAACGCCATCGGCGGAAGCAAAGGCATACAGGCCGCCAGGGGTCTCGCCCTGATGCCAATTTTTGCCAGGCTGCTTCACACCGCCGAGCGCCTTGTAGCGCTCCTCAGGCTTGGTACTGGGATTCGCATCAAGAAAGGGTGAGAAGTTGTGCGCCTCGACCCCACGCCAGATGACGTTGTTATCCTTGGTACCACCGGCTTCAATCAGCCCGAGCTTCGGACGGGTGAAATGAATGCCGTCGGTGCTCTCCGCCACGCAGGCCACCTGCGCGTCGCTATGATCCGAGCCGCCAGACGATCCGCGATAATACATGAGCACCTTCTTCCCATCCTGAATCACGCTGAAGTAGGCGCACGTCTTGCCCTCCCAGGGTTTTTCCGTGGTCAGGATGATCTCACGCTTGATCGGATCATGCAGCTTGTGGGTAATGCCACTCTTCTGCGCAACGAGATATTCATCGACAAACAGCTCCCAGCGTGAGCCGATGTCAAGAGGCTCGGCCGCGTGCAGAGCACTGATAGAGAGCAGCAAGGTCAGGAAATATTTCATGGGCGTGTCTTCCGGGCGGCAAAGTTGATCGAGTAGAGATGAGCATCCTTCAGCACAAAGCGCAGGCGTACCGGCTGACCTGCCAACGAGCTGACATCACTGCCTTTGCTCCAGATCACCGCACGCTCGATCGAGTCACCAAACTGCGGCTCTGAATCTGCAAGAGCAAAGCCGGGCAACGCCTTGCCAGAGGCATCTTGAACTTCTACTTGGACACTGCCTGCTGCTGAGGTGGCGAAGTTCATCATGAGTTGCGCCCCGTTGAAGATGAGTGGTTTGGTCAGCAATTCACCGCCTGCTCTGGGAGCGTGAATCGAGACGAAACCATCGAGCCGCAAGGTGTAGCGACGCAAGGCACTGCTCTTGCCCGTCCAGTAGCTTTCTGTCGCGTAAAAGGACAGCTCGTTGGGCGCGCCTTCCAGGTTGGACTTTGTCTCCACGACATGCCAGGCGATGTATTGATGACCATAGTTCCAGGAGCCTGTGCGCTCAATGCCCGGCGGTAGAAAGGGTTCATTCCAGCGCTTGAACGTCACGCCGTCTCGGCTCGCCATGAACAGCCCCTCAGTGATCGCTGTGCCATAGCGCTGGCTCGATTTCGCACGCCATTCGCGATGCTCGCGCTCGGGCAGTTGGCGCATTGACTCCGACCAAGTGCGTTCCACATAGCGCGTGGGGAAGCCAATTAGCACCTGCGGCGCGCGGTGATAGGGCTTCACTTGATTCGTATAGAGCTGCTCGTTGGGGGAATCGACATAGCGCAGGTCCTGCTGATTTTCCCAGTGGATGAAATCCTTGGAAGTCGCCGTGCGGATGGCACGATCACCTTCGGGCTTCCAGTTTTTCTCATCGGTCACACCACCTGTGAAGTAGCGCCAATAGGCACGATACACCCCGCTGTGTGCATCCCAGAAGGCAAGATTCTGCGAATCAAAAGCTCCATCCGTGATCACCGGCGCATCCGCCATTGGTGACCAGCGCACACCATCCGCCGACTTCAGCGCGAGCAATCCCTTCGGTGCGTTCGACCGCACAATGGCTTTGTATCTTGCCCCAATATCAGAGGCCGGATTGTCATCCTTGAAGATAGCCGGATGGCCACCATCGGGGTTCACCTTGCCCATCTTGCCATTGGGAATGACAATGTTGTTGGCCTTCGATCCACGGAACTCATGCAGGCCCAGCTCTGGCTTGCGCCAGTGGACGCCATCATCGCTCTCTGCATAGCAGCAGAAGAGAGGATGCTCGCCGGTGTTCACCTTGCCATCGGGCGTCACGGTGAGCTGCCATGACTTGTAATACATGCGGTAGAGATCGCCATCGCGGAAGATGCTGTGGTAGCCGCTGCCGCTGCCCTCCCACGCCATGTCATGGGTCATCACGATCTCCTTGATCTGCGGCTGATGCAGTCGTTGCTCCGCCTTGCCACTGAGCTTGTCGATCAGGTAGTCATCCACAAAAAGCTCGCGCTTTGAGCCTACCGGAAGCGGTTCCGCAGGCTTCGATTCCTCGGCTTGAACAGCTTGAAGCAGGGCGATAGCGAAGAGGAAGACGGCACGCATGAGAGCCTTCCATTACGCCTACGTCTGCGAGGCTTTTCCCCCAGTCTTCTGGTCACAAGCAGTAACCAGGGGGATGTCCGCTGATTCGTTAAAACCATCATGCGAATGGTGGGATAATTTTCGTTTGGTTTCGTGCTGATGCAAGACGCTTGCGACGCGAAACAGGTTCTGCAGTGCAGGTGGAGCGAGGGGGCGTAGCCCCGAGCGGA
>Ga0247834_1004429_pt1 | contig 17746 bp, 8 predicted proteins | sample LaCruzMarch2015__8_FD_187118 | JGI IMG/M metagenome (GOLD analysis project Ga0247834, IMG submission 187118) | Freshwater microbial communities from meromictic Lake La Cruz, Castile-La Mancha, Spain - LaCruzMarch2015_12m | ecosystem: Environmental > Aquatic > Freshwater > Lake | place: Spain...
CATTGTCGCTGTAGAAGCTGATACGGTTAAGGTAGGAACTAAGGCCTGAGCTGTCGGTGAAAACGACATGACGCGTATTGAGGCCGTCGCCGACAGGGGTTTCGTATTGATTGATGCCATTCCAGTTCCAGATGGCAAGGTTGGTGCTGCTTGCCCAGGAGCCGACGCCGCCAAAGCGGAGGGTGCCGGTGAATCCATTGAGGTCGATGATGGAGTCGGCGCTGAGCGTGAGAAGACCGACGGACTGATTGGAGGTGCCGCTCACCGCCAGAGTGCCGCCGCCGAGGGTGATGTCTGCGCTATTGTTGATCGCATTTTCCGCTGTGACGAGGAGCGATCCGCCATTAACTGCCACGGAGCTTGTTGAACCGAGAGCTCCAGTGGCGGAGGCGCGAAGGGTGCCGCTATTGACCGCTGTCGCACCGGTAAACGAATTGTTGCCGGAGAGGATGAGCGTGCCGGTGCCGTTTTTGGTAACCCCTCCGCTACCGGAGACCACCCCGGAGACTGTGAGGGTGTCGCCGGCATCCACTTCCCAACTGGCGTTGTTCACCGTGATCGCGCCGCTGAGCGTGGCATTTTGGGAGGCTTGAACATTGAAGACGGACAGGTTGTTAGCAATCGTGCCCGTCGTGTCGATTTTGAGGAGCGAGGCGATACTGGATTGCGCAAGCGAGCTGCTGCCAAGGGCGTTGATGTTGCCGATGATGAGTGTGCCTGCGTTGAGTGCTGTGCCTCCCGTGTAGGTATTGTTTCCGGAGAGGGTAACCGTGCCAACGCCAGTTTTTGTAACGGTGCTATTGCCTGCAAGGACGGCTGAGACAGTGCCGTTTTGGAGGATGAAGCCATTTGTGGCCGTGAGTGCGCCCGTGGTGCCGGTGATGTTGCCGGAAACGAGCGTGACATTTGCGCTTGTTTGCAGGCTTGTTTGAATGTTGAGGGTTCCGCCAGAGATAACGACATTGCTGGCTGTGGGGATCGCATTTGCTCTCGCCAATCGAAATTCCCCGCTTTGGATAATGGTATCCCCGGAGTAGGAATTTCCTTGGGTAATTCCGACTTGGGCGATATTGGCGCCGGTCATATTAATGGTGAGCGATCCTGTTCCCAAGTTTGCCGCATTGATTTGAAATCGACCACTGCCGATAAGCGTGAGGTTGGTGTTGTTGCCGTTGAGTGCGTTGGTCGTTGAAAAGACTCCCGCATCCGCTTGAAGCGTCGTGTCTCCCAGAAGACTGATGTTGGGAACCACACGGTTGTCGCCACTAATGTTGCGCAGAGCCCCAGAGCCATTCGATCCATTTCCGGTGAGAGTGATTGTATTGGAAATGGTGGTGTTTCCTGCAAGTTGGAGTGTCGCGCCGCTGGAGACGCTGATTGTGGTGTTGGAGGACAGGGTCGAGTTCCCATTAATTCGCAGGGCGCCGGAGGAGAGGGTCGTTGCGCCTGTGTAGGTGCTATTTCCCGTCAAGTTGAGAAGGCCACCGCCGGAGACCAAGACCCCGCCGCTGCCGCTGATGACTCCCGAAAGGGTTTGGTTGCCCGTGCCGGCGTAGTCGAAGGTGGAGGCGTTGGAGATGTTTTGGGAGAACGCGCCGCCGCCCAGAAGACCGCCCGAGGCAATTTGCAGGGTGCCAGCGGCGATGCTGATGGTGCCGTTGAAGGTGTTGTTGCCGGCCAGCGAGAGCGTGCCAGCACCGAGCTTGGTGAGGTTGCCGCCGCTGCCAGCGATCGCGCTGGCGTAGGTCACCGTGTTCCCATTTGTATCGATGCGCAGGGCCTGGCCCGCGCCCATTCCGATGCGGGAGGAAATATCGCTGGAGATGCCGGTGCCGTATTGGAGGGTGCCGCCGCCGAAGGAAATCGTGCCGGTCGATCCCAAGGCATTGGCCTGGTTGGCAACCAAGGTTCCTGCGTCGAGTGTGATTCCACCGGAGAACGAGTTGTTGCCAGCGAGGGAAAGGATGCCAGCGCCTGTGAGGGAAACCGAACCGGAGCCCGAGATTTGACCGTTGGCACTCAAGCTGCCCGCCCCGGAGTGGGTGAGCGTGCCGTTGTTGACGATAGCTCCTGCATAGATTGCCGTTCCCGCCTCGGCGATAGTGAGGGTTTGGCCGGAGGCGATGCGCGTGTTTCCCCCGCTGGCTCCGCCGCCTTGGAGTGAGGCGATGGTTTCGCTCGAGAGGATCGAGAGTTCCGCGCCAGCCGTGTTGTCGAGGATGATTGTGCCCGAGTCCACGATGGCCGCACCGCCGCTCAGGGCCAGTGTGCCACCGGAAATAGTCGTTGGGTTGATATAGGTATTGCTGCCAGCGAGCGTGAGGGTGCCTGTTCCGACTTTGACAAGAAGGCCTGAGCCTCCCACCACGCCCGCAAGAGTCAGGTCGTGACTATCCGTATCGATTCGAGCCGTGCCCGAGGAAAGAGTGATCGAGCGGGACGCATTGGTTGAGATGGTTCCATTGGCCATCAAGGTGACAGTGCCGCCTTCCCCGGGATTCATGGTGAGTGTGCCACTGGAGGCGCCCAGCGAGGCGTCGGAGGAGATGCGAAGTGTCCCGCCGGTGAGCGTCGTGCCGCCGGCGTAAGTGTTGGTTCCACCGAGGGTGAGTGTGCCATTGCCGGATTTGAGAAGTCCGGCGCCGGCTCCAGCGAGGTTCGCGTTGATGATTGTGGCTCCAGGGGCCGAGATGGAAAATGCCGAGGAGGCTGTGGCATTGGCAGTGAGGGTGTTTCCGGCCGCAATGCTTACGCCCTCCTCGCTGATCGTCACTTTATTCATAGTGAAGTCCTGTCCCAAGGTGGTGCCCAGATTACTGGCTCCTGAAGCGGTAAAAATCACATCCGCTGCGCTGCCCGGCACGCTGCCAAGCGGGGTGGATCCACCGGCATCGCTGGTCCAGTTCGACGCCGCGCTCCAGTCTCCACTGCTGGCTCCCTTCCAATAGGCGTTGTTCGAATTGGCCGTGGCCACGAGCGTGAGCGAGGTGGCATTCGAGGTGAGCGAGAAAATGTAGCTGCCCGATTGCGCCGCACCGGTGAAAGTTTGATCAAGCGTCCATGCCCCGCTGAGCCCGCCGGCGGCCGTAAGCAGCGTCCAAGATTGCGCCGAGGCGATCTGCTCCAGAAAGTTGAGCTTCACGGTCGAGCTGGTCAGGCTAGCGGAACCACTCGAGAGGCTGAGTTGATCGGCTGTCGTGCCGATGTCGAAGACGATATTGCTCGAGGACAGCGACAGGTTGCCACTGGAGAGTGTCGAGGTGCGCGCGGTGCCGTCGGCGAAGCTCAGCGTGGAGCCGCCGGTGGCATTGAGGGAACCCACACCTGCCGAGAGGGCATTGGCTCCACTGAAGAGAATCGTGCCTGCCGTGGCCTCGACCACGCCGGTGTTGGTGTTGCTTCCGCTCAAGGTCAACACTCCCTCCCCCGACTGCCTGAGAAGACCGGAGCCCGCAATATTGTTCGCCGCTGTAAAGGAATCGCTGCGGGTGAAATTCAAAACCCCGCCGGAGGCGATTTCCACGGCGCTTGTGCCCAACGATCCGCCAGATCCCACAGCCAGCGTGCCTGCGGAAACCAGGGTGTTCCCCGAGTAGCTATTGGCTCCAGTGAGGGTGAGCGTGCCTGATCCCGCCTGCGTGAGATTACCGGTGCCCGAGATCGCTTTGGAAAAGCCCGTGCTGTCACTGCGGTTGAAGACCAGCGTGGCGTTGTTGGAGACTCCCGAAGTTGACTCGATCGAGCCGGAGGCTCCTCCCGCGCCGATTTGCAGCGTGCCGGCGCTGATGGTTGTGCTGCCTGTGTAGGAATGATTGCCGCTGAACACCAGAGTGCCATCGCCGAGCTTGGCGAGGTTGCCCGAGGCCGCTGCCGAGGTTCCGCTGAGCGTCAATACGGTGGCCCCGTTATCCACGCGGATGCCGCTGCTGGTGGAGCTTGCCAGTGTGAAGTTTCGGTTACTCGAGGCAGTGCCGCCCGTGTAGGAGAGTGTGCCACCATTAAAGACAAGATTGGCGACGGCGCTTGTGGAGTTTCCGAGGCCGCTCGCTGTGCCGCCATCAGCGATGTTGGCAATACTCAGCGTGCCCGCCGAGATCGTCGTTGCACCTGTGTAGGAATGGTTGCCGCTGAACAACAAGGTGCCATTGCCAAGTTTGTTCAATCCACCCGTCGTAGCAACTGCGGAGCCGCTCATGGTGAGCGTCGTTCCCGCTTGGCTCACATCGATACCGGCCGTAGTTCCGTTGATGAGTGTGAAATTGCGGTCCGTGCTGGCCGTGGTTCCCGTGTAGCGCAGTGTGGCATTACCGATCTGCAAGTTTGTCGCCGTGCTGTCTGAGAGGCCCAACCCGTTGGCGAAGCCAACAAGGGTCACAACATTTGTTCCGGCAGAGTTTGCGACGCCACTCATCGTAAAAGTGGAAGCGGTGCCATTGATTGAGTTGATTCTCTGCCTAACCGTAGCGGTAGTGGAAGCCACGGTCATGTTCACGGAAAGCCCTGCCGTGCTGTTTGCCGTCACAACAGCATTGTTGGAAACATAGTTGCCCGTGAGACGAATGCCCGCATCTGCGATTGTTGCGATGCTAAGCGTTCCCGCGCTGACCACAGTCGCTCCTACATAGGTATTATTCCCGGTTAATGCGAGAGTGGCCGAACCATTTTTCGTGAAATTCGATACTGTGCCAACTGTTGCGACGCTTTGGATTCTGGTTCCGGATAAAATACCCGAAAAAGTTTCATCTTTACCTTGAATGACCTCAAAGGGACCTAAAAGAGTTACTAAAGCAGTCGTTGAATTTCCAGAGAGGTTGCCAATCGCAAGCGATGATCCAGGGGAAGTTGCTTGTAGCGTGCCGGAACCAATCAAACGGATATTCGCCGTGGGGATGGATTTGAAAACGGAGTTTGTATTGAATTGTAGTGTGGCATTGCTTCCGACAGTGATATTGCCGGTGTAGGTGCTATGAAGCCGCAGATTATTATTCGCGTCTGAACCAGAGACCGAGAAGTCTCCGATAGGCGATTTGTCACCGAATGTGAGGTAGCCGGAACCACCGAGTATGATTGCGGCATTGGGTGCGAAAGTTAGAGAATTCGTTCCGTTGATTGTGATTCCGGTTGTGGCTCCTCTTTTTGTAATCCCCGCAACCGTGAAATTCCCGACAACAGTTACTGTGGAAGTGCTGACCGTGCCATTGAGTCCGACAACTGTGGAACTATTCCCTCCGATTGCATTCCAAGTGACCGTGGCGTTTGTGCCCGCCGTGCTGGAGGTCCAAATGGAAGTAGAGTCGGCATTCCAGGTCGCATTGGTGCCATTGACCCAACCGAAGCCTGCTGTGGCCCCGTTGTTGTCGATGAAGATCGTCTGTGCGTGAGCCGTCCAGCAGGTGGCTATGAGCAAAGCGAAAAAGACAATGCGAGCGCTGGGAATAACTGGGGAGGTATTGAGTTGTCGGGGTAACATCACATCTGGGGACTGATTGAAACTAACGTAGGACACCCCAAGGGTAAGGCAACTGGCTATTTATGCACACTGGTGCATGAATTGAAGGTGAAAGCTCGTGCGGTCTTTTTCGCATTCGAATCTGTGTTGCAGGGACGGCGGCTTTGCTGGGGGCATCTCCTGGCAGAGCACCCAGTTCGCTTGCTTCGGTGTGACCCGGGCAGGATGGATGCGGAGGAGTTTGGACTGCGGCTGACAAAGCGGGCGGCGAAAGAAAGGATGCTTTGTCTTGGATGCGCAGATTCCCTCACTTTTCAAGACAGATCATTTTTAGGCACATTGTTGCATGGCATGGAAAAGAATTGGATCGGGACGGGGTATGTAGTTGATTGGACTTCTATGGCTCCGACAAAAAAAATTGGCACATCAGCGAGTGGACTGCTCTTGCTGGGTCTTTTGGTTTTCAGTGGCGCAACGATGCAGGCCGAGACAGAGCTGATCTGGAATAGCACGGCGGAAGATGCGTGGTCCTCCGAGGGGGTTTGGAAGAATTCTTCTGGCAGTGAAGCGAACTGGGAAAAAGGGGCGGTCGCTCGCTTTCCGTCGTCGAAGTCCACAGAAATTTTCGTGGATATCCCCTCCGAGGTCGTTGCAGAATCTGTTCGATCGGAAAAAAGCCCGCTCCATTTGAGCGGGACGGGACCTCTGGTGCTGAGTTGTGACAGCACGGCAAAATCCATCCATGTCCTTGCGATGCCGATGGGGATCACGCTGGATGTGCCGGTCTCTCTCGATGGCGGAGGGCTGCAGGCTTGGGTTGCAGGTTCGGCGGAGCAACCCTTTACTGTCAACAAAGGCATCTCCGAACGCTCGCCGACTGGAATCAGTTTTAATTTTGGAACGCTCGCGCTGGAGTCGCCAAGCACCTTCTCGGGAGGAATCGCTCTAAACAATGCGGCGCTTGCTTTGGGCCATGATGAAGGAGCCGGGACAGGCCCGATCGTGATGGGGAGCCAGAAAAACATCATTTCTGTTGTTAACGGAAGTCGCTCGATCAAAAATACGATCACTACCCCCTGGATCAACGGGATTGTGCCTTGGCAGTTTGAGGGGAATGGGAACTTGACGGTCACTGCCCCGGTGACATTTCAAGGCTCGGAAAAAGGCGGTGTAGCGATCAGCATCGCGAGTGGCATGGTTGTGACTTTTGCGGAGGGAATCCTTGCTGCGGAGGGGCGCGAGAACATCCTGCAAAGCCTCACCTTGACCGGCGGCAGTGGCACGCTGGTCCTTCAAAAGGAAGTCGCCTACACGGGCAAGACGGCGATCGAGGCCGGTCGATTGGTAATGAATGGCTATAGCGAAAAGCAGAAGTCCTGGACGCTTTCCGGAACGGGAATCCTGTCTGGTGCGGGAACAATCGCCCTGGATACCGATGAGGATTTTTTCTTCGCGGCAGGCAAAATTTCACCGGGCATGGATGACCAAGTCGGAACGCTGAAAATCCTGGGTTCGATGAAGGTGGGCAAGGGGTTTGAGTATGTGTGGAATTTCGGCGCGCGCGTTCCCGAAGGGGATGTGCTCGAGCTGGGCGGCTCGTTTTTGCCTGAGTCGGCTTGGGGGCCGTGGAAGGTCGTTGTTCGTCCCGCAGCGGGAGTCACGCTGCCACCGGGAAATTATCGCTGGCCGATGATCAAGTCGCAGGCTGCGATCCCGGCCGAGGCGGTGGCTCAGGCGCTGGTGGAAATAGACACCAAGCTTGGCGCCGAGCGTTTCACAGCGAAGCTCGAGCCAAGTGCGACAGGCATCGATCTGGTGATGACCGTGAAGTAGGCCTCTGGAGAGGGCCCATGGTTTTCAGTCCCGGCGAGGAGAGTTAGGCTGGGAGTCGTTGTGCGATGTGCTGGGCTTGAAGGCAGAGTTCGGCAGCGAGGAAGGTGTGCTGTTGCCTCATGGCGGTCTCCGTGCGGTGCAGGCAGTCGAGGAGAAGTTCGCCAAAGAATGGAAACCCGACCAAACCGGCGCAGGGGATGCGATGCTCGCCGTTGCTATCGACAAGGAGGAGTTGATCCCCACCGTTGGAGGTGGTGATGTCAGTGTATTTTCTCAGTTCGATATAACCCTCCGTGCCGAGGATCACGAGGCGGCCGTCGCCCCAAGTGCCGAGTCCAGCGGGGGTTAGCCAATCAACTCGGAAGTAACCGGAGGCTCCGTTGTCGGCGAGGAGGTTGCATTCGCCGAAGTCTTCGAGTTCGAGGTGCTCGGGATTGGCGACATTGCCGGCAGCGGAGTGAACGATTTTGGCGTTTTTAGCACCGGTGAAAAAGAGGAACTGCTCGCACTGGTGGCTTCCAATATCACAGAGAATGCCGCCGTATCTTTCCTTCTCGAAAAACCAAGCAGGTCTTGCAGCAGCATTCAGGCGATGGGGGCCTGTGCCGAGGGTCTGGACGACTTTCCCGATGGCACCGGCGGCGATGAGATGGCCGGCATGGACGGCGCACTCGACATGGAGGCGCTCGCTGTAGTAGACGGCATATTTCTTGCCCGTGGCCTCGCAAGTGCGGCGCGCCTGCTCGAGTTGCTCCAGAGTGGTGAAAGGGGTTTTATCGGTAAAATAATCCTTCCCGGCTTCCATGACTCGGCAACCCAGCGGGCCGCGTTCATTTGGCACAGCTGCCGCAGCGACGAGTCGCACTTCGGGATCATCAAGGATTTCTTCCAGCGAGCGCGCCGAGCGGGCTTGGGGGAACTTTTCTTGGAACGCGCGCACTTTCTCCGCATCGGGATCGAACACCCACTTGAGTTGCGCACCAGCCTCGACCAAACCATTGCATTGGCCATAGATGTGGCCGTGGTCGAGGTGGGTCGCCGCTATGAAAAACTCGCCCGGCTTGCAGACTGGCGAAGGTTTCCCTACCGGGGCGTGGGTCATTCCATCAGCACTCATAGACTTATTTCTCGCAGATGGTTTCGGCCAGATAGCGGAACGACTGGGCCAGCGAGTCCACGGGATCTCCCGGTGTGGTATCCTGCTCGACAATAAACCATTGGCATCCCGATTTCTCAGCCGCCTCGATGATGCGCGGGAAGTTGAGATTGCCCGCCCCGACTTCGCAGAAGGTGGAGTGGTTCTCGTGATTGACGAAGAAATCCTTGAGGTGGATGAGGGGCAGTCTGCCGTGAAGCCGTTCGCACCAGTCCACAGGGTCGGCTCCACCATATTGCACCCAGAAGGTATCGGGTTCACCTTGTAAATGGGGCGCGGCCGCATAAATTTTTTCCAAGATGGTGCGCCCATCGAGTTTCCGGAATTCGTTATGGTGGTTGTGATAGCAGAGCACCATGCCATGATTGGCCAGGTGGGTTGCCGATTTTTCGAGTCCGGCGATGAGTGTGTGCACGCTGTCGGGATTGCCAAAATCCACTGCGCCAGGATGAGGAAAGGCCGTGTAGCCGCAGCGCAGCTTTTGCAGGCGTTCGACGACGGCTTGGGGGTCGTTCAGGATTTTATCCCCTGGCTCATGCGTGGCACAGCAGACGAGGCCCTCACCGTCAAGGATGCGGAGGAGTTCGTCTTCGGCGATCGGGCCCATGCCACTGACCTGCACGGCCTGGTAGCCCACGGCGCGGAGGCGGCGCAGGGTGGTGGCGATTTCCGCTGGGGTCTTGAGGATGTCGCGGCAGGTGTAAAGTTGGGCGGCGAGTTGGGTGACTTTCATTTTTTCGACTGGGTTGGAGATTTTTTCAAGCGGGCGAGTAATTTGGCAAAGCGGGGAGCGGAGAGGGGAAGCTCCACGCTGCGATCTTCCAGGCTGGAAAGAAGAATGGCATTGGCGAGTTCCACCGAGTGAATACCCTCGGCGGCAGGAGATAAAAGGGGCTCGCCTTTCAAAATCGCATTGGTGAAATTTTTAAGAATGCCCACATGCTGTTCCCCGCGATGCGACGGGAGGGGAATCGAAACATTCCAAATCGGCGGTGCGGCGAACTTCTCGGTGGTGGTGCGACTAAACTCGCTGGCTGCGATTTCATTACGGCGGAATTCCATGCGTCCCTCCTCGAGCACCACTCGTCCACGCTCAGCAGCGACTTCCAGGCGATTAGTGCCCGGGGCCTCGCCGGTGGATGTAATAAAAACGCCGGTCATACCATCGGGGTATTCAAAATACGCGGTGACATCGTCCTCGACTTCGATGTCGTGATAGCGGCCAAGTTGGCAAAAGCCACGCACCTTGGATGGCATACCGAAAATCCACTGGAAGAGATCCAGATTGTGTGGGCATTGGTTGAGCAAGACTCCCCCACCCTCGCCGGCCCATGTGGCCCGCCAACCGCCGTGAGCATAGTAGGCGCCGGTGCGAAACCAATCGGTGACTGTCCAGTTGACGCGGCGAATTTGGCCCAGCTCGCCCGAAGTCACAAGCTGGCGGAGCTTTTGGTAAATCGGGTCGGTGCGCTGATTGAACATGGCCGCGAAAACCTGATCCGGGCCGCGGTGGGCGGCGATCAGCTTAAGAGCATCAGCCTTATCCACTGAGATGGGTTTTTCGACCAGCACATGCAGGCCGGCCTTGAGCGCGGCGATCCCCACTGCCGTGTGTGCGTAGTGCGGCGTGCAGATGAGAACGGCGTCGATATTTCCAGACTTCAAAAGCTGCGCGAAGTCCGTGAAAAATGGAATCTCAGGGAATCCTACGGCAGCATTTGAGTTCTGGTCACAGATCACCGCCAGCGCACACCCCGGCACCTGGCCATTAAGGATGGAACGGGCATGGGAAACTCCCATCAAACCAAGGCCCACGATGGCCAGCCTGACTTCAGTGGATTTTTTCATCAAGTGAGGACGTTTTTTTAAGCCAACAGGCTGAGACATCAAGCCAGAAGCAGATAGGTCTTCAACTTACGGCGCTGGGGCGCTCGCGACCCACTCCAGGTTCACGCAGGTCGTGCCACGATCTGTGCGGATCGACAGGAATTTAACTTCTCCCGGTTTGCAGGGGATTTCGATCGGCGGTGTCGTTGCGGGATTGCTGAAGACATCAACTTTTAGCCCATTGACAAGAACCTGCTGAATCGTGGGGCAGGGCTTCGGGAAGGTCACTTTGAGCGTGCCATTCGTATCAGGAGCCTTGAAAGGAACCTCGAGTTCGATCGCACGGATTCCTCCGAACGACTGCAAAGGCACAGTGAGCTTTGCTTGAATTCCGTTGGGGTTAATTTCTTTAACGACTTTCCCGCTGAACCAAGTGGTGTCCAGCATATCCAAGTTTGAGGAACTGATGGCGCGTGCGAGGGTCGCTGCGCTTGCGCCAGCCACTCCGGGGGCGGGGTCACTGATGATGGCCACGATGTTGGAAGGCATTTCAAAATTGATAAGCCACTTGTTAGGATTATCCGTTTTTTTGGCCTCAACGACCTTGCCATTCACGAAGACAAACTTTGGTGCCGTTGGCGAGTTGAGGAAGATTTTGTCCGACTTGATGATCCGACCGATCTCTGGGATCGGTTCGACGCGAATCATGGCGAAATCGTTATTTCCGCAGCCATTTTCGACATAACCTTCGTAGAAACTCGGCTCGGTGGGAAGACCGGGAAGAATTTCAAAAGCCGGAGAGAAATAGACCGCTGGCCGCTTCTGCGAGGGATCGATCACATAGTAGCGGCTGGGGCTGAGTCCCGATGGGCCTTCTGGATTGTAGAAAACCCAGCCTGCGATTCCCGCGTCTGTGGGAACATTCCGCACACCAGTGGCACGACCATAATGGAATGTCTTCTTGTCACCTTGCATTTGAACGAATTGGCTTCCCCACGGGGTGTTTTCATATCGAAAATCTTCACCCTGGGCTCCCTTGAAATAGGTGCGTGTGTTGCGATCCCAATCGTCGGGATAAACCGGGCGCAGCCCATGCTTGATAAATAGCTTGCTGCGAAGGCGATCCATGCCGATTTCGTTGCGCCAGAAGGGACCATTTTCAACAGACTTATTGTAGTCCGTATTTTGTAACGCTAAGCCTGCGATATCTCCACGGCCCTCCATTTGATCCATACCCCAGTGGAAAATCGTGGCATCTGGGTTGTAACCGATATCCGAGTAGTGCGGAAACGACCACAGGGTCGCATTCGGGTAGTGCAAGGCGTTGGAAACGGGCGATGGATGCTCGATGCGCTGTTTGCGCATGGCCGGGGCTGTTCCCCAAAGGACACCAGAGCCGATTCCCAGGGAAGCACCGACGCTGTTTGCTTCCTGCAAGTGCTCGCTGCCATGGATGGAATCTGGGTTTTGAGTGGCGGCTTTGTAAAAATAATCCGCCATGCCTTGGGTGGAACGCATTCCATTGATGAGACCCCGATTGTCGATTGGGCAAGGATAGCTTTGGTCGTGATAGACCCCATCCGCGCCGTAATCAGCGATGTAGCTGTGAACCCAATTGAGGAACCAGGCCTGCCACTCCGGCTCGGCAAGGTTGTGCTGATCCGAGAGGTGGTCGATTTTGCCATGGGTGAATGGACGAATCGTGTCCGCTTTTCCGCTCATAGACTTGATGCGAACGGCCTCTTTGTCATCAGGCGGCACTTTGCCCCACATGATCATCGGCTGCAAGTAGGCCATGAGCTTGGGACCGGCTTGCTTCCATGCAGGCATTTCGCTTTTAAACTTTTCGTAGGGAGTATTATCCCAGTGTTTCGTATCAAATGCCGCAGCACGGATCACCGGGGCAAAGGTGACCGTGCGACCGAGATTTTCCTCGCCGACATATTGCTTGAGAGTTTTGAGCCAGCCCTCGGAAGCATTGACGCCGCTGTTCACAAAGGAAACCCGCTTTGTCCAATCCGGGCGGGGTGCGATTTTCACATTGGCCAGGCGCCAGTCGCGGAAGCGGGTCGCCGCTTGAGTCCAACCTTTGTCGAAGGCTTGAATTCTCCAAGTGACACCTTTGGCCTCGGTGAGTTTCTCGTAGGGGGGAGTGCTCAGGGTTGCGAGCGAAAGCGCGATGCCACCGTTTTGGATGCGGTAGAAAAGGCTTTTGTAATTCAGGTCCAAATCCTGCGCCCAGAGACCAATGGCTCCCTTGTCCTCCCCCTCCAGGGCGAGGAACGAATAGTCCCAGTAATCCGGCCACTTCGTGTGCCACAAGCAATCGGGCATATCGGAGGTCAATTTGACGCCATCAAAAATCGGCGCCTGGATCGCGATAGCTTTTTTCGTGGGAGCGAACAAAAGGTTGGCTCCATAGACCCCCGGTTTGTTGGATTTGCCGGAGGGAGTGATGAGGATATCCGTCGTCTCAGAATCGACCTCGACATTCAAAACAAAGTCCTCGTCGGAAAATTTCGTTTTACCATCCGAGAGCCCTTTGTAGGTGAGGATGGCGCTATTTTCTCCGGTTTTGTTGAATTGGAATTTGCTGCCGTTAGTCGGAAAATGTTGGTTGGGCAATTTGATGTCCAAGGGGAGTTCCGCCCAAGGCCACTTGAAAGTTTGGGACGCTCCGATGTAGGCGGCATCGCCAGCTTGGGTGCCGAGTCCAGCAGGAAAATGCGGCAGAATTTTTTCCATTGCCTCGGCGCCTTTGAGATAACTTTCTCCAGTGAGCTTGTTGGTGATTTCCGAAACGAATCCGTCGGCAATCGTGACGCGGCAGCGGTCGGTTTCCACGATAGCGCCGTTCGCTGATGGCTCGATCCGAGTGGCGCCATGTGCGTTGAGCACGAGGCAAACCGAGGAGAGAATGGAGAGGGTTTTTTTCATTGAGGGATGGATATGGTATTAGAGAATTGGGATGAGCGGAGGTTAGAAGGAATCCAGATTAATTCAGTTGACTGACGCGTCAAACCACGAATCTCGATAAGATGTGCGAATTGGTGCATGGCTGATAATGTGCTTGCTGACGAGGGGGCAAATCCTGATGGAATGGTCGAGATGAAGCCAATGATGGAAAAAGCCAACTCCTTTGCGGAAGCTCGCTACGGGCTCTTCGTTCACTACGGTCTCTACTCGCTGTTGGAGCGCGGCGAATGGGTGTGGAACCGCGAAGAAATCCCACTTGCCGAATACAAGGAACTCGCTGCAAAATTCACCGCGAGGCATTTTGATGCCGACAGGCTTTGTCGCATGGCTGTGGATGCCGGGATGCGGTATGTGGTCTTCACAACCATGCATCACGAGGGGTTCCGGCTCTACCCGACGGAACTCTCGGATTTCCACATCGGCAACAGCGGGGCCGCAGGACGAGATCTGGTCGCCGAGATGGTTGCCGCTGCACGCGCACATGGCCTCCAGATTGGGCTCTACCACAGCCTCAACAACTGGTATGACCAACCAGACTCCGTCGCCGCTCTCGAAGACCCTGTGGCCTGCGAGAAATTCATCGCCTCCACGCACGCCCGCATTCGGGAGTTGGTCACGCGATACAACCCTATCGATATCTTGTGGTATGATGGCTGGTGGCCCTTCAACGCCGAAGGTTGGCAGGCGGAACGGATGAATGCGATGGTGCGGGAGATTCAGCCGCATATCCTCTTCAATGGCCGCAACGGGCTGCCCGGCGACTTTGCAACGCCCGAGCAACATCTCAGCGCCCCACATCCTTGGCGACCATGGGAAGCCTGCGTGACGATGAATGAAAGCTGGGGATTTCATGTTGGCGACCACGAGTGGAAAACCGAATCGCAAATTCTCGATATGCTTTCTCGATGTGCGCAAGGCAATGGCAATCTGCTTTTGAATGTGGGGCCGCGCGCGGATGGATCAATCCCCAAACCGTGCGCGACAACACTCTCTCGTGTGGGCGAATGGTTGCGCAAAAACGGCGAGTCCATTTACGGAACCGAGCTTTTCACTTACAGCCTGCAGGAACGCGGTGAGCATCGCGGCGATTGGAATTTCCACGGACCGCTGACGGCAAAGGCCGATTTCCTTTTTTGGCTCATTCGCCGCCATCCCGGGAGCACAGCCACTCTGGGCGGGCTGGCCAACAAAGTCCTTTCGGTAACGCGGCTCGACAACGGAACACCCCTACCCTTCCAGCAAAGCGGCTCCCTCCTGAAAATCAGGAATATTCCTGAGACAGACGAAACCGGTCTCTGGCCAGTCGTGAAGATCGCTTGCGAAGGTCAGCCCGAGGTTTACCAAACCGGAGGCTTGCGAATTCCCCAAGTCGCCCATCCGCACTACGACCCCTGCCCCTCGGATATCGCGCACTGAGGAGATTCAAAAGCTCCGTCTCCGACCCTGAGCAGAGTTGGTGTTTTGGCTGGAAGATGCCGTCCACGATTTCCCAGAGCCCGCATAAATCCAAAACCACTCCGGTGCGGAGAGCCTCAGCGAAACCGGCACGGGTGCGATCAGGCCGGAATTTATTGAGAAATTTTGATCGAGAAAATGTCCAGATGCGTTGCCGGCGCGCCCTGCTCTGGCGTGGCGAGCAAATTCAGAAAAAAAAGATCAGCCAGAGTGAAGTTCTCCGTTCCGGGCAGCGTCCACTCCTTTTCGTCGGAAAAACCCGATGCACCCTTCGCTTGAAAGGCAGCAGACACCCCTCCCCCTTGCGAGGAGAGCGTGATTTTGACATCCACCGGTTCGCTCGTGGGAAGATCAAAGGTGGGTTCACCCTGCGATTTCTTCTCGAGGGGAGTTCGAAACAAAGAGGCAGCATGAACTTTCCCGTCACGAAGGAAAAGAACTTCGCCCAAGAGAGAGTTTCGGTCAGAAGGTGTTTGGATTTTGAACTCAAACACAAGTGGAGCCGCTGGATTCAAGTATTCCGCGAGCTGAGGGTCGCGGAATGAGATGTAGATGCTTTTTGATTCCTCTCCCTCTTGAGGCAACTGCAAGCGGAGCGCTTGGCCGGAATTCCCCACTGCAACCACCTCAAAACGGATTTCGGATTTGGAATTGAATGTGAACCCCAAGCGGCTGAGGTTATCGGGATTTTTAAAAGATTTTTGGAGTTCTGAAGACGAAATGTCTCCCAGAGACAATTCCTGTGCGTCGAGGCCTACGACTTGGCCCGCCGAAGCGGCAAAAATTCCCGAGAAGAAAACGGCGGCGAGGGTAGAAAAGAGAGTCTTCATTTCAAAAACCTACGATTTACCAAAAGCCAGTCAAATCTTATGCAACTCTGGAAACAATGTGCACAAATTTTCTGTTGCGCGCGGTTGAGATTGAAATTGCGAGCTTATTTCCATGCCAGTGGAACGCCTTGATCAACGAGGGAGCTTTGGAAATCCGAAAGGAGCTTTTGTGAAGCACGGATGGCGCGGGGCGGTTCCGAGATCGACCAAGCGAATGCGGCGAGGCTCCCGGCGGCTTCACCAATAGCCCATTCCACGGGATGGAGACGGTAGCAACCGTTCGTGATATGGGTCGTTCCGATGTTTTTGCAAGCGGGCAAAAGATTCTGAACCCGAATCGGCAGAATGGCTCCGAGCGGAATCTGGAATGGTAGGCTTTCCACATCGATGTAGTTGTCGCCTTGAGTGCTGGGATGGAGGTCGATCCGGTAGGATCCGATGCCGACAGAATCGAAAAACGCCTCTGCGCGCTCGGCCTCGCCAGGAGGTAGATCACGACGCGCCAGTTTGCCCACATGCTGTTCGAGAACCGTGCATTCGGAGCGAATGCGGCGACTTTCCCGCAGGTAGGGAGCCATGGCCAAGCCATCCGCCGTTCCGAGGAGATCGCCCCTCGGCCGCAGACCCTTCCAGCCGGACCCTCCGTCCTGCCTTGGAGCCTCGTTTTGCAGCCAATACAGGAGGCTCATACTCAGCTGTCTGGCACCATCTAAATGTTTCTCAGCCTCCTCCGCGCTGCATTCAAACGGGTTTCCGAGCATGTAATCATTTTGAGGCCAATTCACCAATGTGGTATCTCCCCGGTAGCCGTGGGAGAGATGGAGCGAATGGTCAATAATGCGGCGGAAGTGGAACAACCCGCCGGGCTCGTGCGGCCTAAGCGCCCAGTGTCTTTTTTCCAATGTCTCGGGATGAGTGCCATCAAAAGACAACAATCGCCCGGGCCATGCCGGGGTGAGATTGGGAATAAAATCCCTCCAAAAGCGCCAGTCCCTTGGCTCGGAGATCGAATGATCCTCTCCAGGACAATACTCGATGGCAAAGCACCAAGTGAAGGCTTGCATGTTCTGAGGATTCGCCTGAGAGGGAGCGTGAAGCTCAACGGTCTCCGATTGCGACTCGCTTCCTGTAACATATTCTGCACCAGTGATCTGCAACATATCACCCGCTTCGGTGGCATCGATAAAAAGAAGGGCGCAAATTTGGATACGTTGACCATCTTCTCGCTCGACGACAACGGCTTGAACATAGTCTCCACGCATCTCCGCACTCACGGGACTGGTTTGAGTCCAAATTTCAAGCTGCCCCGAGGATCGAAATGGTGCAAGCATCTCCTCAAGAGCGGCCAAGGCCACGCGTGGCTCGTGACAAAGTCCAGAGACCAGGCCATTCCCAGGGTTCAAAATCGGGGAATTTTGACAATCCTCTCTCAAAGAGTAATTTCTCCGATAGTAATCTCGTATTTTTGAACGAAGGAGGCGATAACTGGCATTGGCTCCATGCGTATCAATGGCAAAATTTTCATCCGGAGGAACGGCTTGAGATGTCAACTGCCCGCCGATCCAATCGGTCGGCTCGGTGAGAACGACTCGCATACCTCGGCGAAGCGCCGCGAGGGCGGCCGCACACCCTCCGAGCCCGCCACCGAGGATTGCCAAATCCGTTTGAAATTCGTCGCTGGATTTCATGATTTGAAGGAAATGGGAATTCTCATTTTAAAAAAGTAGGATCAGTTTTTAGTATTTATTCACAACCAATTATCCGTGCGAAACGGCGATGCTGGAAGTCCAGCCCCATTGAAAAGATTGCATCCCTCGGGGTTGTCTGCCCAGGCATAACGCACGGCTTCAGGATGAGGAACTTGGGGACTGCTGACGAACACGGAATACCCATCGACCAAGGCTTCGGCGGGGAAAAAGACGCGATCTTTCCCGGCGATCACAAAGGTTTTCAGATTCCCATTTTTCGCCAACAAACCACCCGAGGCATGGTTAAAATACAGGCGGATTCCGTTTGCTTCGAGAACCATATTGTGATAGATCGGACCAGAATACGGGATTTCACGGGCGTAGGTTTTTGCCAACGCGCCTAACGCCAATCGCTCGCCGACATCTTTTTTGTTTTTGGGGTGGATGTCCGCTGCTTCTCCAAGATCGATAGCCACGGCCATACCGGTGTTATTTTCCTGCAAGGCGTGAAGTTGGGCTTCTCGCAAGCGCG
>Ga0247834_1004434_pt1 | contig 17729 bp, 19 predicted proteins | sample LaCruzMarch2015__8_FD_187118 | JGI IMG/M metagenome (GOLD analysis project Ga0247834, IMG submission 187118) | Freshwater microbial communities from meromictic Lake La Cruz, Castile-La Mancha, Spain - LaCruzMarch2015_12m | ecosystem: Environmental > Aquatic > Freshwater > Lake | place: Spain...
CTTTCCAGTCCGTTTGAATGCGGGAAGGACACGGGTAGGAAAACCCGTGCTCCGTTTAAGGGAGAACGGACTTTCCAGTCCGTTTGAATGCGGGAAGGACACGGGTAGGAAAACCCGTGCTCCGTTTAAGGGAGAACGGACTTTCCAGTCCGTTTGAATGCGGGAAGGACACGGGTAGGAAAACCCGTGCTCCGTTTAAGGGAGAACGGACTTTCCAGTCCGTTTGAATGCGGGAAGGACACGGGTAGGAAAACCCGTGCTCCGTTTCCGTTTGAACTCGGTGGCGACCTGCGGGAGGATTCGCGATTGTCTTCTTCCCTGCCGATTGTGAACCGACTCCGGGACGCCTGGCGTCGCCATCCGCTCCTTCGCGATGCGGTTTTGTGGTCGGTTCCGGCTTTGATTGTCGGAGCGATCCTTCGGTTATTGATCCTCAGTTATTCGCCGTATGCCTACTGGGGCAGCGATTCGCAGTCGTTCTTCGAATTCACCAACAATGTCCTCACGAAGTTCACGTTCGGGATCAATCAGAAGCGACAGTACCTGTACCCGATTTTCCTCCTGCCCATTACGATGCTTCCCGGGGGCACGCTGCGAAACCTCGCGTGGATCCAGGCGCTGATCGGACTGCTCACGGTGCTCCCGTTTGCGTACATCATTCGTCGGGCGTTCGTCGGTTGGAAATGGATCGTCATTCCGCTCACGCTGCTGTTCGTCGGATTGCCGGTCTTCCTTTGGTACGAACATGAACTGATCGGCGACAGCATGATGTTCTTTGGTCTCATCTGGGCCATGGGAGGCTGGGCGGCGTGGACCTCGCAATCAAACCCCGCCCGCGCCCGGTTTCTGTGGTGGACCTTTCTTGTGCCGTTCGCGGTGATTGTCCTTAGCAAGCCTTCGGTAAAATTCTTTTGGCCGGGAATCTTTCTCGCGCTTGTCGTCGTTCTCGCGTGGCGAACGCTCCGGTGGAAGGAGTGGACCGCGTTGGCGCTGTTGTTCGCGGCGGGGCTGACCGTGGGGTCGGACAAACAAAGCGCGTGGCTGCTCTACACGACCGCCTTTCCGTTCACGCAAATCGACTCGCCCCTGCATGCGGAATACAAGGCCGAGATTCGTGAGCTGGTTTTGGAAAAGCGAGCGCGGCTCGATTTTTACGATGAAGAAGACGACCAGGTTCACGATTTTCTCCGCGACGGGGGCAAGGGCTTGGACGCTCCCAAATGGCAGGCGCTCTCGAAGAATCGCGATTCGCTCAACGCGATGTACAAGGACCTTGCGTTCGAGGCCATCCGCGCCCGGCCGGACTTGTTTCTTTACGTGGCGCTTCGGCGGATGATCGGATCGGCCAACCCGGATGAGTTCAAAGGCTACCGATTCGCGGCCAATTACTTTGCGGAGCGGTATGCCGAGCAGTTGAGGGAGAACAAGAACCCCGAGAGCATGATCCGCCTGACCGTTGCCATTCCGCGCGGGGAGCCAATCCCATCCGTGGAGGCATTCACCAAAATGCTCGCGCCGGACCCCGATTCGCCCGTTGCGAAATGGATGATGGATTACACCCTCGCCTACAATCGGGCCGGGGCGATCCTGGGGTCACCGTCCGGGCACGGACATCCCCTTTCCGCCTTTCTCCCCACGGTGCTTGGATGGTTCGTCATCGCAGGGGGGCTGATTTCCCTCGTGCCGCCGTATCTCCGGAGTCTCGGAATTTGGAACATCGCAATGGCGGGATACCTGTTCGCGGTCTATCTCGTGGGAGTGGAAAATCACCGGTACTTCGCCCCGGCGTTTCCGCTCATGATGCTCTGCTTGGGCACCTTTGCGGATGCGGCTTTTCGAGTGGGTCTGCGAGTGATGGTGAAAGCGGCTCCCGATCGTTAATCCCAGAGTTCATGAATGATTCTCTCTCACGGCGCGCATTTCTCGGGGTAACGCTCGGTGCCGCCGCGAACACGCTGATCCCCCGCGACTCCGCGTACGCCCTCGCGGAGATCGCCTCCGCCGATCCCGCCCCCGGCGCAAAGGGAGCCTGGCCAGCGATGGAAGCTTGGGAACGTCTCCGCAAAGATGTCGGGGGCAGATTGATATCGCCGAAAGCGCCTTGGGCTTCCCTGGAAGCAAATTCCGCTATCCCGGCAGACCTGAAAAACCCCTGGTTCCTCGAGGAATCCGCCGGGGCAACCCAGTCCACGGGCATGTTTGGCGCCTGGAAATCGGAGGTCAGTCCGTTTGCCGTCGCGGCCGAGAATGCGCAGGACATTGCCAAGGCGGTGAACTTTGCCCGTGAGCATCGGATTCGACTCGTGGTGAAAGGGACGGGTCACGACTACTTCGGCCGCTCGTGTGCAGCGGATTCGCTGCTCGTCTGGACGCACCCCATGCGTCGCGTGGAGGTTCATGACGCGTTTCGTCCGCAGGGAGCCCCGGAGGCGCTCGCTCCGGTGCATGCGTTGTCCGTTCAGGCCGGGAACCGCTGGTTGGAAGCGTACCAAGCCGCGACGGCGGCGGGTCGTTACGTCCAGGGCGGCGGGTGCACGAGCGTCGGCGCCTGCGGGGGTTTTGCCCTTGGGGGCGGGTTCGGTTCGTTTTCCAAACGGTTCGGAAGCGGCGCGGGCGGGGTTTTGGAGATCGAGGTCATCACCGCGGACGGAAGGGTGCGGGTGGTCAACGCCCATCAGGAGCCGGAGCTTTTCTGGGCGATGCGCGGGGGCGGAGGCGGAACGTTTGGCGTGGTGAGCCGAATGACGTTGCTGACGCATCCCATGCCGACCACCGACGGGTGGCTGTCGGGGTCGATCACGGCAAAAACCGACGCCGCCTACCGCGAATTGTTGCGTCGCTATATTGAGTTCGTTCCCGCCGCGCTGAATCACCCCGCCTGGGGCGAAGGCGTGCTTTTTGTGAAGGGGGAAAAACGCATGAATCTCGGCACGGCGTTTCTGGATCTGAGCGCTGCCGATGCCGAGCGCATCTGGGCGCCGCTGCTCGATCCGTTGAGGTCGCGACCCTCGGAATTCGAGGTCGATGCGGTGTTTACCGTTCAACCATTTCGCGAAAAATGGAACCCCGCTGGGAAGAGCAGCGTCGTCATGGACGATCGCCCGGGGGCTCCGAAAGGGTATTTTTGGTGGGCGGGGAACGGGGAGGAGGTCGGAGCCTATTGGGGGGCGTACCAAGGGCGGGGCGTGCCATTGGATGCGATGCGCGGCGCGAACGCGGGCACCCTGGCAGATGCGATGTTCGAGGCGACTCGAACAAGTGCGATCCTCTGGCAGACGAACAAAGCGCTGAGCGGGGAGCATCCGGAGGCGAGGGCGCGGGATGAGCTCACCGCATTGAATCCGGTGGTTTTCTCCAATGCCGCGTTTGTGACCCTTGGAGATTGGGTCCAGTACAAGTACGTCGGAGTGCCCGGCCACGAACCGGATGAGGAATCAGCCCGCGATCAGCTCGATGGGGTCAATCGCGCGATGTCGTTCGTGAAGGCTGCCACTCCAGGCGGGGGTTCGTATTCGAACGAGGGTGACTATTTTGAGGAAAACTGGAGGCAGGAATTCTGGGGCTCGAATTACGAGCGGCTTCTGGCAGTCAAACGCGAAGTTGATCCGACGAATTTGTTCCACGTCCACCACGGTGTGGGGAGCGAGGAGTAGGTGGATTCCTGAAGTGACAGGGGCAGCCTGCCCCTGTTCATCGAACGAGGAGGGGCTGGCAGCCCCTCTCACACATCCAGCACCGCGGGGAGTTCAGCAAGCGACAGGATTTCAAAATCCGGCGTCACATCGACCGATTCCTCCGCCCCTGGCACCCGAATCCAAACGGAACAAATGCCCGCGTTTCGCGCCCCCGCAATGTCCCGTTCCAAGCTGTTGCCCACCATCACGGCTTCCGAGGCTTTCACTGCGAGTTCCCCCAACAACCAATGAAAAATTCCCGGATCGGGTTTGCCGATATCCCGCTCGCCGGAGACAGCCACCGCTTGGAATCTTGACTCCAAACCGAACGCGGCGAACTTTTGCCTTTGAAAGGCTGGCGCCCCGTTAGTGAGGAGGCCGAGTTTGTACCGTTCTGCAAGGCGGGTGACCACTTCCCGCGCGTCGGGCATGAGGCGCGAGAGTTTTTTGCGCGCCGTCGCCCAGGCCACGGCAAGTTCCTCCTCGGCACCATTGGGTTCGATTTCCTGAGCGCGCAGCGCCGCTTCAAACACCGCCGTGCGGAACCCCGGAGTCCATTCCTGAAGTTGGCGGAGCGGTTCGATGTCGCCGGCGAAGTTTCCCCATAATCCCTCGTAGGCGCTGATTCCAATCCGTTTGCAATAGGCAATCGCGGGGCAGGAGATCCACCGTTTCTTCGCAGCGGCCATCGAATCTCCGATGAACGCCTGCGAGTCCGCCCCGCACAGTGCCGCGGCCAAACGAGCCGTTTCAGCGAAGGCTTCGCGGGAGATGGCCTCATCAACAATGAGGGTATCGTCGAGATCGAACAGGACGGCTTGGACCGGCATGGCGGGAGTTGAGCGTTTCTTTTCTGAATTGGCACGCAGAAAAACAGGGTAAGGAACACCGCTTTCCAAGCAGTTTACGCTCCGTTTTCCAGGAGTCAGCGCATAGCCTTTACCCATGACTGACAAATCCACAGCGGGTGCGCATGGCCATGCTCTCACTCGATCCCGCGGAACCCTCCTGATCGGTGGCATCCTTTCGCTGGTCGTGGGCCTTCTGGCGATGACGTTCCCTCTTCTATTCTCGATGGTCGTTGCCCAGTTGCTTGGGGTGTTCCTTTTGATCGGAGGGCTGATCTCGCTTTACATGGCGATCGTTGGAAAGCACGCCGCGCACCGTGTCTTGGACGGTTTGTCTGGAGTGGTGCGAATCGGGGGCGGGATTCTGATGCTGTTCTGCATGGCCTCCAGTTTGATGATCATCACGTTGATCTTCGCGGTGTATCTCGTGGTGGAGGGGATTCTTCTCTGCACCGCTGCTGTTCAAATGCGGGCCCATTCCGGATGGATCTGGACGCTGGTCAGCGGTGTGGCGTCGTTTGTGCTCGGCGCAATGGTCTACGTCCGCTGGCCCTCCGACTCCGCGGAACTGCTCGGCGTGTTTTTCGGCATCAACATGCTGTTCAACAGTTCGGCCCTCTTCGCGCTCGCATTCTCCGCTCCGAAGTCGTCACCGGCAGCCTGATCGCTCGTTGCGGTCGCCCCCGACCGATTCTGGGCTTTATCTCCGGCCCCACGCATGACATGAATTTCAAAATTTTCCAATGAAAGCCGCATTCCCCGATATCTCCCCGATCGCCTACGAAGGTCCGTCCTCGAAAAATCCGCTCGCGTTCAAGCACTACAACGCGGACGAGATTGTTGAGGGGAAAACGATGCGCGATCACCTCCGTTTTTCCGTCGTGTACTGGCACACGTTCCGCAACAGCCTCTCGGATCCGTTCGGCTCCGGCACCGCATTGCGACCCTGGGACGACGGGAGCAATTCCGTGGAAAATGCGCAAAATCGCGCGCGCGTGGCGTTCGAGTTCATGGAAAAACTCGGGGCACCCTTTTATGCTTTCCACGATCGCGATGTTGCCCCGGAAGGAGCGACGCTCGCGGAATCCAACCGCAATCTCGACGCCGTGGCCGCCGTGCTTCGGGAAGAGCAGGAACGCACAGGAATCCGCCTCCTTTGGGGTACGGCCTGCCTTTTCACCCATCCCCGCTTCGCGCACGGAGCGGCAACGAGTCCGAATGTGGACGTGTTTGCGTACTCGTCTGCACAGGTGAAGAAGGCCCTGGAGGTCACGCACTCGCTGGGCGGCCTCGGCTACACGTTCTGGGGCGGGCGCGAGGGCTACAGCTCCCTTTGGAATACGAACATGAAACGCGAGGTGCAGCACCTGGCCCGCTTCCTTCACATGGCGGTCGATCACGCAAAGAAAATCGGTTTCGAAGGACCGTTCTACATCGAACCCAAACCGCGCGAACCTTCGAAGCATCAGTACGATTCCGACGCCGCCGCGTGCCTCAATTTCCTCCGCGAGTTTGACCTCCTGCCGTACTTCAAACTGAACCTTGAGACAAATCACGCCACGCTCGCCGGTCACACGATGCACCACGAAATGGAAGTCGCCGCCGCCGCGGGCGCATTGGGGTCGGTCGACGCCAACACCGGCGACGAATTAGTCGGCTGGGATACCGATCAGTTCCCGACGAATCTTTACCTGACGACTACGATGATGCTGACGATCCTGCGTTCCGGCGGGTTTACAACGGGTGGGTTAAACTTTGACGCCAAAGTCCGCCGCGAGAGCTTCGAGCCGATCGATTTGTTCCATGCCCACATTGGATCCATGGACGCCTTCGCGCGGGGCTTGAAGATTGCCGCGGCCATTCGAGCGGACGGCCGGATCGACGGCATCGTGCGCGATCGGTATGCTTCTTGGGATTCGGGAATCGGCGCGCGCATTGAGGCGGGAGAGGTTGGTTTCGACGAACTGGAGCAGTTCGCGCTTTCCCAGCCGGATCCCGTGCAGCACACGAGTGGCCGGCAGGAATTGATCGAGAATATCCTGAACGAGCTCATTTGATGCGGAGACGTCTCTTACTCGTTGCGTGCATCGCGATGGGGCTTGGACTTCCCTGCAACGCCCTCGCCGGGGAGTGGGTTCCCGAAGGTGCGACGAAGATCGCAGACCTGCGCGGTGGAGGGGAGTTCATGGAGTCCCGTGCCCAGCAGGGCGAGGCTGCGGCGAAAATCTACGCCGTCCTGGTCACGGCAGCAGACTCCGCGTTCCGCGTCATTGACAAACCCGGCCGCGGAGATGCGGCGCTGGATCAGGCGGCCAGCGCGATTGGGGCCGTCGCGGCGGTCAATGGGGGATACTTCACCGAGGAGTTCAAACCGGTCGGACTCCTGATCTCCGGCGGCAAGACGCTGCAGCCGTTCGCGAAGGCGAAGCTGCTGAGCGGCGTGTTTTTCGTGAGAGAGGGTAAACCATCGATCGTGCGGGCGGATCGATTTGAAGGCCCGGCGTCCGAAGCCATCCAATGCGGCCCATTTCTTTTGGAAAACGGGAAACCCGTCATCGGCCTCAACGATGTGCGCAGCGCGCGGCGGACGATCGTTGCGGAGGATGGAAAGGGGGGGTGGATGCTGGGCGTGATCTCCGGAGTGACCCTCGCCGGTGCGGCGGAGTTGCTTGCCACGCCGGGAATTCTGGGGAAATTTCGCCCGGTCCGCGCGATGAATCTCGACGGCGGATCGTCCACCGGGATGTTTGTGGAAAAGCCCGGAAGCGCATTTTATCTACCCCCGTTTACCTCTGTGCGGAATTACCTCGCCGTCGTCCCCCGCTGATGCCGTTTCTCCTCCGGGAGGTTTTCCTTTTGCCATCCCCTCCGTCCTCGTACCTTTCACTTATGCAAATCCACCTGAGTCCCCGCCACATGCCGCTCACCGCGGCCATTCACGCCTACGTAGCGGAAAAAATCGGCCACTTGGAAGACCAAGCCGATAACATCATCGCGGCCCACGTCGTCCTTCTTCACGACGAAATCAAAACCCGTTCGTACACGGTAAAGGTTCACCTCGCCATGCCCGGCCCCGACGTTTACGCGGAGGATGCCGAGAACGATCTGTACGCGGCGATCGACAAGGTGATCTACAAACTTCACCAACTGCTCCGCAAGCGGAAGACCCGCCTCGTGGAACACAAGAAGCACCTCGTCCAAAAGGCCGCGGAACGCCGGAAACGCGGATAATCTCGTGGACGCCGACTACAAGGTCAAACTGGAAGTCTTCGAGGGTCCGCTCGATCTCCTGCTGTATCTCATCCGGAAGGACGAGGTCGATATCTACGACATCTCCATCGAGCGGATTACGTCGCAGTATCTCGAGTACATGGACGCATTCCAAATGCTCCAGATTGACCTAGCCGGCGAGTTTATCGTGATGGCGGCAAATCTGCTCTACATCAAGAGCCGCACGCTCCTGCCGGTGGAACAGCAACTCCCCGAGGAGGACGAGGATCAAAACGATCCGCGTTGGGATCTGATCCGTCAGCTCGTCGAGTACAAGAAGTTCAAGGAAGCCGCCGGGGCCCTGCGCACGCGCGAGGCCATGGCGGAAAATCTCTTCCCGCGGGTTCCCACCACACCGGAGCCGGAACCCGAGGCCAACTTGATGGTCGGCGAGGTCGGTATCTTCGATCTCATCCGCGCCTTTCAGCGGGTGCTGAAACGCATCGATGGGCGGCAGGAAGACCTTAAGGAAATCTTTGACGAGAACTACAGCGTTGCGGATAAGATCGACATGATTCTGCAGAGGACGGGGACGGAGGGCGCGGTCCGCTTTGCGGATCTTTTCGCCGAGGCCGCCTCGCGAACCGAGGTGGTGGTCACGTTCCTGGCGCTGCTGGAGCTGATCCGGCTTAAACAGCTTTGCGTCGTGCAGAACGAGGCGTTTGGGGACATCGTGATTGAGCGGCGGTGATGCAACCGGCATTGGAAGACATGGGGCTCGCGCGAAGACGCGAAGACGCGAAGTTTTAAAGACAGGTTTTAGGGATGGGTGAGACGTTGACGATTCGACAAATTCTGGAGGCGGTGCTTTTTGCGTCCGCCAAGCCGCTGCCTGTGAAGTCGCTGCTGGAGATCCTGAAGTCGGCTGCCGAAGCATTGCCGGAGGATGCCGTGGTTGCGGACATGGGCAAAGTGCGTGAAGAGGAGGTGTTTGCCGCGCTGGAACAGTTGAAGAGTGATTCCTCCGAAGGGCGGGGGTATCAGGTCGTCGAAAACGCCGGGGGGTGGCAGGTCGTGACGCATCCGCTGTGCGGCATCTGGGTGCGGCAGCTGTTTCCCGAACTTAAGCCGGCGAGGTTGAGTCCTCCGGCCATGGAGACGCTTGCGATCATTGCGTACCGGCAGCCGATCATCAAAGCAGACATCGAAGCCGTCCGCGGCGTGGCGGTGGACGGCGTCATGCAAACCCTGCTGGATCGAGGGTTGATAAAGATCGGGGGCCGCGCCGACGTTCCCGGGCGACCGTTGTTGTACGAAACGACCCAGTTTTTCATGGAGCATTTTGGTCTGCGGCACCTCGATGAGTTGCCGAATTCCGCAGAATTGCGGCGGATCGCGCTGCCACAAGCCCCGCCCCCCGCAGAAGTGCTGCCCCCAACAGAACTGCCGCCCGCACCCGTTGAGCCTGTCGCGGAGCCGGTGACCGAGCCAGTGACCGAGCCAGTGGGTTCATCGGACGCATGAAGGCATTGGAGGAACTTCGAACGGAAATCGACGAGATCGATTCCCGGTTGATTGTCCTTCTCAACGATCGGGCGCGAGTGGCGTTGGAAGTTGGGAAGGTGAAGGAACGGACCGGGAGTCCGATTTTCGCTCCAGATCGCGAGGCGCGTCTTTTGCAGGCACTTGAGGCGAAGAACGCGGGGCCTTTACCGACCAATTTTCTTCGCGCGGTTTTTCGTGAAATTCTTTCTGCGTCGCGCGGCATTGAAAAAATGCTGACCATTGCGGTGGACGGCCTCGGAACGTGGCTTGCGGCGAGGGATCGGTTCGGCGCCTGTGTTCGCTATGTTTCCTTTGATACGACCCGCGGCGTGTTCGATGCCTTGGGCACTGGGGAGGCGGACCTTGGAGTCGTTCCGATCGAGGCCCCGAACGAGAACCCGTCCAGATCGACGGTCGAGGCTTTTTTGGCTTCAAAGGTAGGGGTTTGCGGTCAAATCGAGCTTCGGCACGCGGGGGCGGTGACTCGATTTTATGTGGTGGGCGACATTGTGACGCATCCGTCGCTCCAGGACCGAACGGCGATGTTGGTCTGCCTGCAGGATCGACCAGGTGCGTTGATCAGTGCGCTGGAGCCATTTTCGGCAGCGGGTATCAATTTGCACCGGGTGAACAGCAGCAGCGTGGCGTGTTCGGGGTCGGGCGGCGATTGGTTTTTCGTCGAGGTGGAGGTGCATCGCGAGGACGCGGCGTTTGTTTCGTGCCTGAGTAAACTGCGCTCGCATTGTGTCGATGTGCGGGTGCTGGGGAGTTTCGCGCGCGAAAGGGCGGGGTAGGGGCAACAAGGGTGGCGCCCCGTTGGGGCGCGGGGTCATTGCGAACGGGTACCCGGGGTTGCGCTGCGCTCCACCCCGGGCTATCGACGTCGGCCCCGTTGGGGCCGTACGGATGTGAAACGCCCACGGATAAAAGCCGTGCCAAAGGCACGGACGTCGACAGCCCGGGGTGGAGCGGAGCGCAACCCCGGGAACGAGATGCCCACACACGCCCGGCCGCCCCAACGGGGCGGCACGAGGGCAAAACGCCTACGTAACGGACGGCATTCGCCCGTTCCCCGGCACGCGTGCGGAAGCCGTGCCAAAGGCACGGACGTCGACAGCCCGGGGTGGAGCGGAGCGCAACCCCGGGAACGAGACGCCCACACACGCCCGACCGCCCCAACGGGGCGGCACGAGGGGAAACCGGGGGAGGGAAGCCCGGCGTCGAAGGTTAAGGAATCCGAAGCGCGACGATGACCTTCCCGTCGCCCCAACTGGGCCCGGCCACCAGCAAAGGAGCGCCCCGGGCCAGGTTCACCTTGGAATCCATCAACATTTCCTTCCCGCGGAACAACTGCACCTGGAGCCGATAGACGTTCTTCTCCCTCCCGAGGCAAACCACGTGCGCGGAAAACTCCTTTCCGGGAATCGCCCACGTCTCGTTACCCACCGAAATGGACTGCGATTTTTTCCCCAACAGGTAGTACGTATTGTAACCAAACACCTGCGTGAGATCGGTCGCGATATTGGCAATCTGGGTCTCCGGCGGGACCGGTGGCCGGTTGTTCACTCCCAGAATGAGCCCGGTCCAAATTTTGTCGCCAGCAAATGACGTGCCCATGCCGCTGGCGAGGAGGAGGAGAACCAGAAACGTTTTCATCGCGAGGGGAGGGGTCCGTTCATAGGCGTGACTCCGCTGATCCAAATGACGGCGCAACGGTCATTCGGCGAACGGAAACTGGAGATGGAGAGCGAGGGGGAGCCGGGTTGAACTTCGAGGATTTCCGTTCTTCCGGTCGGGATCGCTTTGAGTTCTTGCAGATCGAGGATCACCGGGAGGGCAAACAGGACAGCGAGAAACCAAAGTGCGATGCCGAGCAGGAACATGCGTCTGAGTGGATTCAACCCGAAAACGGATTTCGAACCACGAAGCACAGGAAGGTCACGAAGGGAATGGATTGCTTTGACAGGAACCTTTTCGTGCAAATTCATTCCACTGATTCCTCTCCGTCTTCGTGAGCTTCATGTCCTTCGTGGTAAATTCCAATCGCGGCGTTCGGGTTCAAACGAAAAGCGGAACGGGAATGGGAAGCAGAACCTTCCTCGGGTTCGGTAGCGACTGGAGGCTGCGCCGGAGCGGGGATGCGGGTCACGTCGCGCCGTAGCGGCGCCGCCATTCCGCGCGGTACTCTCCCATGAGGGTCACTATCGCGCCGCGCAGCGAGAAAAGGTCTTTTTGGATGGTCGTGAACTGCCGGGGCGTGATGAATCCGCGTGCGGCAAGGTTGCTGCTGGCGTCGAGTCCATCGTTGGACGCTTTGAGTCCCCGTTTGAGGTAGGCGATCGTCATGCCGATTTCGGCGAAGTCGTCTCCGCAGAGCGCTGCGGCGAGTTTTGCTCCGCACGTGGCGCAACAGGCGGCGAGCCGGATCGCGTCGGGTTGTTCTTCGAGGGCGGGTTGACGGTCGAGCAGACGGGCGATTCGCTGGTTGAGCTTCATCGTCTGCTGGTAAAGCGGCGAATTGGAGAATCGGTCAAAGTCGTCCTCTTCGTCGTCCGCCGCCGCTTCGCATGCGGCCGCGTTCGTGAGTTCTTCGTCGAGGAAGGTGTCGATTTCTTCCTCCATTTCCGCGACGAAATTTTCGTCCTCGTTTCCGCTGGCGTCCTGCCAGCCCATCTCCCGGGCGATTAGGCGGTCGCGCTCCGGATGGTCCATGAATTTTTCGAGCAGGCCGAGATACTTCTCGGTATTGCGGTCCTGTTGTTGCAGGAAACGCTCCCATTCGTACTCATCCCACTCCTCTTGGAAATCGGATTCGTCGTCAGACATTGAAACACGGTTAATCCATTGGCTGCGTGGCTGCAAAGGATTTCTCGCGATCGACTTGCAGGCGCAATTGACCGCACGCCGCCGCGATGTCGTGGCCCTTCTCACGTCGCAGCGTCGCGGGCACCCCCGAACGGTTGAGGATGGTCAAAAAGTCGTCCTGCGCGCCCTCGGACGGCCGCACCCATTCCAGACCTTCCACCGCGTTGTACGGAATCAAATTCACCTTCGCCTGAAGTCGCTTTGCCAGCCGAGCCAAAGCCGTGGCCTGGGCCGGGGAATCGTTGACCCCGGCGATCAGGATGAACTCGAAGGTGAGCATCTGTTTTTTGCGGGAGACATAGTGCGCGCAGGCATCGAGCAAGTCCTCGAGCGGATACTTCCGGTTCACAGGCATGATGCGCTCGCGAACTTCATCGGTCGCGCCGTGCAGGGAAATGGCGAGTCGGATTTGCAGCGGTTGGTCGGCGAATTCCCGGATGCGCGGAGCGAGCCCGCTGGTGGAAACGGTGATGTGACGCGCCCCGATCCCAACGCCCCACGGCGCGTTCAGGATATTCAATGCGCGGATCAAATTGGGATAATTGGCGAGAGGCTCTCCCATGCCCATGAACACGAGATTGTTGATCCGCTCTCCGCAGAGCGCCTCGGCCTGGAGGACCTGGGCCACAATTTCATCCGCGCCCAGGTTGCGCTTCCAGCCATCCAATCCGCTGGCGCAAAATTTGCATCCGTAGGCACAGCCCACCTGGGTGGACACGCAGAGCGTCCGGCGGTCGGACCTCGATCCGTAGAGCGCCTGCGATGCGGGAATGAGGACGGTTTCGATGAGTTGGCCATCGGAGAGACGGAACAAAAATTTGCGTGTGGTGTCCGCGGAGCCGATCTCGCGAACCACCTCCAGCGGAGAAAAGGAGAAACTCTGCCGCAACTGGTCGCGGAGTGCGGCCGGGAGGCTGGTCATTTGGCTGAACTCCGTGGCTCGCTTCGCATAGACCCACTCTAGGATTTGCGTGGTCCGATAGTCGGGCTGCCCCGACGTTTTCATCCACTGCGAGAGGTTTTCCCGGGTTTGCGCGAGCAGTGCTTCCACCGCGAAACCCTAATGCAGCGCGGAGGGATCGTCGCTTCCTTTTTCGCCAGGTTTGGCCGGGATGGCGAGGGAGGCGACCACGGAGGCGATCAGCAGCGTGCAGACAACGCCGAGGGAAACGGCGGTGGGGATGTGCAAGGGCGTGTGCGAGAGCAGCATCTTGATCCCAACGAAGATGAGGATTGCGGAGAGGCCGTAGTGCAGAAAACGGAACAGCCCGAGGATTCCGGCGAGCGCGAAGTACAGCGCGCGCAGACCGAGAATCGCGAAGACGTTGGATGTGAACACGATGAATGGGTCACGTGTGACTGCGAGCACCGCGGGGATGGAGTCGACAGCGAACACCAGGTCGGTGGTTTCGATGACGATCAGGACCAGAAGCAGCGGGGTCGCAAACATGCGGCCGTCGATTTTCGTCATGAACTTGTCCCCGACGAAGTCCGGCGTGACGGGGCAGAAGCGTCGGAAGAGTTTCACCAAGGGATTCGCTCCGGGGTCGACCTCCGCACCCGAATCCCGCATCATTTTGATTCCTCCGTAAATCAGGATGATTGCGAAGATGTAGATCACCCAGTGGACGGAGTTCATCAGGGAGATGCCCGCGAAGATGAGCACCGCGCGCATGACGAGGGCACCGAGGATGCCCCAGAACAGGACCCGTTGTTGGAGCGTGGACGGAACGCGGAAATAGCGGAACACTAGGGCGAAAACGAAGACGTTATCGATGCTGAGGGCGATTTCGACGAGGTAGCCCGTGAGGAATTCCAGCCCCGCCTGATGTTGAGCCTCCGGGGTGGGGTAATTGCCGATCAGGCCGAAGTAGAGCCCGATATTAAAAGCAATTGCCACCGCCACGCGAAAGGCAATCCCCGTAAGGGCCTCGCGCATCGAAAGCTCCTTCCCACGCTTCGTGAAGACTCCCAAGTCCAGCGCAAGAAGCGCAGCCACGATGATGCCAAAGATCAGCCACCAGGTAAACGGCATAGGTAGTTAAGAATGCTTGGGAGAATGCGCGGGGATTCGCCCGCGTTGGGGATCCCGGATGCAGGACGTTTGCAGAATGCGGGAATCCATCACCCGCATCAGAGAAGCAATTCGCGGACCATTTCAACCTCTTGGACGAGTTCCTCCACGGTGAGGTCGATCTTCGACTGGGCGAATTCGCTCACGGGCACGCCTTCGATCACTTCGATGTTCGTCCCGTCCGATCGAATTGGGAATGAGCAGACGAGGCCTTCCTCGATGCCGTATTGGCCCTGGGAGCAGATCGCGAGGCTGTGGCAGTCGTCCGCGGGGGTGGGCGTGACGATGGAAGAAACGGTGTTCACGATGGCCGTCGCTGCGGACGTGGCGGAGGATAATCCCCGCGCTTTCAGAATCGCCGCACCGCGCTGTTGGACGCTCTCGATGAATTCGGTGGCAAGCCAGTTGGAATCCGGAATCGCCTCCGGGACCGGGACGCCGTCGATCCGGGCGTTCTCAAAATCCGGGTACATCGTGCTGGAGTGATTGCCCCAGATCGCGAGGTTTTTGACCGCAGAGGAGTGAACGCCCACTTTCTTCCCGAGTTGGTACTTTGCACGATTTTCGTCGAGCCGGGTCATGGCAAACCAGCGGTCTTTTGGAACATCCGGCGCACTGTTCATCGCGATGAAACAGTTGGTGTTGCATGGATTACCCACAACGAGGACACGGACGTCGCTCGCGGCGTTCTTTTCAATGGCCTGACCCTGACCGATGAAGATCTTGCCGTTGATTCCGAGGAGATCCTTGCGTTCCATGCCCTGTTTGCGGGGCACGCTTCCCACAAGGAGGGCCCAATTCACGCCGCGGAACCCTTCGTCGAGATCCGTGGTGAGCACGACGTTTTCCAAAAGAGGGAACGCGCTGTCGTCGAGTTCCATTCCGACACCGATCAGTGCCGGAAGGGCGGGCTCGATTTCGATCAGACGCAGTTCGACCGGTTGCGAGTGGCCGAACATGTTTCCGGAGGCGATGCGGGCGAGGAGAGCGTAGCCGATGTGACCGGCGGCGCCGGTGACTGCGACTTTGATGGGTTGGGGCATCGCGCTATCTTCTTTGGGAGGAGGAAGAGATCCAGCAGAAAAGTCGATGCGCGCAATTCCAAACGCTCGGTCCCCGAACTTGGGCTTTGCGATGGCCGACGACGCTCCTTCCGAGCGCGGAACTCAGGCTCCTCTCCGACTGCTTACAGGTCGGCGGGATGAAACACCATTCCTGCCAGGTCGGGTGCGGCCGCGACAAAATGCCGGACATTTAGCGTTACGATTCGTTTTGCCCCCGAACCTCTGGCTGCGGCGAGGTGCATGTAGTCGTAGACGGCGCCGCCGCGAATACCGATTCGCTCCGCTTTGGCCAGAAGGTCGATGATGGAGTCCGAAGGGATGTCGATCAACTGCACCCCGGGGCTTGCGACATTCAGTCTAATCAGTTTTGCCGCATCGCCTGGGGAGAGCCCGGCAGGGTGTCTGCCGCCACTCAAGATTGAAAATGTTTCCAACAGTGCGTGCGCGTACAGGCCACGCCTTCTGGAACTTCGCCATGCGCGGGCGGACACTTCATGCTCCGGGTCGTCCTCCGAAACGGCCGCAATGAACGTCGATGAGTCAAAAAAATCCATGGATACTCCGCTCACCGGTCGGTCCGGTTTTTAGAAATCACATCGATCCGGTCCTGTCGATCCTCCGCGACGGCCTCGGTGGCACTGAAGGGCTTGCCGGTGGACGGCACAACCCACAATCCGTCCTTTCTCTTGATGGCAGATCGACCCGATTTCGCTCTGACTGGCACGAGTTCGATGCGGTCCAGTACGAGTTCGATATGGAAAAGGACGGGACCCACTGCGCCGATCTTCTCGCGAACCCCCTTCGGCAGGACAAGACGGCCCGATTTATCCATTTGAATGGTTTCACGCATACCATAGGAATGGAGGAGACTGCCCCCGAGGTCAAGGCCGCACACCGGAACGGGGTGGGCCGGGGAATGCGGTTGTCGTTCCTCGATTGGAGGGCAGACAATCGAAGTGCTGGTCGGTTTTCGGTTGAAACTTCCCCGATCGTCTCTAGGCTCCGCTGTCCCATGCGCAGAGCGGTTCTGTCTCTCATCGTGATCTCGCTGGTCGTCGCGGCCGTTGCCGATCCCGAACCCAAAACCGTGCGCACGCGGATCGCGGACGGCTTTGATCAACCGGTGGGCCCACCGGACGCCGAGGGATACTACATGTCGCGCGGGTTCCGCCCGAATGGTCACCTCGGCGAGGATTGGAACGGGATTGGGGGCGGAAACACCGATATCGGCAAACCGATCTACAGCACCGCGCACGGTTTGGTGGTGCTCGCCCGTGACGTCCGGCTCGGTTGGGGAAATGTCGTGATCATCCGCCATGTCTATCTCGAGGGAGGACAACTCAAGATGGTCGATTCGCTGTACGGCCACTTGGATCGCATCATGGTGCGGGAGGGTCAGCAAATCACGCGGGGCCAGCAGATCGGCACCATGGGGAGCAACCGGGGAATGTACTTGGCGCATCTCCATTTTGAGATCCGGAAGAACATTGCGATCGGGATGAACCGGTCACAGTTCAAGCGGGATTACAGCAATTACTATTCCCCGACGGACTTTATCCGCACCCGCAGAAAACTTCCGGGCGGAGGACGCAGTGCGCCCGTGCCAATCGACACTTACGACAAGACGCGGGAGTTCAGTCAGCCAACCGACGACTCCCGCGGACGTGCGGTCTCCACTCTGGGGCGCGCCGTTGCCCCGAAGGCCTCGCCGACTCCCTCACCGCGGAAAACGTTCCGCGTGGAGCGCTTTGGAACGATGGATGCATTCTGAGCGGCGTCCTTGAGAAGGGGGTGAGGGGAATCCGTTCCCGATTTTCCCTGAGGCGCGTATAACCGTGCAGATCGTTAACCTCCTATGCAGACCATTTTCATGAACAATCGGCTCACGCGAAGTCGCGAACGCGCGAAGAAGGGACGGCTGTAGGTGATGGATTTAGGCAAACTTTACAGAATGTTGGTGGTGCGCAGTTTGCGGCCGCTGGAGTTTGGGTCTTTGACCCTCGTTTTTCCCGATGGGCGTCGCGAGGTGTTCGGCGGACTTGGGAAGTCGCTTTCTGCGCGGATTGAGGTTCGGAATGAGGACTTTTTTCGCAAGTGTGTGCTGTTTGGCCCCATCGGGTTTGGTGAATCGTTCGTGGACGGCGATTGGACGACACCGGACCTGACGCGTGTCATCGCCTGGTTCATCCTCAACAGCGAGAAATCGGAAGCTTTGGAAACGGAGGAGGGCCGACGACCGGGCTCCCTGAATCTACTCAACCTCTACAACCGGATCCTTCACCTCCGGCGGCCGAACTCCGTTGAGAAAAGCCGTGACAACATCCGGGAGCACTACGACCTCGGGAACGACTTTTTTAAACTCTGGCTCGATCCGAGTCTGACCTATTCGTCTGCGGTGTTTGAGCCTTCGGATGCCACGCTTGAGGCGGCGCAGGAGGAGAAATACGAC
>Ga0247834_1004436_pt1 | contig 17718 bp, 24 predicted proteins | sample LaCruzMarch2015__8_FD_187118 | JGI IMG/M metagenome (GOLD analysis project Ga0247834, IMG submission 187118) | Freshwater microbial communities from meromictic Lake La Cruz, Castile-La Mancha, Spain - LaCruzMarch2015_12m | ecosystem: Environmental > Aquatic > Freshwater > Lake | place: Spain...
TGCGGCCGACTCGTTAAAGATGCGTATTAATTTTTTAACTTGTTCTCGTGGTATGCCGTATCGTACACTCATATCATAGTTGAGTTTGCTGCCAGGAACTTCTTCAAAGCCGTGTTCCTGCATCCAAACATTGAACGCCCATTCCCAATCTAATAAGACACCATCCGCATCAGTTAAGATTAGTTTTTTTAGGTTTTTGTATTTTGATTTCATAGTGTATTATACTACAAAATCACACAGTTGTCAACTGGCAGCAGGAGCAGGGGCATCCGATTTGACGTCAATTGGATGGCCGTTTTCGTTAAACAATCGCTCAATGATGTTGGCATAGTGTTGGTAATAATAGCTGACCACAGTGTCCCACACTTTGGGTACCTGCACACCATTCATACTGCACCGTTCGACCTGCAACAGTTTGAAGTCCAAGATCACATTGGCCGTTTGCCGATCGCTCATTTTGAGTCGTTTTGCAACAGTCATGACTTCGTCGGTCTGACCATTGGCCTTTTTATAGTAGGTAAGAATTAGATATCTCATAGGTTTGCCAGTTCAATCAGGGTGGCGCTGAGATTGATTTCTTGATCTGCCACCAGGGGAATGTTGGCAATGCCGTTGCGAATAATGATAATTGCTTGATCTTGTTTTTCAACATCTTGGCTCCACAGATCAAGATTGTCATACATCCAACGGAATGTGACATCTGCTTCTTCTGGAGTACTTTGTTGGCACAGTAGTGTACGTGCTTCTCTAATCCGACCTGTTTTAAACAAACCCACACAATCCAACTTCCAGTCACCCACAGAACGATCACCAGCACTGGGTGCCAGCAGTGTTCCAGTTTGACTATTTTGCTGTGTCAAGTTTAAACACTTGCGCAGGTCTGGATAGGTAGCTTTGACATAGCTGTCTAAGGTATCAATGTCAAACTCCACGCCTTCTGTGACCAACACAGTGGCTGCACGGGCAGTGAACTCGGTATGATCAGTTTTGGGAATGGCAATGTGCTGGCAACGACTGTGGATTGGCGGCAAGATCTTGTTGGGATAGTTACAGGTCAAAATAAACCGCACACTGTGACTGTAGTCTTCCATCAAATTACGCAGAGCAGGTTGTACTGAGTTGGGATTCATATAGTCTGCTTCGTCAATCAGCACAATCTTGAATCGGCCAAATGGCATAGTTTGACAGAAACTGATCAGTTTGTCAACCCATTCAACCTTACGTGCTTCTTTACTACCATTGGCATACAGCACATCGTACTCGTCGACACCCAATTCATTGATCAGCACTTTGGCCAGTGTGGTCTTTCCTGTGCCGGGACCACCCGAAAACATCAAGTGCGGAATTGTTCCATCTCGAATCCAGGCTGACACTTGTTGTCTATGATTGTCATCAATAAACACATAGTCACCCACTGCGTTTGGTCTGTATTTTTCTGTCCAAAGTTGTTTCATATCATTGCAATCTGTTGTTTCATTGTTAGCAATTATAACACCTTGGGCGGCGTGTGTCTACTAGTTTGGAGCAGTCAATGTTTTAAATGTTTCGGCAGCGGCCACACGTTTGCGTAGGCTACTTGATGAAAAGGAATGGTCTCGTCCGTTGAACACAATCTCAATGTTGCGATCATAACATTCGTCCCGACCCGAAAAGTCGTTGTCTTGATATTCTACACCTAGTATACGCACATCCAATGGAAGGATCAAAAGAAGGTCAACAAGATCCTGTTCGGTTTGATAAACCACAACTTCGTCCACATAGCGACATGCGGCCAGTTGAATTTGGCGTTCCACAATGCTCTGCACAGGTCGGTTCTTGGTGTCAGGGCGATCAATTGTGGGATCTGTTTGTAGTCCACAGATCAGGTAATCGCAATGATTTTTTGCTTCGCTCAACATGGCAATATGCCCTGCATGAAGCATGTCAAATGTGCTGAAGGTAATGCCAATTTTCTTGCCGTCGGCCTTGAGCGTTTTAATGTGGTTAAAGATCATTACGCAAATCTATGTTTGGATTCCACATGTTCTGCTGTGCCCATTGTGTCATCTTGCGGCTGTTGGTCTGACACCAGTAAAATGTCATTGGGGTCAACTCGGCGAATGGTACGTTCGACTCCGGCATCGTCAATTTCAATTCCGCGAGTCCAGCGACCATGTGCCACGCAGATCCAGTCACCGGGCGCAACATCCTGTTGATCAGGTCCCACTGCATACACCTGGCCCCAGCGTGGACGAATACCAAGGCCGGTCCCGTTGTCGTTTAACAACACAATACCAGAGGTTGTTGTTCGCATATCGAACGACATGTCACTGACAATCACTGCATCACGCAATGGCTCAAGACTGGTGGCTGATAATTTATAAGGTGCAAAGGCTGCTTTGTTCATGTGTTCCTCTTAGATCTTGCTGACGCCCGGTGTGCTTTGTGCTATTTGGCGTGGTGTTTTAAGTAGTTCTTGCTTGACTGTTTGTGCTTTGGCAATGGCAGCTGCCAGCCCGCCACGCGGAATAGATTTGACCGATATTGGTTCTTGCACCAGTTCTGGAACCACAGCTTCTAGTTCTGCCAGTTCCTCCAATGATTCAATTTCTGGAATTTCTTCTGACGATTCAATTCCTGGCACAGTTTCAACCGCCAATGATGCTGACATGGATTGAGCCTGCATTTTATCATGCGCAGAAACCAAACGTTCGTCGTTGTACACATCCAGCACAGAATCACTTACAACTTTTTCTTTAGTCTTGGCAGATTTAATTTTGGCCTTGATTTTTTCTGCCTGTTGTTTTTTGGCCTCTCGTGTGCTGGATGTAGGTGGGGTGGCTGATGTATTTGTGCTTTGACGCTGGTAATGTTTTTGTACCTGTTTGGGTTTGGATTCAACCACACGATTGGCGTTATCCAGAGTGTCGCCTCGAGCATTGACATTCATGTTGCCAACTGCTCGAACGTTTTCGTTTTCTAACATCAGCGCACCAAGGTCTACCACACGACCCATAGCTGATTTATATATTTTTTGTGCCATAACTATTCCTTTGAAATATACATATATTTAACGCAGAAACTCTTCCACATCTAAATTATAGTATATGCTGTCAATTTGGTGTACCTTTAGTTTAAAAAGTACATAACTTGCTACACTGGATCCACGTCCCACACCCCATACTATGTTGTGCTCTGTCATGACGTCAACCATATACGCCATAAAACGCAACAGATCAAATAGTCCACGTTCCTGGTACAGCAACAACTCTTTGCCACAGCGTTGTAATTCTGCTTCGCTAGTGCATAGTCCCAGTACGTGTGCCGCAATGTCCATGTTCTTGTACTGCGTGGGCATGTGCCAGGCTGCTTGTTGCTGGGTATGAAACTCCGCAGGATCGATTGTTCTTGTTGGTTCATTGTGCCATTCGGGCACAGAGTCTAATACTTCAGCTAGGTACTTTAATTCAACAGAAGAATCCGTAATTAGACCGGCTAGATCAGTGGCAGTGCGACCTTTCATTATGAGATCACACACATCATCTTCTGTGTAAATTAACTCACCAAAATTATTTTGCTTCATCTTTACCAAAATTAACAAACACAATAGTGTTACCAGTGTCTTCGGGGCCTGCATCATCTTCTTCGGGCCATTGTAGATTCAATTCTCTCCAGGACGAAACAGCACCCAAACTCATAATATTCTCAGTTTCGGATATTTTAGTGTTGTAGTGCTTTAGATTAGAATCATGCCACCAGCCTTTTTGATCATACGGGCCAATGGATTCTTCCTCGCCATGCATATAAGTCACATTGCCGCCGAGTTCACTGCTGATCTCAACTTCGCCTATCACCATTCGATCTTCGCAAATGGCATTTAGTTTACAGTATAGCATAATACCAATCAGTTGGTCAACCGGTTCATCTGGCAATGCAATAATCTTAACACCGGCATTGGCCAGCAATTTACATTGTTCTTCGTTTGCACTGTTGATAAACACTCCGGATTCTAACGAGTCATCAATAAAGAACTTGATGCGATCAAACGCCACATTGTGACTTTCGCCATCCATTGTTGTGGTCATCATCCATAAACGAACATTGTAGTTGTTCATTCTGAATACACCGTCGTAGTAACATCCTGCCAGGAAATTAACGGAGCATTGTAGTCGTACGTTCATGATATGTCAATAATTTGATCAAAGTTGGGACCTTTGCCGTCTTTGTCATTTTGTTTATTAAACAAAGCTGTGGATTTTTCTGTGTACTTGGTCTGATATGTTTCTATTGCCATTTGTATTTGGCGCACAAGTTCAGTATTGCCCATTCTTAGGGCAATGCCCATTTTTTTATTGAGTTCTGATATCTTAGAGCCTAGTTCGTCTATAGTCAACAAATCTACGCTGGGGATTAACGGATGTTCCATACGTTAATTGTACAACAGGTTGATGTAAAGATCAACCTGTTTGGTTAAGCAAAAACTGCTCCGTTGTTACCAGTACAGAACCATTTTGAGTTGATGTACTGTAAGGTGCAGGCTTGGCCGACTGCGTCGAATGTGATTGTACCGGCTCCGCCCCAACCTGGGTTTGTTACTGTAATAACCATGTCGCCGCCGTCACCGTACATGGCAAATGTTTTGATTTGTCCATTTGATCCGGCTGCTAGTGTTGCAGTTTCGGCGGCTGCAGTTGTAAAGTAACTGGTAGTTGTTATCAAACTTGCAGCGGCGCTGGCAGCTAGGTCTTCACTGTTGAAAAGAACATTGTTGCGCGGACGAGTCAGTTCACTCAGATAAACTGTGTTACCGCCATCATCTGTGTGGAATTGGAATTCGTATGTGCCTGTTTCGGCAAATGTAATGATACGGCCAGAAATGCCTTCAATGCCCAAGATGCTGGCACCAGCAGCTCCATTTCCAACAGCAGTCGGGAATGTCAATGTATATGCTGTACTTGTCACAGTAACACGCACAGTGACAAAACTCAGTGTTCCAGCTGGCGAAAAGTTAGTGAATGCAAGACTGATGTTACCACCAGTGGTCACAGTTTGATAATTTCCGGCAACATAGTTAATACCAACTGATCCAGTCAGTGTGCCTAATGCAACCCGAGTTAAGGACATGTCTTGCAATTGCGCATTGCTCAGGATTGACCCGTTCATGTCGTTGTCAAGAGTGGTTCCTGTGAGTGCTGCCTTGAGCACAACTTTGGCCTGCAAGTCGTTGATTTCATCAGCGGCAAACTGAAAATTGGTCTTGGTGTTGGTGAAATTGTCACGAAAACCTTGCGAATTGTTGTCTTGCCCGGCCACTGGGTATGTGCCGTCGATGTTGTTTGGGTTGATGTTTGATGACATTCGTTTATCCTAGTTTGTTGGTGTATTTAGCATGTTTATGTACTGGTTAAATTATCAGCTTCAGGCGGTACTGGATTGTCCGGCACTTCTACAGCTATGCTGTAACGATTATTGGGATTGGCTTTGGTCAGTGCCTGCAATCGCACAAGTAATGCATCCCGGTTGGTGTCTTGATCAATGAATTGATCGTTGTGTACAAGGTGATAAGTTGTTGTTGTCATAATTAGTCTGCTACCCAAATTTTTAAATACAAGTAAGTCGGCCATGCTGCCGGGCTGAACACGCTGCCAACAAATACAATTTCATCTGCACCTGTGTGAAAGTTAAAAAGTGCTTTGGCAACTGTTAGGCCAGGGGTAGGAGTAAATGGATATGTGAAAGTAACCCCAGTGGCGGTGTCACCGCCACTGGTCCAATTTGCAGTGTTGGGTAATCCAAGCCAGTAGTTGCCGAGCTGGTCTGGTCCGTTTAGTGAAACTTGAACCATTCTTAAACTGTTTGGTGTGTACCCCGGGGCGTAAGTGTCAAAAAATGCTTGACTGAATTCCAACTGAAAACTCACACTCCAAAAGTCGGGGGCGAAGTTCGGAATGGACTGGAAATTGGTCACTGTCATGCCAGTTAAGTTAAACCCAGTGCTGGTCCAGGCATCTCCCACATAGCCGCTCTGCAAGTATCTAAACACTAATGGATTATGTACTATAGCTGAAGGGATAACATATAAACTAGTGCGAGTATCATACAGTTCTTGCACTTGCACAGCACCGGTGCTTCCATTCACACTGGTAACAACGTTGGATAATGTGGATCCGTTACCGACAAAGTATCCAGCAGTTACATTGCCAGTTGTTGACACTGGATTAGAACTCAGTGCTGCCAAGTTAGCAACAACATTGGCATTGCCATACGTGCCAGCAAATGATATGGGTGTGCCGTTGGCATAGCGATAGTTGTCTGTGAGCACACCGCCTGTGGCAGTGTTACCTGTGACACTCAAACTTGTGAGTGTGCCAACACTAGTAATTGCTGATTGTGCAGCACCAGTCACTGTGGCCGCTGTCACAGCAGTGGTTGCTGTGCCAGCTGTGGTGGCAAAGGCAGCATTGGCCACTGTGCCCACTATGTTGGCAGCTGCCAAAGAGGTCAACTGCGATCCATTGCCTAAGATGTAGGAGCCAGTGACATTGCCAGTGGTGGAGATTGAGTTGTTGCCAAAAGCACTCAGCAGGGTGACCACATTACTATTGCCGTACGTGGCAGCAATACCAGTCAACTGCGATCCATTGCCTAAGATGTAGGAGCCAGTGACATTGCCAAGGGATCTGACAACACCAGTGGCTAATACATTGCCAACTGTGGTATTTCCAGCAGAAATCTCAGTAGCGTAGAGTGTTCCAGTGGTTAATAAATTGCCAGCAGTTATATTGCCAGTGGTCGATACAGGGTTAGAGCTCAGTGCTGCCAAGTTAGCAACAACGTTGGCGTTGCCATAACTTGCGGCAATACCAGTTAACTGTGATCCGTTACCAAGGATGTACCCGGCAGTTACATTGCCAGTGGTACTGACTGTGTTACTGCCTAAGTTTGACAACAGTGCAGTGACATCTGAGTTGCCGTAACTACTGGCAGCGATGCCGGTCAATTGCGATCCATTTCCTATGAAGAAACTGCTGGCATCAGCAATGATATTGCCAGTAGCACTTATAACACCGCCGGTGTTGACGTTGCCCAGCGTGGCAGTTCCAACTACACTGAGTAATCCACTACTGCGTATGTTGTTACCAATGGTACCACCGGGGGTGATTAAGAACCCGTTTGATAGAATAATGTTAGTAGCACCAACAATGTTGCCAGTGGCACTGACTGTTCCAGTAGTGATGATATTTGCACCACGCACATTGCCAACTGCGGTGACGACACCGTCAGTGCTGATATTTGCACCACGCACGTTGCCATCTGCGGTGACTGTTCCAGTAGTGATGATATTTGCACCACGCACATTGCCAACTGCGGTGACGACACCGTCAGTGCTGATATTTGCACCACGCACGTTGCCATCTGCGGTGACTGTTCCAGTAGTGATGATATTTGCACCACTGACATTGCCAGCTGCGGTGACTCGTCCGTTGACAACAACATTACCAACAGTGGCATTGCCGTTTACCGACATATCAGTGGTTGCATTTAAGTTGCCGCCTGTGATGTTTCCAACAGCCACTTGCTGACCAGAAAGAAAGATGTTTGCGGCATCAACATTGCCTGTGGCACTGACCTGCCCGTTGACAGAGACTCCGTTAGATTGGAACACAGCTACATTTGCTGTGCCGGCAATTTGTACCACTGCATTGCCACCGCTGCCGGCAATGCCGATAATTGATACACCATTAGCAATCTGAGTCACTGCCACGTTACTGCTCACAGTGACGTTGCTCAAATAGCCGCCGTCTCCAAACAGATAGTTGCCAGTGACGTTGCCAGTGGCTGATATTAGACCGGTTGTTCTCACATTGCCGGCTGAGATGTTTCTAGTTGAGACATTGCCGGCCACTACATTGCCAAACACCGACAAACTGTTTAGCGTGCCAACATTGGTGATGTTACTTTGGTTTCCAGCCACCACATAGTTTGCAGTGTTGACACGCTGGCTCACTTCAGCAAAGTTATCATCCAATTCACTGAGTGGAATATTTCCAGATTGTGTTGCAAAAATATAAAGACTTGACATCGGGTTCCTTGTTTATTTTATTTATAGTGGACTGTTTATCCACGCAATACTATTGTCATCATCATTTGTCCATGCAACAGTATTGCCAGAATCATTTGTCCAGGTCACTACGCTAGACGGAACAATTGGAACAACCGGCGAAATAATATTTCTTCTTGGGAATACCAGATACTTGTCGTAATCTTGTGTGTTGCTGTCCAGGTATATATCTACAGGAGTAATGAATCGTAAACTGCCGCCATCAAACAGTGTTTGCGGCCCAGGAGAACGATCAAATGTTGTTTCTGCTGGCGGCTGTGGCTGCCACTGTTCAGATGTAGGATTCCAATTGTTTGTTAATGCTCGATCTAGTTCGTAGCGGTCAACTTCAAAATCCACAAGATTTAACCTTGTGCTAAATTGTGTGCGTATGTTGTAGGCAATTTGTCCGCTTTGACCCGGTTGTACATAGGCAATAACCCAGGCCGGAGTAAATCCCAGTATACTTCCATCGGATTGTTTTGACAGCATCCACAACGGTAATAGGTTGCTGATTTGTCCTACCACATCAATCACCTGGTTGCGCATGTTGGTCAAACTGTTGGGGTACACAGTGTCAATCTCTTCCGGAGTATTTGGATCAATTGGATAAGGGATCACTACTTCTTTGCTAACACTTTGGCCTTGAGCATTGAGTAAGTCGTCAACAACCTGACTGTAAACAACCTCATACAGCACCAGTCCTGTGACAGGATCTAATGCACGAGCAGTTTTGATCTCGCCCAGCACTAGGTTTTTCCAGTAGTGGTTCAGATACAAACTAGAAACATAATCTACATAGGTGGCCGCGGTCAATCCAAATGCATGATCGTACACTACCTGTGTGGCTCGGCCAAAGTTTGGATCATCTGCACGATACAACAACTCTATAGGTATAGCTGTGTTGTCTTGCAATAGACTATTAATAAAATTGCGATCACTTTGTGGCGGCATTGCTTGAATGTACAAATTCTCATATGGGGTGTTGTATTCTCTGTTCACAGTGATTGAGAAATCTTTGTACACACTGATCAAACCGTTGCCGCCGTATGCTTGCACAGTGAAGTTGAATGTCAGGTCAAAGGTAGTTGAGGTAATTACGCCTTGATTTATACTGCCAACATCAAATGTTGTTGTTCCGCCGTCCAGTGCAAATGTGTTGAAACTGACGCGACCCACAATGTTGCCTGACGGCATTAACATTAATCCCTGTGGTAAACTGCTGTTACTGCCAGATTCAATTCTGTATTCTAATTCTATTCCAGCAGCATGGACGGCTGCAACGTAAAATATACTAGTGGCTCCAGCGTCAATGACTCCCAATGGACTGGGATCTTTAGAACGATCAACAGCACTGGCTGGAGTAATCCATGTTATGTCTGTGTCAATGGGACCAATAATAGTTATACTAAAATAATAGTAAGGACTGGTTATATCTGGATTAGATAACTGTGACACACGTATGGCAAAATTATATGTGATTTCAGTCAATCCCAGGTCAGGGATAAATCCATACAACCATCCTGTCACAGGATCAAGTGTTACTCCAGGCGGTAATTCATATGCGCCACGATCAAACCCGTCAATGTCATACGGAACACTGTCAAAGCCAATGTTGGCGCCAATAGTGATGTCATATCTAATTTCATCCCCGTCTAGATCAATACCGTCAAATTTAAATGCGTAAAAATTATCACTGCGCACTGTGCCAATACTGCCTTCAGGAGTTAGCAGTATAGGTGCTCTCACTGGTGTGCCGTCGGCAGTTACAAAGGTAGTGTCCGCAGTATAATCAGTGGTGTCAGCTGTGAGGCTGTCTCTACTGAATACTGCAATGTTGAATGTTCGCAAGTTACTGGATTTGCCATCTGTTACTTCCAGCACAAATTCATAAGTTTGGTTGATACTTTGACTGGCAAAATCAAAATTGTATTGATCATACCCTTGGCCATCTCGACTAAATCCACCAGTAGCACCTACAGGTGTTAAGGGCGCGATAAAACCCGAAATCAATCCTGTTCTTGATATGGTACACCCTGGCGGCAATACACCTGCTGCTAATCTCACAAAAACTAGATCACCCGGATCAGTGTCTGTGTATCCAATTTGTAGGCCAGGCACTTGGCTACCATCAAAATATTTGGCAATGTTGCCAGCAGGAGTAGTAAACTCTGGCACATTCTGCCCTGACACAGTTATGCTGAATGTACGATCGGCTAATCTATTGATTACCGTAATATTTCCAACTGTTTTTTTTGTGTATGCCCGTACTGCAAATTTACTAACAATATCTCGAGACACCAAATCTGGAACACCCTGAACAGTAACTACTGCCTGGGGGACTCCGACAAGCACACCGGTATTTGTTACCTGAACACCTGCGGGTAATTCTCCAGCAATCACTTGATAATAGATGTTATCATCAACAACCTCTGCTTCCAGAGGCAACTGAAAAAACACACCTTCTGGGTATGTTCCTAGGTTACCTGCAGGAGTAAGCCAGACTGGTTGTGCGGTCATTTATAATCTTCCAACAACAACTTCAATAACACCGTAATTGCCTGGCCAAGCTTCTAATGCTTTACCGATCACAGTGCCCATAATGGGGTTTTGTTTGGCGCAAGCGTAGCCGCCACCAGCAGATATCAACATATCTCCTTTGGCAATAGGTCCCTGTACCTTACATGGAACTCGACCAAGCAATGCCAACGCTACTGTATGCTTGCCAATCAACATGCTGTTCATTAAATGAGCTGGTAAAGTAGAAACAACACCGGCCACTCGTGGTGTTTCGTCAGTTGCCAAGGTAACCTCAGCTATTCCGCCAAATTCTAACACAGTACCCGGTTCATAGTTGTTGTCCGATGTGTAGTTCTCTGCTATGTCTGCATACTGTGCTGATGTTGCAGTACCTACAAAATAAGTTCCAGTTACATTGCCAGTCACACTCACTGTGGTACCTGTGTGGTTTGTAGCACTGATGTTACCAACAGTGGCATTGCCAGTGGCACTGATTGTGCCACCTGTGGCCACGTTACCGACAGTGGCAGTACCTGTTGCACTTATAAAACTATAAGATATAACACCGCCGGCGTTGACATTGCCGGATACAGACATATCAGTGGTTGCATTTAAATTGCCGCCTGTTATGTTTCCAACAACCACCTGCCGACCTGTGAGATATATGTTTGCGGCATTTACGTTGCCCGTGGCACTGATAATGGTGCCAAATACATTTCCGGTAGTGCTCACGGCTCCGGCTGTTAATAAATTGCCACCAGTTACGTTGCCTGTGGCACTGATAATATTGGCAGTGATATTGCCTGAATATGCTGCCAGGTATACCCCAACATTTGAATTGCCATACGAGCTTGTGATATCAGTCAGTTGGCTGCCGTTGCCAATGAAGTAGTTGCCAGCCACATTGCCAGTGGCACTGACCGTTCCGGCTGTGCGCAGGTTGCCGCCCTGGATGTTTCCCACAGCTGACATGGTTAGATCTGAGTTTACATGTGTGCCTTTGACGTTGCCGGTGGCAACAACATTGTTTGTGGCCAATAGATTGGCACCGGTAACATTACCAGCACTTACAAACCGTCCAGTTAGATAGATATTGGCTGAATTTACATTACCTGCTACTTCTATGCCATAGGGCACAAATTGTGCCACGTTTGAAACACCGTCAACGCTAACAAGAATATTTCCAGCAGATCCGTTCACTGACAAGATAGATGTGCCATTGGCAATCTGTGACACAGACACGTTACTGCTCACAGTGACGTTGCTTAAAAAGCCGCCATCGCCAATAATAAAATTACCTGTTACGTTACCGGTAGCACTGATATTACCGCCTGTGGTGATATTGCCAGTGGCACTGATTGTACCGCCGGTGTTGACGTTGCCAAATGTGCCTGTTCCAGCAGTGTTCACTGTGCCACCTGTGATGTTGCCTGTGGCGCTCACTGTGCCACCAGTGTTGACATTGCCGCCGGTCACGGTACCAGTGGCAGTTATTAACCCGATGGTCCTGATGTTGCCGCTATTGATATTGCCAGTGACGCTGACTGAGTTGCTGGTGATTTCACCGGTTATGTCGACACCAGTAGTGGTGAATACTGCAACGTTTGCTGCACCATTAATGGTTATATTAGCGTTGCCGTTTGTAGCAGTTGTGATATTGGTGTTGCCGTTGATCAGTTCTACGCCGGCTCCTGCAGACACATTTGTTAATTGACTACCGTCACCAATGAAATAGCTGGCAGCAATGTTGCCGTTGGATATAACATTTCCTGTAGCAGAAATAGCAACAACATTGGCCTGCAAAGCATTTGGCACCTGTCTCCAAATTACACTTGATCCGTTGTAATTTGCAAAACAGTAATAGTAGTATTCTTGGTCATACGCAGTCATTCCTGCGGTATCGCCCACACTGCCAGTCAAGGCAACCGGCGGCACGAGTTGAATTTTGGAGTAAAGTTCTCCAAAATTACTATTTGTTTTGATAAATGCAGTGCGTATAGGATCGCCCTGTCCGTCATTTGCGGTTGCACCTACCTGTATAATTTCACGAGCCATATATTTGAGTCCTCTGGTATTGTATTTACCAGATTACTCACGCTCGGTGTTTTGTGTTAGCCCGGACTAAAACTGCTGCCGCACCCGCAAGTTGAAACTGCATCGGGGTTGTTGATGGCAAAACTACTGCCCATTGGGCCTTCATCGTAACGAATGCTGGCTTTTTCCAAGTATTGGTAACTGATGCTGTCTACCAGTACTTGTACTGAATCATATTCAAAGTCCATGTCGTCTTCGTTTTGAGTTTCATCCAAGGTAAATCCGTAGCTCATTCCTGAGCAGCCGCCGCCCTGTACAAATACCCGCAGTTTGATCTCAGGATTGTTTTCTTCTGCCAATATGTCTTTGAGTTTTACAATTGCACTGGGTTCTAATATCATTATAGTCTTTCGTTACAAACGTCCCAGTCAATAATTCGCCAAATATTGTCTAGGTATTTTTCTTTGTCGCTTTGGTAATCTAGTGCCCAGGCATGTTCCCACCAATCAATAAGTACGCATATATCTGTACGCACAGCATGATTTGGAATGGTTTTAATAGCACCGCTGGTGCTCAAATACACCCAGCCTGATCCTTGGATTTTCATTGCTGTTTCTTTGACAGCCTCTTTAAAATCTTCGTATGACTTGAACTGTTCTTCTATCAGTGCAAGTACTGCACCCTTTGGTCTATTGGCACCTTTGGGAGCCCTAAGCTGGGGGAAAAACTTATTGTGCAAAAAACTGCCAGCGCGATTGAAATCCGCATTGCCTTCACCTGCGTTATAACGCTTTGCATAGCCTTTGGCCAAATGTTCAAAATGATAGTTGATAGTGTCCTGACTCATCACAGGTTCAAGATCTTTTTCACTGTAGGGCAAAGGTGTAGTTTCCAGCTTGGCCGGACGGGTACTGGCTTCCAACAGTTCGAGGTCTTGACGTATTGATTGATGCATACAGATATTTAGCGTCGACGAGTTACTCGTCCTCGTGTTAGATCGTACGGGCTGAATTCCAGCTCAACTATGTCGCCCAGCAAGACCTTGATTTTGTTTTGGCGCATACGTCCATTCAGCATGGCCAGTATGGGTTTTTCAAACTTTTCTAGTTTAACTCTAAACGTGGTATTGGGCAGAACCTCAATAACAATACCGTCCATTTTTATCGCTTCTTCTTTGGCCATTGCGGTTACTTATTCGAACACCACTTCCGCAGTGATCTTTTTCAGTCGGTCCATACGAAAACTGCGCCAGGACCTGGCTTCTAGATCGTACACTTTGATCACAGCAGGATCTGGTTCTTTTCGAGGTTTTTTAGTTTCTGTCACCAGCCCGTCCACACGTCCCACAATGGAAGCACTGTATGACATAACCGCCATTGGGGGTTTTTCCGGAATCAGGTCCCAGTTCAGTGTACACCGCATGTCACGCTTGGTGCCGTCGGCCTTGACAAAACTCACTGTGATCTCCTGCTGATTCAGCAGACTCCGCACCCAATCTCTCATGATGGTCTTGTTGGTGTCGTCTGCTTCTTGATACTGTGTACCAGGTGCTCCTTTGAGCAGGCGCACTACTTCTTGCTTTTCCCACATATTTGCGTTCATTATATATTCTCCTCGATTGGTTAATAAACGTTTTTTCTTCATGCCCATTTTAAACTGAACCAAGCGGCCCATTTGTCATCGTAAAATCTAAATTCAACACGGCTGGGAACGTCGCCAATCATGTTGTCCCATCGTGCCGGGTGCCATGCAAAGTCAAACTCCTGCCCCTGCGTCAGTCCCTGTTGTCGTAGATCTTTTACTACGTGTAGCACTTCGTCTATGCGACATTTGTCTAGATTTACCACTGTTGCAACCGGCTTGTCCAAAACTTCAACTCCACTTTAAAACAAACAGTGTGAGATCGGCCGGATCACGAAACCAAAATTTAGCATTGTTGGCATACCAACGCTGATCAGGTGTCCATACTCCGTCTATGGCACTAGGGCCAAATGTTTTGACTGTCCAAGCCATCATTTCGTTCCACCTGTTGCCACTGGTTGGATGTACAGTCAAGTACTTTTGTCCGTACACTGTGCCTTCGCTGAACTCAAATGCCACCCATCCCAGTGCAGACATCATAACCTGGGTGTCAATATCCCGGGCTATCTGTTCACCAAGATTATCAATGATACGATCAACATCAGCAGTTTTCATGACCAGGTCAGTTTAAACACAGCCAAATCTTGTTTGTCTTCAAAGCAAACTTTGTACTTTTTAGATTTGGTAAGTTTCTCATTGATCAGGGTTTGAGTGTCTTCGTCATGGCCGCCCCAGATCATGGTCCAACGGCCTTCACGATTGGTGAATGGTTCCCAGGCACGACCAAACTGTTGTTCACACCATTTGTGAACCTGCACACGTTTGGGCATGTCAATAAAGGTTTCATGCGTTAAGTTATTAAGTGCTGCCGGATGCATCATTATCCTCTCCTCATTGTGGCAATGTCATGTGCCTCTTCGTTACTAAAGATAGGCACTGCATTGGATTTATGCATGGTGCCAATACCAAGAACTTTGGTACCTGTGTACACCTTAGCTGGAGCCAGTGTGGCATTACCACCGGTGTTAACACTGGAAATATGATGTGTGTTGCCACGGCCCGGAGGTGCAGACAATTTGTACACAAGTGGTTCTGCTTTCATAGCACGACTGCGTCTACGTTCATCGGCATCAATGCCTTGCTTCTTTAACAGTTCTTTCCATGATGCATCGAGCTCACGTGCTTTACGTGCTTCTTCTGCGTTGCGGAATTTGACTTTGCCCTTCTTCTTGCCGTTGTAGGAAAGTGCAGGATGTTCGAGATGCATGCTCATTGTAAGTTCCTTGGTTCATTGTTGAGCGCCTGCTCGAGGATAACACGTTCTTCGTCATTGAGACTGTCCCAGTCAACAGGACGACTCTGTGCTTCGAGTTCTTCTGGAGTCAGGTTGGCAAACATTTCTGTAATCTCTTTCATCACAGCATCCAGTTCGGCCTGATCTTCCACATCAAGATGATCAAAGCAGCCATGCGCAAAAACTACTTCCAAGGGTTTTTTAGGATCGGTCATTTACGTAATAACTCCATAGTGTATTCTGTATCTCGCATGTGTGCCACGGGGTTCAACCAACCACGACCAATGCATTCTGCTATGATCAACTTGTATTCGCGTGGACATTCATTGCTGAGTTCAAAACTGGCCCTGGGCACTATTTTAAGGCCGTCGGGCGAGAATTTGAAGTCAGCATCTTTGTGACGCAGTGTTTTGTGGGGTCGACACGCAGTAATCTTAATCATACTGTATTATAGCACAAGCAAAATTAATGGTCAACTAGCATTCGGCCACCCCGGAAAACTTAATTTCGGGTATGCGTTCTCTTGGGATACACAACATGTTTTGGTAATCCACCTGGAAAAAAGCGTAATCTGGCACTCCAGCCAAAGCGGCCTTGATTGGGTCGCGACCGCTGATAAAGAATTCCACCCAGATATAGGGACGATGTTGTTGGATAGTTTTGAGTCCACCCGTCAGTGCGGCACACTCGTAGCCTTCTACGTCCAGTTTGACAAAGTCCAAGCGATCCAACGCCAAACTGTCAATGGTGACAATTTCCACTGTGGTACCGGCACCGGTTTCGCTGATCTGCACTGTGCCAAAGTCCTGTGGTGTGCTGTAGTTGATATCTGGCACTTGGGCTGTGCCGGGTGTTTCGCCAAGACCAGCATACTGTAGATCACAAAAGTCAATGTCGTTTAGAGCCAGGCTGCCTGACAGCGCACGGAACAGAGTCAGTTGCGGTTCAAAACTGATGATTCGTTGACTGCGATTACGGATTCTGTTGGCCACCGGGATAGTGAAGAATCCGGCATTGGCTCCGCCATCAATGATCACAGCGCCCGTGGGCAGTGTGTCTATCAACACAAAGATGTTGGCAAGTTCACTTTCAATGTGGGTGGCACCAGTTTTGACTAGGGCCTCGGCTTGGAAAGCACAATGGCGGTTCACAATAAACCGACCATGTATGCTGTCCAGTACTACAAAGTTTGGTATGGTCATTTAAACAAGATCAAGGCCATCAACACAGCCTGGATAATAAATCCCAGGCCAATTGTGATGATGTTCAGTAGATCTTTGAGCACCACTGCTCTCAAAAACATCAACCCCAAACCGGCCCAGGCAAACAGCACAATATCCAAATTGGGTGTGCGATCACTCAAGCCAGTCATCAAGGCCAGCAGGGTAGGAATAGTGGCAGCATGTATCACAATGGCTGCCAACCAGCCCAGTGTTTCTGCAGAAACTTTGGTAAGTGTTGTGTTAAGAAAGTTGCGTACTGATTCAATGTTCATTTGCGTTCTCCGTAAAAAATATGACGACCGATTTTTTCAATTTTTGGCAATTGCCATCCAGGATTTACATAGTCTGCATGATAGTACATTGCTTTCTGCAAACTGGGTAATCTAAAGCCTTCCAACAGGACCTTTTTGGCCACTTCTTCTGATTCAAGCCACATGGGTTTGTGTATGGCTTTGACTTTGTGGTTGCCTTCGCAGTACCAACTAAATTGGCATACCACTCGTTCATAGAACACATTCTTCTGATACACTACTCCGCAGACCGAATCTGCGAACTTGCCCGATTGCATGCGATTCAGTGTGACCTGGGCCACTGCTACTTTGCCTTCAAAAGGCTCACTTGCGGCTTCCCAATAGATGTTGCGTGTCAGGCATTCTAACTGGCGTGTTTTTTCCGCGGCAGTGACATACCCGGCGGGCATGTCTAGTTGTGCTTGCCGCAAGTGGTCTAGTCGTGCCTGGCAAACTGCTACCACAGCAACAACTACAGCCGCAAGTCCCGCTGCCATAAGCAGTCGTGCAATCCACGGCGTCAGATCAATTTTGTTTAAAGTTAAGTTTGTTTTCATAGGCTTTTACTTACTCAAAGGTTATAGATCCCCGGGCAAACCGGGCCAAAATGAAACGTTTTTACCATTAACTGCGCGGTTTACTGGGTGTTTTGGTTTTTAGTGTTTTCCACATTTCCGACTTGGCCTTGAGCTCTTG
>Ga0247834_1004475_pt1 | contig 17579 bp, 18 predicted proteins | sample LaCruzMarch2015__8_FD_187118 | JGI IMG/M metagenome (GOLD analysis project Ga0247834, IMG submission 187118) | Freshwater microbial communities from meromictic Lake La Cruz, Castile-La Mancha, Spain - LaCruzMarch2015_12m | ecosystem: Environmental > Aquatic > Freshwater > Lake | place: Spain...
ACACAACACTTGCTTTCTTTTCTAGAAGGAAAGAATTTTTTTAGTAAAATTTTTCGTAAATCAAAAAACCCTTGCTTTATAATTAACCCGGAAATTCTTAAAAACTTAAATTTAAACATTTTAGATATTTTAACTAAAACATTAATACTAAATACCAAAATTATTAGTAATTTATGGCACGGTTTGAATTTTTTCTACACAAAATCTAACAACTTTACAATATCTGATTTGAGTTATACTAATAATTTGGCGTTTGATGATAATAGTACAAGTAAATTGCTTTATGTTTTAGAAGATTTTAATAATATTCATAAATTACAAAATTATAGATTTATAATTTTTCAAGGAAATCAAAATAACAAAAATATTAAATACGTGAATATAATTTTACCTAATTTATCTTTTGTTGAAAAAACCTCTCTCTTTGTTAATTGCGAAGGCAATTATCAAAAAACTCAAGCTGCTTTATCTAATATAAATAACTCAAATAATGATTTTTATATTTTTAAAAATCTCTTATATAATTTAAATATTCTTTTTTTTAATAAAGAGTATTCGTTTTTTATACCACACGCTAAATCTTTCATGAATAAAACTTTTAATTGTTTTTTTAGTCGTATAGCTTTTTGTTATTCTTTTTTAAAAATAAACAATAGTTATTTGATATCAACAAAGATAGATAATTTTTATAAATCAGGGCAATATTCTCTAAATTATTCTATTAACATGTCAAAATGTTCTAAATTCTTGTTAAATAAAAACCCGTTTATTTAGATATATATATATTTTTTTAAAATGATATTTGTGTATTTGTGTTGCTCTTAAAATTTTTTAGAGTTTGATCTTGGCTCCGATTAAACGCTTTCTGTATGCTTAATACATGCAAGTGTAATAAGTATGTTATGTGCATATTTATTTGCGTAAGGGTGCGTAAAACATAAAAATTTACCTTATAATTTGGTTAAAAACCAAATAAAAAATTAATTTGTTATAAGATAAGTTTATGTAGGATTAGGTTGTTGGTTAGTTAATTGCTTAACCAAGCCGAAGATCCTTAATCGATCTTTGTGGATGTACGATCACATTAAAATTGAGATAAGGTTTAAACTTTTTAAAAGGCAGCAGTAAGGAATTTTAGGCAATGAACTTTAGTTTGACCTAGCAATACAGAGTGAATGATGAATGTTTTTTAATTGTAAAATTCTTTTATTAGTTAAGATTATGACTTTATCTAATGAATAAGGTCCGGCAAATTTTGTGCCAGCAGCCGCGGTGATACAAAAGGACCTAGTGTTAATCAAAATAGTTGGGTGTAAAATGTATGTAGGCGGTTATTGTTTGTTAGAGACAAAATTTTAAGTTAACTTAAAAAGTTTTTAATAACAAGTATCTAGAGTAAAGTAAAAGATTGTAGAATTTTAAAAGGAAAAATAAAATTTGTAGATTTTTAAAGGAATGCCTAAAGCGAAAGCAACAATCTTGCCTTTTACTGACGTTGATTATACGTAAGCATAGGTAGCAAAAAGGATTAGATACCCTTGTAGTCTATTGCTGTAAACTATGAGTTTTAATTTTTGGATATTTTATTCAGAAATATAGCTAACGCGTTAAATACTCTACCGGGGAAGTATATTGGCAATGATGAAACTCAAAAGAATTGGCGGGAATTTAAACAATTGATGGAACATGTTGCTTAATTCGTAAGTACTCGCAAAACCTTACCAATTTTTGTATAAATTTAAAAACCCTATAAATTGGTAATGTTTTAAATTTACAGGTGTTGCATGGTTGTTTTAAGCTCGTGTTTTGAAATGTTTGGTTAATTCCTTTAACGAGCGAAACCCTTAATTTTTATTATAAATATATTTTTAGATTTGAAAATTTAAGTTTTAAATATATATACTTAAATAATATTGCTTACAATATGTAAGATGAAAGTAAGGATTATAACAAATCTTCATGACCCTAATAGATTGGGCTGCTAAATGTGTTACAATGATAATATAACAAAAAGTTACATTAATGTAAATTGAAGTTAATCTTTAAAAATTATCGAAATTCTAATTGTTTTCTGAAACTTGAAAACATGAAGTTGGAACCAATAGTAATCATCGATAAGTATGCGATGGTGAATTTTGTTCTTAAATTTTGTACATACCGCCCGTCACAACATGAAAGTTGTTTTTATTTTAACAAATTGTATAATGTTTATAATTTTGTTTTTCTTTAAACTTTTTATATGTATTATGTTAGCAAAATTATATATTTATTTATTGTAAAATATTTATAATGATTATGTTGAAGTCGTAACAAGGTAATAGTTGGGGAACCAGTTGTTGGAAAATTTATTTATATTTACAAAATATCATTTTAAAATTTTTTTAGATTTATATAACTTGATAATCATAATATTTTTCATAACAAGATCTCTTTAGAACTCTTTAGTTAATTCTAACTATGCTATAAATACTTAAAATAGTAATAATAGTTTTATCAAGTTATATAAATTGCTTTATAAAAGTGTAGGTTTTTGAGTATGAGCTGAATGTCTAGGTATTGTTAAAAGGACGTACTGAAATATACGAAAAGTCATAATGAGTCAAGTTATCTATGATTTATGAATATCCTACATTAAAGAAAACTTTACTTTTTAGTATTTATAACCGAATAAATTGAAACATCTTAATAATTCGAGGAAAATAAATCAAACGAGATTTCAAGAGTAATGGCGAATGAAAATGAAGTAGAGTATATAAAAAGTATTAGATACTAAAAATTTGTAAAAGTTTACTATAAGAGGTTATAGTCCTGTGGTTTAAAATATTATATATTTTAGTAAAAAAGAATCATAAAAGTCTTTTTGAATATTGGAGAACCATTCTTCAAACTCTAAATATTTTTAACAATAACCAATAGAGTAGAGTACTGTAAAGGAAAGATGAAAAGAATTCTGCAAATGAAAGTGAAAAGATTTTGAAAGCTCTTATTTACAACTAATCGAAAATATACATAAATATAACGGTTTACCTTTTGTATCATGAATTAGCGACTTTAATTTTTCAGCAAGCTTAAATTGTTAAATGTAAGCAAAGTAAAAGCAAGCTTTAAAATCATAAGCTTTGTAAGTTGAAATTTTAAGACCCGAAATCAAGTGATCTAATTATGAACAAGCTGATTATATAATAATTTATATATGAAGGCCTAACTCATGACTGTTGCAAAAGTTTGAGATGATTTGTAATTAGGGGCGAAAGACCAAACAAACTTGAAGATAGCTGGTTTTCTACGAAATATATTTAGGTATAGCATAAATTTTTGACTTAAGAGGTAAAGCTCTTTTAAAGCTAAGGGAATTAATAATTCTACTGAATTTTGATAAACTTTGAATGCTTAAAATTTCTAAATTTATAGTCAGACTTTAAGTGCTAAGATTTAAAGTCAAAAGGGAAACAGCCCAAACTATTAAATAAGGCCCAAAAACAAAAGTTAAGTAATAAAGATAGTTTATAAACTATGATAATCAGAAGGTAAACTTGGAAGCAGTTATCCTTTTAAAAGTGCGTAATAGCATACTGGTTGATATTTTTAGTTTATTTGCATCAATAATTTACAGGGTTATACTTTTTGCCGATGTTATAGATTTATTTTTTTTAATAAATGGTAGTAGAACGTTTTTAAAACTAAAAAATTTATATTGTAAAATATAAAGAAAGTATAAAAAGTGAATATGCTAATATGAGTAACAAAAACAATGTGTAAATCATTGTCGTTTTACAATTTAAGGTTTTCTACGCAATATTTTTTAACGTAGATTTAATCGGCTTCTAAGAAATTCTAACAACGAAAGTTGATTTCGATGATTTTATCAAAATAAAGAAAAAGATATAATATTTTTTTTTTATTTTATTAATGATTTTAAGATAACTATAAAATATTATCAAGAAATATTTTTCTTTGCACATACCGTACTTAACCGAAACTGGAAAATTTGTATAAATTACTAAAACGTTTGATTTAATTATTTTTAAGGAACTCGGCAAAATAATTCTGTAACTTTGGGAAAAAGATTGCCTTTGAAAAAAAGGTTAAAATAGAAAGAATAGCGACTAGTTATTAAAACTACAAGACTTTGCTAAATTGTAAAATAATGTATAAAGTCTGATGTCTGCCCAGTGCTAAAAAGTTATCTATAACAGTTAACAGCTGTATTATCAAACTTTAGTTAACGGCGGTTGTAACTCTAACAATCCTAAGGTAGCGAAATTCCTAGTCAATTAATTGTTGACGCGCACGAAAGACATAACGACTTTTCTACTGTCTCAAAAATAATATCAGTGAAATTAGAATATGCGTGAAGATACGCATTCACAACAGTTAGACGGAAAGACCCTATAAACCTTAACTACAATTTTAAATTGTGTTTACATATAATTTGTGTAGTAATAAATGGTAGTCGTTAAAATGTCTTGATTTTAATCAATTACAAAGACGCAAGTGAAAGACCATTCTGATTGTTTTTTGTAACGCTAAGTTAATATGATTAACAATAGTTTAAAACAGGTAGTTTGACTGGGGCGGTATTCTTCTAAAAAGTAACGAAGAACAGTAATAGTAAACTCAAATTTGATTATACGCAAATTGATGAGTTTAATGGCATAAGTTTGCTTGACTGTAAGACATATTTGTCAAACAGAGACGAAAGTCGACCATATTGATCCTATAGTTTTTTATGGAAAAGCTATAGCACAAGAAATAAAAGGTACTTTAGGGATAACAGGCTTATGATTCTCAAGAGTTCTTATCGACAGAATCGTTTGGCACCTCGATGTCGACTCTTCATATCCTGAAGCTGCAAAAGGTTTCAAAGGTTTGGCTGTTCGCCAATTAAAATGGAACGTGAGTTGGGTTTAGAACGTCGCAAGACAGTTTGGTCCCTATCTGCTGTTGTTGTATAATAATTTTTAAGACTTAGTTTTAGTACGAGAGGACCAGACTAGAATAACCTATTGTTTTTCAATTGTTTTAAACCAAAAGCACGTTGATTAGCTATGTTGTTTTTTATAACTGCTGAAAGCATCATGCAGGAAGAACACTTAAAATCAAATTATTATTAATTCGTAAAAGTTTAATACGTATTTATAGGTATTTTGTAAGTTATGGTAACATAAACGCTAAAGTATACTAATTTTTTATATTAAAGTAAATTTTATAACTGTGTAATTAACTTAAATATGCCGCAACTCGATTTGATGACATTTTCAACCCAGTTTTTTTGGTTTAGTTTATGTTTTGTTTTATTTTATATACTCATTTTGCATTATGTTTTAGCGCCTATCGCTATAAATGTAAAATATAGAAAAAAAAAGCTTAATATATTAGTAAATATTATAAACAAAAAAAAATCAGAAGTTTCTTTATTATTTAATACGTATGATAAAATAATCTTTAATGTTTTAAGTTTCTCAAAATCATACATACTAAAAATTATAAATTATGCTATTTCATGGTTGAATATTACTTTACTGAAAGTAAATTCTTACGATTTTATCATACCAAATAATGTGTATTTAAAAATAATTTTTTGTAAAAATTTTTATTCTATTATTTTTAGTATTATAGTTAAACGTATATGATATCTAAAAATTTTATAATATTTTTTCTATTTTCAGTAATTATTTTATCAAAAGAAATTCTTGTTTTTAACGAAGAGCTTTTGATTTTATTTGCATTTCTTATTTTCCTGCTTTTTCTGCGTAACTATATAAGTTATAATATATCAAAAGAACTTGATAGTCGTTCTCTAAAAATAAAAGAAGACTTTGATTTTTTTAGGAATATGCAAAAAAAAACTTTTACATATTCTATAGATTATCATACTAAACAAAAATTTTTAAATACCGAAATTATTCAAATTTTGAAAAATTTAAAAGAAAGTATTTTATTAATTTTATCTGCATATAATAACAAACATATAAAAATTTTTAATAATCAATTAGATGATAAATTAAAAAAAATTATATCTCATTACATGAAATTAAAGAGTGTATTGCAAAATAAAATAAGTTGTAATGTATTTATTTTTTTGAAGTTTCAATATGTTAAAAATAAAAAAATGCGCAAATTGATATTTAAAAGGTCTACTCTTTTTTTATCTAATATTAAATAATTTTTTTGAGTGTGTTGCTTAGTTTGGCTAAAGCATCTAGCTTTTAAGTGTGTGTTTGCGTGTATAGTTATTCTTTGTTGTTTAAATCTAGTATATTTCAATATTTATATAAGAAATTAAAAAAAAAATAAAACATAAAATTTATAAAATATATATTTTGTTTAATTATTTGTATTATTATATATTTTGTTAAAAGACTTATAATAATAATAAAATACATTCTAAACAATTTTCTATGTTTCTTAGCTATATAAAACAAATATATTTCAACTATTTTTGTTGAATTTAAATTTGTTCAATATTAATAGTTTATTTTTGTATAAAAACTCTGTGCTTAGTTAATTTGCTTGCAGATTTTAAGAAGAGGTAAAACCTACTTTCATCTAGATTTTTCGTAGGTTCAAATCCTATCACACTCAAAAATCTCTAATAGCTTAAAGGTAAAGCTTTTGACTGTTAATCAAAAAATTACAGGTTCAAGTCCTGTTTGGAGAGTGGCACAAACGCGAAAATAGTTTAACAGGTTAAACATAACTTTGCCAAAGTTAATTTAAGAGTTCAATTCTCTTTTTTCGCTAAAAGTTTGTTTATAAACGTTAATAGTTTAAAGGACAAAACTTTTACCTTCTAAGTAAAAAATTTCGGGTTCAATTCCTGATTGACGTGTTTTACAAATGTATATTAAAAGTAAATTAGTTGTCTTCCAAACAGCTGATGCGAGTTCAATTCTCGTCATTTGTAAATTATTTTTGCTTGTTTGGTGGAATGGCATACACGAAGGATTTAAAATCCTTTATCTTATGATTTATTGGTTCAAATCCAATAACAAGTAAAATGTAATGTTTTTTTATGACTAAAACAAATCGTTCAAAATATAATGTTTGTAAAAAGTTACATAATTCTTATAAAAATCTTTGGGGTTTAAGTAGTAAAGATGGTTTTCGTGCTTTAAAACAAATAAAGAAAAAAAAAATAACACCCTTTAGTAAAATTTTAGATATAAAACAATCTTTTAAATTATTCTATTCTAATATTAGAGAACAATCTTTTAAAAATGTGGTTATGTATTCTATAAAATCTAGGTCTAAAACTTTAGATAAATTAGCAAGTTTTGTAGAAAGCAGACTGGATTCTTTACTTTTTAGGAGTTGTTTTGTATCATCTTACCATGAGGCTAAGTTGCTAGTAGCTCATAAACACATCATTGTAAATGATATGTTTGTTTATAAATCTAATATATATTTAATTAAAGGTAGTTTTATCAAAATACATAAACTTTTAATAAAAAAAACTTTTTTTTCAAAAATTTTACAAGCACGTTCTTTACCTAACTACATAGAAATAGATTTTAAAAATTTAGCTTTTATTTTTTTATGGGACACTGCTTTTTACAACGTTTATTACCCTATAAATTTAGATTACTCAAAAATTAGCAGATATTATAAATAAATATTAATATATTTAGGTATAAACACAATGTGTGTACTAACTTTACTTCTTATTAAAAATATATGCTATGAATCAAACAATGTTACAAAGTGCTAAACAAATAGGTGCAGGTTTAGCTACAATAGGCTTAGCAGGTGTTGGAGCAGGTATAGGTATTGTCTTTGCTGCTCTAGTAAACTCTTTTGCACGTAATCCATCTTTAAGGCAACAACTTTTTGGTTTTACTATATTGGGGTTTGCTTTAACTGAAGCAATAGGACTATTTGCTTTAATGATGGCTTTCTTAATATTATTTGGTTAAATAAATAACATGATATATCTTTATTACGCGTATAGTATATGTATACTATACGCGTAATAAATTATTCATTTAGAAAGTATATTTAATTTATTAGATTCAGCTATTTTATGAAAATCATCACACATTTTAGTAGTCTTACTTATTGAATATAAACTATCTATTATTTCTTTGGTTATTTTTTTTTTTAAACTTAGTTTTGAATTTTGCAATACATTAAATATTATCCATTTTAATATTATTGTTTGCTGTTTATTTTTTGTAATTTCTACGGGTATTTTATAAATATTTCCAGATATCTTTATTGATTTTATTTGACAAAATGGTTTTAATTTTGTTAATGATAAAACAAATATAATTAGAGGGTGTTTTTTTATATCTTTTTTTAAAATAGATAAACTTTCTTTTATAGTTAATTCTGCTAATTCTTTTAAACCTTTTTTCTGTAGTATTTTTACAAAAGATATCAATGTATATTTAAAGCACATATAAAATTTATAGTTCTTGTTTTTTAGTACCGTATTTAGATCTACTTTGTTTTCTTTTTATAACACAATGTAAATCATATACTCCGCGTATCATATGATAACGAACTCCTGGTAAGTCTTTTACTCTGCCACCTCTTACCAAAACAACAGAATGTTCTTGTAAGTTATGACCTTCGCCCGGAATATAAGCTATAACATCTACATTATTACTTAACCTAACTCTGGCTATTTTTCTCAAAGCAGAGTTTGGCTTTTTTGGTGTTTTTGTATAAACTTTTAAACAAACACCCTTTTTTTGCGGACTTTGTTTTAAAGCAGGTGATTTTTTTTTCTTTTTTTTATATTTTAACTTCAAAATCTATTTTTTTTACTTATTTTAAAATAAAAAAGTAATATAGTTTACTTATTTAAAATTTATTAATTTTATAAACCGCCCCACCAGTATATAGAAACAAATAAGAAAAGCCAGACAACATCAACAAAATGCCAATACCATGCTGCTGATTCAAAACCAAAATGATGTTCTGTAGTAAAATGATGCTTATATAAACGTATAAAACAAACAAATAGAAAAGTAGAGCCTAGTAAAACATGGAATCCATGAAATCCTGTAGCTAAAAAAAAAACAGAACCATAAATACCATCAGATATTGTAAAACTAGCCTCAAAGTATTCTATAGCTTGAAGTAATGTAAAAAACCCGCCTAAAAAAATAGTAAGACTTACGCTAGTAATAGCTGAATTTCTATTACCTAAAACAATAGCATTATGGGCCCAAGTACATGTAATACCAGATAGTAGTAAAACTACAGTATTTAACAACGGAACTTCCCAAGGGTTTAAAACATCAATACCTGGCGGTGGCCAAATTCCACCAATTTCTAAAGCTGGTGAAAGACTTGAAGCAAAAAAAGCCCAAAAAAAAGCAAAAAAAAACATAACTTCAGATAAAATAAAAAGTAACATACCAATACTTAAGCCAGTTTGTACATAAGTTGTATGATGTCCTTGAAAAGTACTTTCACGTACAACATCGCGCCACCAAAAAAATGAAACATTTAACAATGATAAAAAACCTATCAAAAACAAATAAAGACCACCTTGAAAACAGTGCATGTACATAACAAATCCACTAGTTGTACCTAAAGCTGATACTCCTGTTAAAAAAGGCCAAGGACTTGCATCAACAAGATGATAAGGATGACGTTGTATTAGGTTGGACATAAATTTTTATTTTTTATTCAGTAATTTTTTAAATTCTAGAAATAGGTTATTAAAGTTAGAAAAAATTTTTGAAAAATCACCAAAAAGTAAAAAACATATAACAACAACAAACAATAGCTGGCTAAAACTTACATTCATATTTATTTTTTTCTTACGTTTTTAAGTTTATTAGTTAACCAATTTTCACATTCTGTTTGAACACTAATCCATTTTATATAATTTTCAAGAGATACAGCTTCAATAACAATTGGCATAAAACCATGTTGTACTCCACAGATTTCGCTACACTGGCCATAAAAAACACCTTCACGTTTTATAAATAATGATACTTGATTTAATCTCCCAGGGCATGCGTCCATTTTAACGCCAAAAGAAGGTATAGCCCAAGAATGTATAACATCAACAGCTGTAACTAATGCTCTTACGTGTGTATTAACAGGTAAGATTACTCTGTTGTCTACTTCTAATAATCTTATTTGACCTTTTTGTAAATCATCATCTGATATCATATAGCTATCAAAATTTATATTTTGGCCTTGCAGATTAGAATAATCACCATACTCATATGACCAATACCATTGATGACCAATAACTTTTAAAGTAACAGCAGGGTCTATTACTTCGTCAATTGAATATAATAAAGCAAATGAAGGTATTGCTATAACCATTAAAATTATACTCGGCGTAACAGTCCAAACTATTTCTATAGTTGTACCATGTGTTACATTTGATGGATTAGAGTTGTTCTTGTAATAAAACAAATATGTAGTTCTTAGCAAAAGCCAAATAACGGAAGTACCTATTATTGATAAAACAAACATTAAATCATGATGTAATGCTATTATGCCTTCCATTACTGGAGTTGCTGGATCTTGGAAAGATATTTGCCAAGGATAGGCATAGTCAGAGTAAGAAAAGCTGAATTTAGTGATGTAAAAATACGTAAATAGACAAATAGTATAAAAATTTAGTTTTTTTCTCATAGTATATTATTATTAAGTTAAACCTAAATGAGACTTCTAACTCATAATAATTTATTTTAAATAAATTGTTTTATTTAAACTATTAGGTTAAAGATAGTATTATCTATCTATTTCGCCAAAAACAATGTCTAAAGTTCCAATAATTGTAACAACATCTGCTAATTGATGTCCTTTAGACAAAAAGTCTATTGCTTGTAAATGTACAAAACCTGGTGCTTTTATTTTACAACGGTATGGTTTGTTTGAGTTATCTGATTTTAAATAAACACCAAACTCACCTTTAGGATGTTCTACACTCGCATAAGTTTCACCAGTGGGTACTTTAAAACCTTCACTAAAAAATTTAAAATGATGTATTAGAGATTCCATAGAATTTTTAATGTCAAATCTAGAAGGTGGTGATATTTTTTTATCGTCAATTTTTATACTACCTTTTGGCAATTGGTCTATACATTGCAATATAATGCTTGAACTTTGCCTCATTTCTTCTATTCTAATACAATACCTATCATAACAATCGCCTTTTGTGCCAACAGGTATATCAAAATTAAGTCTATCATATATTTCATAAGGTTGCGTTTTTCTTAAGTCCCAACAAAACCCAGTACTTCTCAAAAGAGGGCCAGTAAAACCCCAGTCTAAGGCTTGTTCATAAGTAATGACACCTATATCTACAAGTCTTTGTTTCCAAATTCTATTTTCTGTTAAAAGTTCTTCAAGTTCATCTATTCGTGAATTAAACTGTATTAAGAATTTATATATATCTTCGCATAAACCTAAAGGCATGTCAACAGATATACCACCAGGTCTTATAAAAGCCGCATGCATTCTTGCACCAGAAATTCTTTCATAAAATTCTAATAGTTTTTCACGTTCTTCAAATCCCCAAAGTATTGGCGTTAAAGCTCCAACATCCATTGCGTGACAACATATGGCTAATAGATGGTTTAAAATTCTTGTAATTTCTGAAAAAATAACTCTAATATATTTTGCTCTTAATGGTATATCACAACCTATTAGTTTTTCTATAGCCAGGCAATAAGCATGTTCATTGACCATCATTGACACATAATCTAATCTGTCAAAATACGGTAAAGCTTGTAAATAAGTTTTATTTTCTATAAGTTTTTCAGTACCGCGGTGAAGTAATCCTATATGTGGTATTGCTTTTTCTATAATTTCACCGTTTAATTCTAAAACTAAACGTAAAACACCATGTGCTGCAGGGTGTTGAGGTCCAAAATTTACCGTAAAATTTTTTAATGTTTTTGAATTACTTAATCCTGTATTATTATTCATAGGATAATTATATTTAAAACTAAAGAGAGTATAGGATTTGAACCTACATCACTTGTAAGTGAGCCAAAGTTTAGCAAACTTGCCTTTTACCATTCAAGCAACTCTCTTTTTTAGAAAAAGTTTTTTATATTTAAATCGAAGAATAGTTATAAAAACAATAAATTCAAATAAAAATAAAAATAAAAATAAAATAATTAATAAACTTTGAATATCCGGAGTTGAAAAAATGCAAGAAAATATAGAAAATATTAATATAATAGACCTTCTTTTTTTATATAAATTATTAGGTTTTATCTTTTTATTATAAATGTATATAGACATAAATAAAGGAAGTTGAAAAATAAAAAAGTAATAAAATATAAAACATTTTGAAGTAAATTCAATATATTCGAATAATTTAGTTTCCATTTTTAATACTATAAAATTTTTTTCTGTAATCATATCTAAAGTTAATAAAAAAGATAAAACGTTAGGGTATATTATAAGATATGTTATAATCAAAGATACAAAAATGCATATTTTTTCGAATATTAATAATTTGAATAAAATATGTTTTTCAAATTTGTATAAACCAGACTTCAAAAAACTATAAGAAAAATAGTATAATATAGGTAAACTAAAGAAAAAACTGTTATATATAGATAATGATATATACGTGTTAAAAACTTCCAAAATAGTTGTAAATATAAAATCAAAATCTTTTTTCTTTGTAAAATCAAAAAATGGTACAGTTATTAATTTTATTATTTGCGGTGCGTGAGCGTATGTTACGAAAAAATTTATAAAAATACCAAAAATATAGTAAAATGTTCTAAACTTTAATTCATTAAAATGAAAAAACATAATCATGTCAATTTTAATATTTATACAAATTAAGATAAAGTGAGATTTGAACTCACGCTATTAAATAATAGATTAGTTTTCAAAACTAACACTTTAGACCACTCAGTCATTCATCCTTTTTAATATTGCGGAAGCGAGATTTGAACTCACAATATTCAGGTTATGAGCCTAGCAAGTTACCTAATTACTTTATTCCGCTAACTTACGAACAAGTGGATTTGAACCACTAAAGAAAAATCTGCTAAGTCCTAAACCTAGTATGTTTACCAATTTCACCATGTCCGTAAAACTGAAAAGAATAGGATTTGAACCTATGTAGATATTAATCAACAAATTTACAGTCTGTCGCATTTAACCAACTTTGCTATCTTTTCTAAAAACTTTAAAATTGTATATAAAATTTGATACATTTGATAAGAATTGAACTTACATTTATAAGGTCGAAGCTTATTGTTTTATCCTTTAAACTACAAATGTTCTAGTAATATAATCTGGAGTTTAAGGGATTTGAACCCTTATTATTAATATGCAAAACTAATGCTCTAACCAAATTAAACTAAAACCCCTTAGCCTTTTTTTGGAATTGAACCAAAATTAATTATTTACAAAATAATTGTTGTACCTTTAAACTAAAAAGGCTAAAAATATTTGTTAATTACAACTAACTAAAAAGGTTTGAAAACTTGTAAAAAAAGTGTTTAAATATTTTTGATTAGATATATTCGTGTTTATATTTACTATTGCCTGAGTGTTTTTTTGAAATCTATTATAATAATCTAATAAATTTGGCAAAGAAAATAAATTTTTTACGTTTACAGTTAAAGAAAATTTAGAATACTTGTTATGTTTTTTTATATTTAATCTTTGTAACTTTTTGTTATTCGGAAAAACAAAAAAAATTAGTAAGGAAAAAAAATTATAAGCTTGTTTTTTACGTAAGTTTACTCTAACGCTCATAAAAAAATTTTTAAAAAATACATTTTTTTTAGATCTACTTGTAAAAGGTTTTTGATTTGTTAAAATTGTTAAAACTGATATAGGGTATATTATCATTTTTGAGTTATTTAGAGCTGTTTCTATACACATATTAACATTAATGTTATCTATTTTTGGTAAATTGTAACTGTTTATAAATTTAAATTTGTAAACACAATCTATATTTACAACATTTTTGTTCCAAAATAATAAACTATACATAGTTATTTACAAAAAATAAGAAGATAATGATAAAAGCTTAAGGGAATGCTTTTTTCTTAACTCTAAAGGTACAGGACCAAAAATTCTAGTACCTAAAAATTCATATTTTTGATTTAGCAAAACTACTTCATTAATTTGAAAGTTTATAAAATTTCCATTTTTTCTACTATAAAGACTTTTAGTTCTTACAATTATAGCCTTAACAATAGAACCTTTTTGTGTTTTAGTATTCAAGTATATAGATTTGATACTCGCGTAAATTACAGAACCCATAACACCCATAGGTGTTTTAGATATTTTAAAACATTTAATATATTTAGCACCGGAATTATCGCAAACTTTTAATATAGAACAATTTAAAATCATATATATTTAACTATTTTAATAGCAAGAGGAAGTTTACTTCTAATAATATTTGTTAATTCTCTAGCAAAAAATACATTAACGCCTTGTATTTCAAACAAAAGTCTACCAGATTTTACAGGAAAGCACCAGTATTTTAAGAAACCTTTACCTTTACCCATGCGGACTTCCTGCGGCTTTGAAGTCACTGGTTGACTTGGGTAAATTTTAAATGAAATCGAACCAGATTTCTGCATTTTACGCACTAATAATTTTCTAATAGACTCTATTTGTTGTGAATTTATTCTACCTGAACTTAATGACTTTACGCCAAAAACACCATAGTTGGGGTTATATACTTTATTTTCAATACCTTTTATTCTACCTTTTCTAAATTTACGGAATTTTGTTTTTTTAGGATGTAGCATAAAATATAATCAATTAATATGAATCCAAACCTTTATACTTAAAAGACCCTTTTTTGTATTAGAAATACAACAACTATAGTTTATAAAATTTTTTATAGATTGTAAAGAAACTGTGCCTAAATATAATTTGTCATTTTTTGCAATATCTGCATTATTTATCCTACCACTACACTGTACATAGATACCTTTTGATATAGATTTAATTTTTTTCAACAAATATTTTATTATTTTACTTCTAAATTTAAAGCGTTTTTCAATTAAAAGAGATATTTTAAAACTTAAATTAAAGCTACTTTTTAAAACATCTATAAAATAAAGTTTTTTAAACGTAAGTAATAAATTTTTTTTTATAAATTTATTTAAATTTTTTAGTAAATTTATTAGTAATTGTTTTTTTATAGAATTTAAAACACTTAAAAATATATCAAAAATAATATAATGATTTATTCTATACAATCTTATATTAGTTATATTAAACTGGTCTATATAAAATATAAAAGATTTTATATATAAATACAAAATTAAGTCTTGTTGTAAATAAATAGAATATTCATGTCTGTGTAAATACCAAGAACTGCTCCATATTTTATTATTTAAAATATTCATACTACTTATATTTTTTTTTCTTGTCATATATTTTCATATTTTTATGTTGTGTTTTTTTGCATGTCATAATAAACTCGCCAATATTAAATCCAAACATTGTTTCAAAAATCTGAATAGTTATAAACTTTTTACCATTATAAATTGAAAAAATAATTTTTGTAAATGATGGAAAAATTATAAAATTTTTAAATTTTAAAAAGATAGATTTTTCAATGTTATTAGAATGTAGCAACTTAAAAATATTTAAATTACTAAAAGGTTTTTTCCAAATAGCTCTAGACATTTTAGATATCACCAACTAAATTTTTTAGCACCTACAATTAAATTGTTATTTATAAGTTCTTTTATCTTTATTCTAGATAAGGTTATTTTACTATATATACTAGAAGAACGAGATGTTATAAAACATTTATTTTTGATTTTACTATAACAATACTTTTTTTTTAAGCAAAAATAAATGTTTAGTAGCTTAAAATACTTTATATATTTTGTTCTCAATAAAATTTTTAATATTTTATTTAAAGATTCTTTTTTTGCAAAATATTTTCGTAAAAAAATATCTTTTTTTATTTTTTTATTTGTTATCATTCCCAAAAACTTTTGAAATTAAAAATTCGATGTTCTTGCGACATTTCTAAAGGTTCAAGTAATACTCTTTTTTGACTATCGTCATATCTTGTTTCAACATAACCAGATAAAGGAAAGTCTTTTCGTAAAGGATAACCTTCAAAACCATAGTCTGTTAAAATACGCCGCAAATCAGGGTGATCTTCGAAAAAAATACCATGCATATCAAATACTTCACGCTCCATCCAGCAAGCGGATTTGTAAATATCTATAACAGATTTTGCGGAATCAAATTCACTTAAAACTGTTCTTACCTTTAATCTAATATTATATTTTAAACTCAACAAACAATATACTAGAACAAATCGTTTAGCTTTACCTGGATAATCTATAACAAATATATCTATAAGCATTTTAAACAAACAACCTTCAAAATCTCTTAAAAAATATAAAACATTTTTTAGGAGCAACAAATTTACTTCTAAATAAAACTCTCCATTTTTTAATATAATAGAAAGATTTTGTTTTGCGAATATGTTATTAAAATTTTTTATAAATTCTATACTTTTCATTAAATATACTCTTATTTAATATACCAAGAAAACATTGTTTTTTGTCTTTTTATCTTTTTTTGTAATTGCAATATGCCGTATAACAAAGCTTCAGCTGTCGGCGGGCAACCTGGAATATAAATATCTACCGGCACTATTCTATCACAACCTCTTACAACAGAATATGAGTAATGGTAATAACCGCCTCCGTTCGCGCAACTTCCCATCGATAATACCCATCTTGGTTCAGGCATTTGGTCATAAACTTTTCTTAAAGCTGGAGCCATTTTATTTGTTAAAGTTCCTGCAACTATCATAATATCTGATTGTCTAGGGCTAGCACGAAAAATAATACCGAAACGATCAAAGTCATATCTACTCGCACCAGCATGCATCATTTCTACAGCGCAACAAGCTAGACCAAAAGTCATAGGCCAAAGCGAGCTTCTTCTTGCCCAATTTAAAAGATCGTCTAATTTGGTTATAACATATTTTGTTTTAAACATATTTTATTATATAAACATATTGTGTTTTCAAGAGAACGTAGATTTGAACTACGAAAAACAAATTTGGAGCTTGTTATTTTACCATTAAATTATTCTCTCTCTATTATTCTCTATGAGATTTGAACTCATAAATACACTATGAAAAAGTGTTGTCTTACCTTAATTAAACGAAGAGAACTTTTAAATTTGCGTTTAGAAAGATTTGAACTTTCAAACTTTAAATTCGCAATTTAATGCTTTATCCAAATTAAACTATAAACGCGTCTACTACGATTGAAGAGAATTGAACTCTTAAGTTTACAAAACATTACTACCTCAAAGTAAAGCGTTTACCATATTTCGCCACAATCGTTTTTTTTTATTACAAGCTTGATTATTTTCAGAGACAAAAGTATATTTCCAAAAAAATCTAAAACCCAAGCTTGATTATTTTCAGCGACAAAAGTATATTTCCAAAAAAATCTAAAACCCAAATTTGATTATTTTCAGCGACAAAAGTATATTACCAAAAAAATTTAAAAATCAAATTTGATTATTTTCAGCGACAAAAGTATATTTCCAAAAAAATTTAAAAATCAAATTTGATTATTTTCAGCGACAAAAGTATATTTCCAAAAAAATTTAAAAATCAA
>Ga0247834_1004478_pt1 | contig 17573 bp, 15 predicted proteins | sample LaCruzMarch2015__8_FD_187118 | JGI IMG/M metagenome (GOLD analysis project Ga0247834, IMG submission 187118) | Freshwater microbial communities from meromictic Lake La Cruz, Castile-La Mancha, Spain - LaCruzMarch2015_12m | ecosystem: Environmental > Aquatic > Freshwater > Lake | place: Spain...
CGCAGGGACTAACCCTACCCGCCCTGAGATTCCGTCGGTTATTTTGACGGCTAACTTTGTATCAGCCCTGCCTCCGGCCTTTATATTCCCACCGCCGGATAACTTGGTTATATCTGGCGTTGCCCCAAATCTAAGCCGTGGCGTACCCCGTACTCCCCCGGTTTGCTCTTTAGTCTTGACTGGAATCGCTCCTACTGTAACTATTGCATAAAATCAAGGATAATCACATTATGTACCCTACAGCCTCCTCACCCCAATACGCCTTTGGCTCCGGCCTAGCCCCTGTTCCTATGCCAATGATGGCTAGTGGTGGTTTGGCTTCCCTGCCCGCTCAGAGGTTCCAGTCTGGGGGTGGGGTTATGAATCAATTTTTTACTGAGCCATTGTTTGGTATTGACGTTCCGGGATTGGGAAAAGTTGGCCCAACAATGTCAAATGTAGTTGGTGTGTTTGCTTCTCCGGTGGCATCTAAGGCTATGGGTCTTGCAGCATTGGCAAATAAAGCATATCAGGCTTACCAAACATACAAATCAATGCAGGAGGAGCAAGAACCAGCCCCAGTAGTAGACGCTACGGTTGATGCGTACTCCCCTCCAACCCCGGGGATTGCTATCGGGGCACCGGCATCGGTTTCTGTTGAAGGGATTTCTCCGGGATATACCGAACCGGGAAGGGCACAAGCAGTTGTAGAGGCAATGATTGCAATGCAACAGCAGGAGCAGGAACAAGCGCAGGCTGAGGCCCAAGCAGCACAAACTGCCGCTATGGCGGCGCAGCAGGCAGTAGATGCCTCTATGGACGTTTCAAGCGCTCCCGATGCTATGGGTATGGGCACGGGTTCGGGTAACGTAGGTTCTAATAGTGCTACTTCTGCTTCCGATGCCGCTGCCGATGCCGCTGCCGCCTCCGCTGCTACTGGTGGTACTGGCACTGGAAATGACGCTGGAACTGATGCTGGCTCTGACGGGGCTAGTGATTCCTATAAATATGGGGGTAGGGTTATGAATTACGCACAAGGTGGTTTGCCTAGTCTAGCAAACAATATGGCCTCTAGGGGTCGCTATGGTGACTCTATGCTTGTCCATATGTCGCCTCAAGAAGTCCAGGGGCTTCAGAGACTAGCGATGGCTAACGGCACTTCTCTAAGTGTTAACCCTTATACAGGGATGCCAGAGGCGTTCAGTCTCAAGAAAATTTTTAAAAAGATTGCCAAGTTTGTTGCCCCGATCCTCCCATTCATTCCAATCCCCGGTCTTGCTGGGCTATCGCCACTTATTACCAAGGCTCTGTTAAGCACAGCGGTAGGTGGTCTTAGCGGCAAAAAAGGGTTTGACCTGAAGCGTGGCCTCCTATCTGGCCTTACCACCTATGGTATTGGGTCACTTGCACAGGGTGCTGGCGCTGCTGGTAGTGTTGATGCGCCTAAGCCATTGGTATCTAATGTTGACCCAAGTGTTTTAGAAGGTATGGATGCTTCGCAAGTTGCAAATGCTGTTGCTGCTCCAGTGCCTGCTGGGCCTGATTTTACCCCCGGAACTATGATGGATCCTATTTCAGGCAATGTATTGCCGCCGGTGGAAGCGCCGGGTAGGTTCCTTACGGAAATGCCTCAAGGCTCTGGGTTTATGGATTACGTTAAGCAGACAGGGGAAAATATTCAAACGGCAGGCAAGGGGCTATATGACACAGTAACCGGCGCTCCCGGCGCTCGTGCAGCATTTACTTCTGGACAGGCTATTAATCCCTTTACGGATAAGCCAATTGGCGTTGGCACTGCGGCAGGAGCGGCTTTCGCTGGGGTAGCAGGTATGAAAACCTTAGATGAACTTGATAAAGCCAAGGCAGAAGCCGACAGAATTTTGCAAGATGTTAATAATAAAAACGAAGAAGAAAAAGCATACGCCCGTAAAATATTGGCAGACTATCCAGTTCAATACCGCCGTATAACAGGCCAAGAAGTCTCTGGGTTTGGTATGGCTGGTGGTGGACGGATCGACTCTTACGACGACGAAATCGGTGGTGATGACAATATGATGCAGGGTGGTATTGCTGCTCTAGCCAAAGGTGGCTTACCTCCTCGGTATCTTCGTGGTGGTGGCGACGGAATGAGCGACTCTATTAGGGCTAACATTGAAGGCAAACAAGAAGCCCGTCTGGCTGATGGTGAGTTCGTAATTCCCGCTGACGTGGTATCACACCTTGGTAATGGTTCCTCTAATGCCGGGGCTAAAAGATTGTATTCAATGATGGATCGGGTTCGCAGATCACGCACAGGCAAAACCCGTCAGGCTCCTCAAGTTAATACTCGCAGAATGATGCCTGCTTAAAGGATAGATTATGGCAACTACATCACAAGTCGTAACCTCGTCGCTACCAGCCGCCTTTGAGACTTACTATAAAGAAGGTGCTGAGGGCGCTAAGGGTCTAATCCCTCAAGCATTCAATCTTTACGGCAAGGGCACACCGCAAGATTTTAAAGCCCAATACGTAGACCCTCTTCAAGCTGCCAATCTCTACGGGGCCGGTAGAGTTGCTGGACTTTCTCCATACCAACAACAGATTGGTACGCAACTTGGGCAGATGCAGACTCCCTCTCAGTTTCAAATGGGCACGGGGGCTTTAGGTTCTGCGTATTCAAATCTTGGTGGTGGTTTACCTAGTCTGTTAGATCAGGGGCTAATGCAACAATACATGTCCCCTTATGCTCAGAATGTCATTGACGTTCAAAAGACAAAGGCAATTGAGGATGCTCAAAAAACCCAACTGGCTCAGAATTTAGGGGCAGCAAAACAGGGTACATATGGCGGAGCAAGGCAATTACTCGCCACTACCGAAAGAGAAAAAGCACTGGCACAAGGTTTAGGTGATATTCAAGCCAGAGGTTTACAGTCTGCATATGAAGCTGCACAAAGGGGTTTGGAGACAGAACGTACTGCTCGTATTCAACAAGGTCAGGCGCTTGGTACAATAGGCGCACAGTTTGGGCAGTTAGGTATTGGGCAGCAAGCCGCAGACATTGACCGTCTCAAGACTCTTGGCGCATATGGAGACCTTCAGCGTGCCATCGAGCAGCAACAGATTGACGCACGGTATCAAGACGTTCTTAAAGGTATTCAGTTCCCCGAGCAGCAACTGGAAAAACTTAGTGGCTTTATCCGTGGTATTCCAATGACCCAGCAGACTACAACGACGACCACGCCGCCGCCCTCATTTGCAAGTCAGTTGGCCGGTCTTGGGTTGTCCGGGTTGAGTCTGTATAACTTATCAAATAGATAATAGGGTAAATCATAATGAGTTTACTTGATGCCTACAAAGTGCAGCGCTCTAACAAGAAGTCTATTCGGGAGTTAGCGCTACTTCCACAGGACATTATTATGAGTATGGCTCAGATTGGAGACATATCTTCTGAAATTGTGCCAATAGTGATAGCAGAAAAAGCACGTATGATAAAAGACAATGCCAATCGTAAGGCATTGATGGAGCAAATGAGCCAGGGTCAGCCAACAACGACCACAGAACAAAACCTTAATTTTATCTCTGAGAACGAACCGCAAACAAATGTAGCAGATGCTGGGATTTCAGGGATACCAATGAGAAATGACATATTTAGGGGTGCTGGCGGGGGAATCGTAGCGTTTAGTGACGGCGGAGTTTCTAAATTTGCTGGCCCCGATGGTTCAGAAGTTGACTTTGATGAAGTACGCAAAGATTTGGATAGGCAACTTGCTCAGAATGTTAAAGCAGCAAAGCCATCAAGTATTCCTGCCGATGATCTAAATGCCATATCTAGACAAATTTCTATGGATTCGGAAAACCCAGATCAGGCACGACGTTTTTACAGACCAGAAGATTTCCCAGAAGTTTTGAGAATGGTTCAGTCAACAACCAATCCTTTTAGGCAATTAAGCCCAGAAGAATTAGAAGAACGTAAGATGTTATCAGAAGCGTTGTCACCCAAAAGTCTGGCCAAGAAAAAAGACATACTTGGATTTATAGCTGGCATGGAAATGCTTGGTAGCAGATCGCCTTATTTTGCTGAGAGCGCTGGTAAAGCGGGAGCAAAATATGGGGCCGGATTGCAATCGTTGATGGAAGAAGAAGAAAAACTTAAAAGAACTAATATTTCTGCAGCCGCCCAACGAGCAAGACAGAAGCGTTCTGAAGACTACGAAGACTTCAAGATTGCTCAGTCTATGATTGACAAAGATGCGCAACTTGCTGCTCAGTACAATCGAAGAGACACAGACCTTAAAGAGTCTACTGAAATTTTCTTTAACGAATTAGTTGCCGCTGGAGCAGATCCAAACGATCCAAGAACAAGGGCAAAGGCTAGAGAAAAGGCTAGTTACTTTAGTGGATATCGTGGGCCAGCAGTTGATCAAAGGGCTGCCCAAGATGTTAATACTCTTGCATCAAGGGCCGTTACTGAAACTAATGATGCCCTTCAAAAAGAAAATCGATATAGAATTTTGGATTTACAGCGCTTAGGTAAAGATAAATCAAAAGCAGAAGCCGCAGATCAAGAAATGCGACAAATGTATTTAGATACGTTAAATAGAAACAGATATGCTTTAAGTCTGCCACCTTTGACGCTAAAAGACATAGCAACATTACCATTGCCACAAACAACTCCACGTTCAGAACCAAAGGAGAAAGATAACAAGGGAAGTGCAAAAGTGAGCAAGGAACCTCCGTTACCCGAAGGTTTTGTTAAATAATTAGAATGCAAAAAGCCTACAATCCTCAGACCGGAGAAGTAATATTTCTGGTAGATAACCAATGGGTGAAGCCAAATCAAACTGCTCGTAATCCTAAAACGGGACAGACGGCATATCTAGTAAATAACTCTTGGCAAATTGTTGATCCAATGACAAGCCCAGAGGAGGTTGTGACCAGTCCAGAGGAATCATTAACACCAGTTACTCCAACTGAAGCCCAGACTCGACTTGAAGCTCTGACCAAGCAATACGAAGCAGAGGTTCCATTTACTCAAAGGATTACCGATCCTCTTAAACGTGGAGCAATTCAATTAGGCGGGGTAATACCTGGTATTGATGTAACCAACCGTCAAAAGGAAATTGATCGCATTCGTTCTGGGGACGCCGGTAGGACAGATCCTATAACCGGTGAATTTATACCGTTAGCGCCAGAAGAGGCAGAAGCGGCAATTAGCTTATTGCAACAAGATCAGGTTAAGTCTCAAAGACAAATTATGGAGACGCAGGCTAGGGCTGGAGAGATCCGTCAGCGCCCAGCGGTAGAAGCCATTGGCAAAGCCAAGACCATGCGGGAGGCGTTAGAGGCGTTTGGAGCAGACCCGATTGGCGTTGCGGCAAGCGTGTCCTTGGAAAGTGTTACGCAAATGGCGCCGGCGCTTATCTTGGCAGCCGTTACTAGAAATCCAACACTCGGGGCAGCGGCTCTTGGTGGAAGCAGTTATGCCCTGGAGTTATCTAGCGGGGTGTACGAACACTTCCAAGAAAACGGCGTAAATCTTTCAGATCAAGAGGCCGTAAAGAATGCATTAAATGATCCCAAAATGTTTCAGGCTGCGGTTGACTTTGCTCAAACAAGGGCGGGTATTGTTGGCACAGCGGACTTGGCATCGGCAGGATTAGCCAGCCGGTTACTTGTCCCCAAAAAACTTATTACGAGTCCAGGCGGCAGGGAGATTGCCAACATAGCGGTAGCCCAGCCACTATCTCAGATCGCTTCCGGCGCTGGTGGTGAGGCTGCTGCTCAGTTAGCAACTTACGGAGAAGTTAAAAAGCCTGGTGAAGTTCTTCTAGAGGCAGTTGGCGGGCCATCAAGTGTTCTTGAGACCGCTGTGTTTGGCGGCAAAAGGATTTATGACCAACTCAAACCCCCGGCAACACCAGAGGCTCCGACAACGGCTTCGGTAGAGACCAGAGTTGAGCCAACCCTTGGAGAAATACCTCCTGCTCCTGAAGTTGCTCCTGCCGAACCGGTAACACCGCCTCCTGCTCCCGAAGAGGTTGAAGCAGTTTTTGCAGATGAAGACTTGGGAGAAGAGCAAAAGCCAACAGCGAAACCCGAGGCTCCAGTTAAAGCAGAAGAGCCACCACCGGTTCAGAACCTTACAGGTGGGTTGCCAATTCAAGAGATCCCCATTCAGGACTTAAAGATTTCTGAAGAGGTTCCTCAGTTCAAGATTGGGGCCACAAAAGAAGGCGTGGTTGAGCCATTAGGCGGGAAATTTGAACGGACTGGAGTTGCGCCAATTCAAGTATGGAAAAGGACAGATGGAAGCCTGGAGGTTATTTCTGGGCGCCATAGGTTTGATTTAGCAAAACGTAGTAAGGAGCAGACAATCCCCGCTCAGATTCACGATGAGGCACAGGGGTTTACTAAAGACAAAGCAGCGATCTTGGATGCGGAATTAAATATCCGTGACGGCCAAGGAAAGGTAAAAGACTATGTTGGATACTTCAAAGGATCAGGAATCTCCAAAGACGAGGCAGACGCACGAGGCTTATTGGCGAGACCGATTGGCAAGCGGTCTTACACCATCGCAGATAGCGGATCTGAGGAACTCATTACCGCCCATCGTGCCGATGCAGTTGGAGACGAAGCCGCCTACCTCATCTCCCTAAATGCACCCGGAGATGCCAGTCTTCAAGCCGTAGGTATCAAGGCAATACAAGAAGGTAAGAGCATATCGTCAGCGGTTAACCTTATGCAGGCCGTCAAGACCTTGGCTGGGGAGCGTCAGACAACCACCGATATGTTTGGGTTCGATGAATCGGCCATGAAAGAGGCCGAGGAGATGGCTAAGATCGCCGCCCGTAAACAGCGGGAGATTCAGCAGCGTCTTAGTGTGATGACTGGTGCGTCTAAAAACCCAGAGCTTGCTGAAAAAGAAGGCATCAATGTTAAAGACCCGGTAGCTGTACGCCGCCGTGTAGATGAACTACGTCAGGCTAAAGCGGCCTTTGATAACTGGTCATCCAACTCAGAATTAATTGGTCAGATTCGGGCAGAGATGAAACCATCTGAGTTTGCCCTCCGCCCACAGACAGAAGAAGATTTACGTGCCCAAGAGGCGGCCGCAGCAGAGCGTGAAGCAGCCGAGCTTAAGGCAATTGCTGACCGTGAGGTTGGATTGTTTGGTCTTCAACCACAGGTTCAAGAAAGAGAAGCACTTCCATCCGGAGATCTATTTGGTGCTCAAGGACTTGGTCAACAGCCTGGTAAGAAAGCACCACCAGCACCACCTATAGAAACTGGTCTGTTTGCACAGAAAGACCAAGCCACGATTAACCGTGAGCGCCAAGCTGAACAGCGTGAAAAAGCCGCTGAAAAAGAAAAGCCCACAAAGGGTGATGTACTGTTAATTGAAGTCAATGAAAAAGACTTTGCCAAGGCATTGGATGTTTCAAAAATTGAAGACCCACGCCTTGAAGAGTTATTTGATACCAAACAGAAGCCAGCCAAACCGCAACCTGAGCAATTTTTGTCTCCAAAAGAAGCAAACAAAATTATTGACGGGTGGAAAAAAGAAGCAAATAAACAAGGACAGTCTGGAGATAATGCCAATAAGACTGTGATTAGTTTATTTGATGCATCCGGGAAATGGTCTAAGCCTTGGGCGGATGCTGGATTTAATGTTGTAACTTACGACTTACAGACGGGTCAAGACATAAAAGATTTTGATGCCGCTTCTTTATTAGAAGAGCATGGTAACGATAATGTATGGGCAATACTTGCCGCACCGCCGTGCACAGATTTTGCGTCTTCTGGTGCTCAGTATTGGAAAAGCAAAGATGCGGATGGCAGAACTGAGTTAAGCAATGAATTGGTTCGACAAGTATTGAGAACCGTTGAATTGTTACGGCCTGCTGTCTGGGCTATGGAAAACCCTGTTGGCAGGATGGCAAAGTTAAATGAACTCCCACCTGCTCAACTAACATTCCAACCAAACCTATACGGCAACCCGTACACCAAAAAGACTTTGCTATGGGGCAACTTTAACAATCAACTTCCCCAGGCTCCTGTTGAGCCAACAGATGGTTCAAAAATTATCAAGATCAGCGGGAACAACAAATACGAGAGATCATTAACTCCAGAGGGTTTTGCTTATTCATTTTTTGCGGCAAACAACCCAGTCAATATGACTCAGGAAGACCGCCTGTCAAGGGAGTTTCATGGCATTACACCCGCAGAGTTTAAGGATGCCGGAACAGAGGAAGAGATCAGGAGAAGCATTGAAGACGATTACTTTGATGGAAACCTAGACGAAGTTAAGAAAACTCTTAATAAATTAAAATCAACGCCAAAGGATAAACCAAACTTTTATAAAGAACTGTTGCCCAAGGCCGGTTTTACTCGGCTAGATATTAACGATCCAAAAACGTATAAAAATAAGTCTGGAGACCCGTTTCTTACTTTTGAACGAGATGGGGTCAGAGTTGCATTTGAATCAGGAAGCCTTTTATACGCTGACAAAAGGGGTCGTGTTGGTCGATACATGGGCAATGATTTAACATCATCAAAGGGTGCGGACAGTGTTTTTGCGGCCCTCCTTGTTGATCCAAAAGATCGTAAACAAGGCAAGGCAAGAAAAGCGCTACAAGAAATTGTCAAGATGGCTGATGAGTCCAATACCAACTTGTATTTGGAGCCGGCCAGTTTAGACACCGAAGGTATGACCACCCCGCAACTCAAAGACTTTTATAAGCAGTTTGGATTCAAACCTCAAGAAACAGAACCTGCCACAGACAAAGTGATGATTCGTAAGGTTGGCGCTAAGGCGGAGGCCAAGAAAAAACCACCATCAACCACCCTTCTAGCCAACATTGCAAAGCCTGGAATTGATCAACCTCAAACCAAGAAATTACCCAAGGGTAGATCCCCTGAACTGGTGGCTGCTGCCCAAGATTTGGCCGATGGAAAAATTACCAAGGACGAATACGAACAAGCGGTCAAAAAATATAAGCCAATCTACCCATATGAAGAGCCTCCCAAGCCTGCCACATATGACCAGGTGTATGACGCTCTTGATTCAAACAAACGTAGCAAAGTTAACCCTGAGATCAAAGCTGGCACCCCGGTTGGTCTTCGCTTGGACATTCCGTCCTTTAATCGCAAGGGTATCTTTACAGTATCTATACATGAGAAAAGAACACCAAGTGCGGCCGGAGATGTAATTGGGTACGGGTCAGTTGGCCGGATTAAAAATGTTACGTTTGGTTTGGGCAAGCAGACCAAAGCCCTTGACATTGCAAAAGGTGCGTCAAAGGATGTAATACAAACAATGGAGGGCACATGGGTTCCTTCCACAGAGGCTGAGATCGTTGCTGAAGTCAACAAGAATTTTAATAACCCAGAATGGACTCAGGTAGGTATCAATCCAGAGCGGCACTCGTACTTCTGGGATCGGTTCACTACAGTTCCCGTAATCTCGGCAGACGAAGTTATTCAGGTTGGGAATTTCATCCTAGCCAAGAATCCTGTCTATGGAACAAAAGAAGACTTCCTATTCAATATTAGTTCTCAGCCACAACTCACTCAAACTGATCGGTTTTTTAGTCGTATTACCTATCGTCAGGAAATGATTGATGAGCTTCGTGCGTTAAAGGTTCGCAAGGCCAAGGTAATTAAGGACATTACAAATTACGGTTCAGACATTGCAACTCAGAGATTGCTCAATGAACTTAATGAGCAGATTGAATCAATTAAATTAGAGATTACATCTCGGCCGGTCAAATCCGCAGAAAACTTTATCAATCAAGCACGAAACGCAATGGACGGGAAGGGTGTATTTAGGGTTCCCTCTTTAGAGCCAGAAGTGTTTGCGGTAATTAAACAACTGTATTTAAAGTACCCCTTCTTATTAGAAGGATTGCAACTATCAATCAGAACCAAAAAAATAAGCCCGTATCCTACGCCGGGAGGAGAGGTTCTAGGATCCTTCAATGGGGCAAGACGGCTTGTTACTTTATGGAACGGAACAGATGGTGTTAGTGACCCTGAGACGGTTCGACATGAGGTCATGCATTCGTTAGAGCAAATGATGAATGGGCCTCAAAAGCAGGCAATCCTTGATTCATATTTCAAAGCATTAAGAAAAGCAATTCAGAAAAACACAGACCCAGCCAGTCAAAAGTTTTTTGAAAATGTCATAAAGTTTTTAAATAATCCAAGCGAATCATTAAGAACAAAAGCGATAGATACGATGCCATCGCTTGACTTCTACCAGTACGTAAACCCATCTGAGTACTGGGCGGTGAATGCGGAAAAACTAATGGCCGCAAATTTGGGTACAGCGTGGGCACAATTTAAAAAGTTGGTTAGCAAACTGTTTGAAGTCCTCAAAGACTTCTTTGGATTTGACAATAGATTTGCCGTTCATCAAGTATTTGACAACATCCTGAAGAATAAACCGCACAGGATGAGCTATATGTCGTTGGTAGATATGGAGGTATTGCCACCACGGGATATGTTGCCAATGACGGACAAGCAGGTTCAAGACTTTTTAGACGACAGATTTAAGGATGAGCCAAAGTTTGCTCCAACATTCCTTGCCAACGTAAAAAAAGAACAAGACCTAATTGATAAGCATAAGCGCCCCAAAACGCCAATGCTCAATACCAATGAGGTCAAAACATTTATCGTTGATGGGTTCAGGCTTGGCAAGGAAATCTTTCAAGATGCGGTCAAGAACCCTGGATCCGCTGTTGACACTCTATTCAATTCCTTTAATCGTGGTTTGCTGTATCTAAGAAACCAAGGTGTGTTTTTTGGAGCCGGCCTAGAAGAAGCAGACAGGCTCAAAAACGAAGGCATGATGCGGGATACCAACGACATCATTTCTGCATCTGTGGCGCTAGACAACGCATTGCATGGGCCGATGATTTCTGCCGAAGTAATTACTCGTGGGGGTATAACCTACGATAATAAACTTGAGGTTTATAGGGCAGAAAATCTTAAAACAAACATGATTAATGTCTACAAAGCCCAAGCGGAACTGAAAGAAAAACTTGGTGCTCAGTTAGGCGAAGACATTATCCAGGGTTATTTAGAGGCCAAACGAAGCCGTAGCATTCTAGAAGAAGAGAAAGCTCGTAACGAAGAGGTTGGCCAATTAAGACAGCAGTTGTCTGTTATGAGTGAGTCAGATCCAGACTACGATAAAATTTTAAACCTGTTGGGGCAAGCCGCCGGTGATCTTATCAACATTCAAAATGTTGTTAAAAAGATCAATATGTCCGATGAGGCAATCAATGAGTTTATTGACCTTGAAAAAGTACATCCAGAGTTACGAACCATTATTGAAAACTACAACGGCACCAATCAGAGTCTACTAAAGTTTCATCGTAGGGTAGGCTTGCTGTCCAAGGAAAGATACCTTCGTCTATCACAAATCAAAGACTATGTGCCTTGGCAACGGATTATGGATGACGAAGCAGACATCCATTCTCCAGTCCAATCAACCACACGCAAGATGATTAACATTGGCAAAGAGAAACTATTTAAGAAGGGCAAGCCAAAGAATGTTATAGATTTTGTGGCTGAAGATGGCCAGACAGAGTTCAAGATTCAACCGTCTTCGGTAGTTGGAATATCGGTCAATGATGTAAAACTCCCGCCGTCTAGCTATACAGTGAATTCCAGTGGGGAGATAAAACTTTCCAAACCATTGAATTCTGGCGACGTAGTCTTGGTTCAAAGCGTTAAAGAGATTGAAAACATAATTGACAACATGACCCGTAACATTATGCGGATGACCATGAACGGGTTGCGCCAAGCGGCTGCGGTTCGGATTGTCCAGCAGTATGCTAGCCGAGATGCCAAGGGCAAGATAATTGTGTTCCCAAGGGTTGATCCAAAGAAAGGCCATTTGGATTTCATTGCCAATGGCCGGCGTATTGTGGTGGAAATCAAAGACCCACTGATTGCCACAAGTATGTTGGGCATGGAGTCCATTGGAATCAAAACAGTTAGTGTTCTAGCCCAGGCTGCAAACTTTACACGACGTGCAATTACTGTAGATCCATTCTTTCAAATCGCTCAGTTGGTCAAGGATGCTCCTACGGCCGCTTTCATCAGTGGAGTTAAAAATCCATTTGCGTTGGTATCGAGTGTATTGACAGGGTTTGCTAGTTCGTTGAATGAGAAAGACCCGGTTGTCCAGTTGTTACGCTCCGCCGGTATTGGTGGGTTCCAATCAGCGGCAAGGACTCCAGAGGCCAAGATTAAGCGTCAGATCGGGATCATTAATAAATCCACTTATGACGCCATAATTGAGGTGCTTGACAAGATTGGTGACGCCTCAGACATGGCACAGCGTCGTGCTGTCTATATCCGGGTGCTCAAGGAAACCGGTGACGAAGCCCGAGCCTTGTATCAAGCGTCAACCATAGCGCCATTCCATCGGCATGGGGCAAGCGGTATTGCTCAGTTTTTTGTTAAAACTGTACCGTTTATGAATGCCTATGCCGTTAACATGGATATTCAAATTAATGCCCTGCAAGGCAAGAACCTTAAAGGCATGAAGCGCAATGCTGCGCTAGGGTATCTAATTGGAACTGGCATAGCGTTTAGTTCAATCTCCTTACTCTACGCACTGGCCGCTGGCCTGGATGACGACTATTGGGAACTTGACGACCAGACCAAACTGAGAAACATCTATGTTCCGTTCTCCAAGAGTTTAACTGGTTACCCAATTTTGATCCCGATGAACACTGGGCCGGCGTTCCTATTCAAGGCGCTCCCAGAGATGCTGTTCTTGAAGGTTATCAGCGAAGGAACCGACAACGAAATAGACCGGGCTAGACTGAAACGGGCGCTTGGCACGGCAGCCTTGGATAGTTTGTTAGGCCCATCCCCGGTTCCATCCGTTATCAAGCCAATTGTCGAGATTAACCTCAACCGAAACTTCTTTACTGGCCGGGAGCTTGTCCCTCGTGGCATGGAGAATCTAGAGGAGTATCGTAAGTACAGCGCCTCTACATCTGAGTTGGGCAAGGTATTGGGTTCGATTACTGACTATCTCAACCCGATTGAGGCCGACCACCTAATCCGTAGTCTGTTTGGAACGGCAGGGGCGCTGTCCATGTGGGCATCTAATTTGGCCTTGGGCGCATCAACTAGGCCGGAGATGACACTTAAGGATGTGCCTGGAGCCGGACGGTTTATAGGCCCACAATACCCCCGTGGCAAAGAAGACCTGTTCTACGATCTATTGGAGCGCACCAAGACCAAACACAATACGTTTGAGGACAAAATCAAGACGATGGACGTTGACGAGGCTATTAAGTATGCCGAGAAAAATGCCGGCTTGATTGCGTTGCACAGCTACATGACTCAACTTGAGAGCGATCTCAAAGAGATTAATCGGGACATAAATCAAATGGGTCGGGGTTCCAAGGAGCTTGGCCTTGATCCCAAGGAGCGTAGGGAGATGATTGACAACCTACAGAACCTTAAGAGGTCTCAACTTACTGGGATTGAAAGACTCAGGAACCTGGCCGAAGAAATTAAATTGGGAGAATAATCAAGGTGCACCTCCCGCCGGGGGTGATTTCCTGACGATTGATATGTAGCTCATCAATCTGCTCGTCATCCTCAAAACAGCCAGCATTCTGTAGGGCGTCCAGCAAAGGCTTAATCCTATTGTCGATATCAAACCGGCGCCGGTTGGCCGGGAACAGGGCTATATGGATGGCTAGGCGCCCCTCAAGTTTGATCCCTGCCTCAGCTACAGCCTCCGCAACCGCCAGCCTGAACTGCTTGCCTTCCTTGCCTATAAAGCGCTGCTTACCATTTACCCCCCAATAGTGGTTGACAGATGGCGGCATAGGTAGGTCTAGTTGGAGGTGCATTTTCTCAGTGTAACACCTGTTACACTGACATACAATACATGAATTAATATGGGTATAACCTGTTGACATACCCAAAAATCTAGTGCAGACTAGCCTCTCTTTCAATGCTAGGAGAGAAGATGAAGTTAACCAATAAGCATGGGATACCCCAGACTTTTGTGAATGTTTTGGAGCGGCCTACCTATTCCAAGGGCAAGGCGCACCTTTCAGTAACACAGTTAATCAACAGCCCCAAGATCGTAGCTCTGACCAAGAAGTTTGATGACGAGCTTGAACAGGATGTCTCGGAGATGGTTTGGAGCCTCTTTGGATCGGCCATCCACCAGGTCTTGGAGCACGGGCAAGATCAAAACCACATCGTCGAGGAGCGGCTACACGCCACCCTGGACGGATGGAATATCTCTGGGGCTATTGATTTGCAGATTACAAGCGACCTTGGCCTATCGGTTCGGGACTATAAGACCTGCTCAATTTGGTCTGTTCTGAACGACAAGATTGAGTGGGAGCAACAACTCAATATCTACGCCTGGCTTGTGGAGACGGTCAAGAAGACCCCCGTGGTAGACCTTGGGATCGTAGCCATCATTCGGGACTGGAGCCGTAGGGATGCGGCCAAAAATGATGACTATCCCAAAGCCCCTGTCAAAGAGATCCCTATCCGGCTATGGCCTTACGAGGAAAGGGAAAACTACATCAAACACCGGATTGCCCAACACTCAGCCTTTGAGTTTGCCCTTGAGGCAGGGGAAACCCTACCTGAGTGCACCACCCAAGAAATGTGGGAAAAACCAACCACATGGGCTTTAAAGAAGACGGGAGGGGTAAGGGCTAAGTCAGTCCATGAAACCGAATCTGAAGCCCGTGGTGCCCTTCTAAAGGCAGGCGTGGGGTACGAGATCGAGGTGCGTCCGGGCAGTCGTACCCGTTGTGAGAATTTTTGCCCAGTTTCCAACTATTGCCAGCAATGGCGTGATTATCAGGAGAGTAAATGAAAACTAGAACCGAAATGATCTATGACTTTATGTTGGCTCTTGCCGCCAACCCAAACATGATTCCTGACCCATTGGAATACCAATTTTCTCCAGAGGAAGCCTCAGACATATTTGCAAGGGTTATTAGTGCAGCGGCTCGTTTGGCAGACGAATACTTGGAGAACGTATGACGCTAGAGCAACTTCGGAATATGGATATTCCAAGCCTAGCCAATGAAGAACAGGTGGGTGGAAACCACTACAAAACCAAGGCGATCCAGCCTTGGGATTACATTGTTTCCAATAACCTGGGGTACTTGGAGGGTTGCATAATTAAGTATGTGTCTAGGTATAAAGAGAAGGGCGGGGTGCAGGATTTAGAGAAAGCCGTCCATTACTTACAAAAACTAATAGAGGTAAATAAATGAACGTATATCAGAAACTTCAGCTTGCTAGGCTGACGTTACAGGTCAAGGAACTCAAGAAATCAGGCAAGAATAAGTTTGCCGGGTATGAATACTTTGAGCTTCAGGACTTTTTGCCAACGGTTCAGACTATTTTTGGGGACACCGGCCTATGTGCTGTCTTCAGGTGCGACTCAGAAACGGCGAGCCTTACGATCTATAACAACGAAAAGACCGATGAGACCATTGTCTTTACAGCCCCTATGGCCACAGCCGAACTCAAGGGGTGCCATCCGGTTCAAAACCTTGGCGCATCGATCTCTTATCTGCGCCGGTATCTGTATGTCAATGCCCTTGAAATCGTTGAGCATGACGCCCTTGATTCGACCACAGGATCGGTTGAGGTGGTCAAGAAACCCGAACTCAAGGCGGTTCCCAAAACTACGGGAGACTGGTCAATTAATGTGACGATTAAGCCTGACGCCAATGAGAATGATTGGTTTGAGGCGGTGTGGGGCGGGGCATTGAGCCTACTCAAATTCACCAGTTCTGACGCCGATGTGATGGCTATATTTAAAAAGAACAAGGTTTTATTTGACGAGGCTAAGTCACGAGACCCGGAGTGGTTTAAGAAGTTAATGGAAGAATTTACCAAAACCAAAAACAAATTTAAGGAGGCAGTATGAACTTTACACCTAACCCCAATTCAGGATCTTTGAATAAGAACTTACTTAAGACCGAGGATAAGCAACCAGACCTCAGAGGGGACATCCATGTCTCTAGGGATCTCATTGAACTTTTGCTTAAGGAAAAGGGCGACCTTGTGCAGATATCCCTTTCAGCCTGGACTAAGGTATCGAAAGCCGGCAATAAGTACTTATCCCTCAGTGTGTCGGCTCCCTACAAAAAAGACTCATCAGCCCCCCGAGCCGCCCCTGTAGATGACGAAGATATTCCTTTTTAATCTATGAAGACGCTTAACTTTGAAGCCCTCAAGGTCTCTTTAAGACAAAACAAAGATGGGTATATTTTGACTTTGAATATCCATCCAGATGACATACCAGAAGATTTGTTAAGGGACTTTGTTGGGGCGCACTATCAGGTAGTTATGGTCAGGGTCAACGGGGACAACGCTCCTATGGATCGGCAACAAGAATACACAGGCGATAGGGCGGTCAGGATCGCCGGTGTGTTATGTCGAGACCCTGAGTTTTGGACTTACTTGGTTGAGCATTCTGAAATCCTTGAGGAGGATGAAGACCAGGCATCTGAGTGGTTACGAGCAGAGATTGGGGTCAAGTCGAGAGCCGAACTCAAGACCAATCCTGAAGCCAGAACTAAATTAGAAACTATTTTTGTAGGATACCAACAATGGAAAAGCGACTAGTCCCGTATTCGGTGTACTTGCCGGCAGATTTACACGCCAAACTTACCAAAGCGGCTAAGTCTAGGAAGGCATCCTCTATCGTTAGGGATGCCATAAGAATGATTATTGATGACAACGATGCATATAAAGCCGGATACAAGAAAGGAATTGACGATGCATCTAAGGTAATTTTTGAATGTCCTGAAGCTCAGATGGTGGCGGTCAAGGGTAAGGACATGGGGGCATACCTATCCGATCAAATAAAAATGTTGGTGCTCAAATGAATGAAAAAGAAACCCTGCGTGATGTCTTTGCCGGTATGTGCGCCCTTGGTTTGATTATGCGTGGCGTACCCAATGAATCTGTTGCATCGGAAGCCTATGAGATGGCGGATCGGCTAATGGAAGAAAGAATTCCTGATCGGGTTGGTCTGCCAGCCATTAAGAAAAGGACAAGGAAATGAAAAAACTAATTGCAAGTTTATTGTTTATCCCTTGCATGGCGAGCGCCGAGTTCATGAGCGGCAACAACCTACACAATAAAATGACCGGTGACTTTGGCGAGAAGATGCAGGCCTTGGGTTTTATTCAGGGCGTGTTTGATGTGTACGTCAGCGTCACGTTTTGCTCCCCTGAGAATGTAACCGCTGGGCAAGTGTCCGACATGGTCAAGAGGTATTTAGATAACAATCCTTCGACCCGCCATAAGACCGCAGAGTCCCTGATCAACCAAGCCCTGAAGCAAGCGTGGCCTTGCGCTAATCGTGGGGGCACTAGGCTGTGAAATTGTTTGCTCTATTTGCTTTGGTGGTATTTTTTCTATGGATCGGGTGGAGTGCTGGCTACAAGGGCGGGCTAGAGGATGGGCATAAGACCGCCCTGAAACTAGATCCCCCTAGTGAGCGATTGGAGTTGGTGTGCGCTGCCCTATGGGTTGGTGATCAGAACAAAAAGTACCAATCAAAGGAGAAGCAGTGAACACAAATTTTT